>Ga0268299_1003174_pt1 | contig 16116 bp, 14 predicted proteins | sample NOBtaG_FD_193484 | JGI IMG/M metagenome (GOLD analysis project Ga0268299, IMG submission 193484) | Activated sludge microbial communities from bioreactor in Nijmegen, Gelderland, Netherland - NOB reactor | ecosystem: Engineered > Bioreactor > Aerobic > Activated sludge | place: Netherlands...
CTGGTTGAGGTGACCGCCGACGCCGACGGCAACGAGAGCAGCCTCACCTTCGCCCCCCAGGGCGACGGCGACACCCTGCGGGCCCTGCGCGACGTGCTCCCCCGCCGCTGGATCGGCACCCCCCTCACCCCCCGCCCCACCAAGACCGCCCGACGCTGACGCATCTGAGCCCTCTCTCCTGATCGCCTGGGTCTCGGGACCCAGATTGTTTCATTCCCATTGCGGGGCTTCCGAAGGAGTCACCTGTGGGCGTCCGGCGGGCGCCAGAACGGCTCCTGAGGGTTGGTCCCGACAGTGAACTTGACAGCTCTGGTGAAGACGGCGGCTCGTGGTTCCCGGTGGTTCCGGGCGACGGCGGTGGTGATCCTGGTGGGTGCGCTCCTGGCACTGCCGGCGGCGCCGAGCGGGGCGGCCGCGCCCGACGACGAGGCCGCGTTCGTGGCCATGATCAACAACCTGCGGACCTCACGGGGCCTCAACGCCCTGGTCGTCGATCCCGAGCTGACGGCCCAGGCCCGGCGCTGGACGGACGTGATGGCGGCCGACGACCAGCTCAAGCACGCCGGCGACCTGTCGAGCGGGATCTCGGCCCGGTGGGACCTGCTGGGCGAGAACGTGGGCGTGCACACGATCCACGACATCAGCGGCCTGTTCCAGGCGTTCGTGGCCAGCCCCCACCATCTGGAGAACCTGCTCGACCCGCAGTTCGAGTACGTGGGGGTGGGCGTCACCGTCACCCCCTCGGGCAAGGTGTGGACGACCCACCGGTTCATGAGCGTGCCCCCGGCTCCAGCGCCCGCTCCCACCCCGCCGCCGCCCCCCGCCCCGGCCCCGGCTCCCACGGCACCGCCCCCGCCGCCCCCGCCGGCCCCGCCGGCCCCTGCGGCCGCCCCCACGCCGGCCACGGCGGCAGCCACCCCGCCTCCGCCGCCCACCGCTGCCGCCCCCCGGCCCGCGTCGCCAGCTCCGGCCCCGGCCCCCGTCACGACGACCACCCCGGCCGTCCCGGTGCCGGCCGTCCCTGAACCCGCCGGCGCCCCGACCCCCGACGATCCCGGGCCGAGCCCCGACGCCCTGGCGGCCGGCGGCGGCCCGCCCAGCTCGCCGGTGGAGCAACTTGCGTTCGCCGCCGCGCTGGGCGTGGCGGTGGCCGCCGATCAGCAGCCGAACGGGGCCGATCAGGGCAGCGGGCCCGACGGCCAGCCCTTCAGCAACGATCCGTTCAACCGGGACCCGTTCGACGTACGCCCTCTGGCCGCCCTCCTCCTCGACGCCGCCGACACCGCCGCCTGATCGACGCAGCCCGGCTCGGCCCGTTCAGCGGGCGAGGCCGTAGAGCTGGAGCGCGGCGGCCCCGAGGATGGCCAGCAGCAGGACGGCAAGGGCGATCACGGTGTTGCGCCTCATCAGCTCTCCGGGTTCGTGGTGGTGGGGCCGCCGTCGGCGGATCCCGATGTTCCGGCGGGTGCCTTGCGTCCCAGGGTCACGTTGACGGTGGCGCCCCGACCCACCCCGGCGCCCTCCACCGGGCTCAGCGTCACCTGCTCACCTTCCCCGATCCCGAGCTCGGCCGCAACCGAGGTCCGGTCGGCCACCAGGCTGAGCAGGCCGTAGGCGTCGACCAGGAGGCCCACCGAGCCGGTGGGCACCTCGGCGAAGCTCGTCACCCGGTTGGCCACCCGGTACCAGCCGGGGCCCTCGGCCCGCACCGCGTCGGGCCAGCCGGCGATCTGGTCGGGGTCGACGTTGAGTTGGGCGTTGCCGAACCGGTCGACCCACAGCACCTCGGCCTTGATGGCCCCGTCGGGCATCTGCTCCGACACCGGCAGCAGGCCGGGGAGCAGTTGCACGGGGTCCACCGGCGTGCCGAGCTGGCGCAGGGGCACCCCGTTGCACAGGTGGGCGGCCACCGGGGCGAACACGTCGCGGCCGTCGAATGTGGTTGACCCGGGCGATTCCAGCTGGAACTCGGGCCGGTCGAGCACCACGGCGTCGGTGGCGCCGCCCACCAGCGCCACGGCCGGGGCCAGCAGGCCGTTGTCCGGGCCCACCAGGTAGCTCTGGCCGCCGCCGACCTCGATGGCGATCGGGCGGCGGGCGGTGCCCACGCCCGGGTCGACGACGGCCACCACCACCCCGGGGACGAGGTACTGGGCGGCACGGGCCAGGGCCAGGCCGCCGGCCCGCACGTTGTAGGGCTCGATCGAGTGCGTGATGTCGATGACCCGTACCCCGGGAGCGATGGATCGGATCACCGAGTGGACCACGCCGACGAACTCGTCGCCGTGGCCGTAGTCGGACAGGAACGAGATCGTCTCGAACCGTTGGGGGTTCGCTCCGGGCGGCGGGGCGGCCACCGCTCAGCCCGCCCCGAGCTGGCGGGACCGCTCGGCAGCGGCGGCCACCGCGTCGATCAACGCCGCCCGGACCGCCCGCTGCTCCAGCACCCGGAGCCCGGCGGCGGTGGTGCCGGCGGGCGTGGTGACCTGGGCCCGGAGGTCGGTGGGCGACTCGCCCGACGTGACCAGCAGCTTGGACGCCCCCAGCAGGGTCTGCTGGGCCAGGACCGTGGCCAGGTCCCGGGGCAGGCCGGCCGACACGCCGGCATCGATCAGGCCCTCGGCGATGAGGAACACGTAGGCCGGCCCGGAGCCGGACAGTCCGGTCACGGCGTCGAGCAGGGGCTCGGTGACCTCCACCGCCGCCCCCACGGCCGACAGGACGCCGATGGCCCAGGCCACGTCGTCCGGGGTGGCGTTCGAGCCGCCGGCCACGGCCGCCGCCCCCTCACCCACCAGGGCCGGGGTGTTGGGCATGACCCGCACCACCGGCACGCCGGCCGGCAGGGCCGCCTCCATGGCGGCGATGGTGATCCCGGCGGCGATCGAGATCACCCGGGTGGGGTCGGCGAGCTGGCGGCACACCTCGGTGACCAGGTAGGGCTTGACGGCGAGCACGGCGTCGACGCCGGCCACCGGCGCCTCGACGATCTCGACCCCGGGGAAGGCGGCGGCCAGCGCCGCCTGCTGGGCGGGCGCCACCTCCACCACGGTGAGCTCGCCGGCCTCGGCCCAGCCGGCCCCGAGCAGGCCCCCGATGAGGGCCTGACCCATCTTGCCGCCGCCGATCATCTGCAACTTGGTCATCAAGGGGCGAGGCTACCCGTCGCCGGACCGACCCGGGAACGAAGGCCGGGCCGGCGACGGGGCGGGGACCTTTCGGTACCGAGTGGTGCCGGGGCGGCGGACCGGAGCTTCCCCAACCTCCGTTGGTGCCCACCGGCCGAACGACACTGCCTCTGCAGTATGCAGAGGAGTTTAGAAGTCGTCAAGAGTATTTTGCAGAAAAGAGCCCGGAGTCAGGCGGCGTCGAGGAAAGCGATGATCTCGGCGGCGAAGGTCTCGTTGTTGTCGCCCGCCACCATGTGCCCGGCCCCGCTCACGTCGACGAACCGGGCGTGGGGTACGGCCGCCAGCAGCTCGGCCACGCTCTGCTCCGACACCATGTCCGACAGGGCGCCGCGAACCAGGAGGGTGGGCACGCTGAGCAGGGCGGCCGCGGCGTGCAGCCGGTCGGCGAACTCCCCCATCCGGGTCTCCAGCGCCTCCCGGTCCTGGCCGTCAAAGCCGGGCTTGGACGTCATGAACTTCGGGTCCCAGAGCCAGTGCCACCGGCCGTCCTCCCGCTGGCGGAGCACCTTGCGGAGGCCGTCGAGGTTCTTGGGCCGAGCCCGGTGGGGGTTGTAGTCGGCGATGGCGTCGGCCGCGTCTTCCAGGCGGGCGAACCCCTCGGGGTTGCCGGTCATGAACGCCATGATCCGGGCCACGCCGTCGATCTCCATGCGGGGGGTCACGTCGACCAGGGTCACCGAGGAGAACAGCTGGCGCTCGGGAGCCTGCTCCTGGGCGATCATCGAGGCCATGCCGCCCATCGATGCCCCCACCACGTGGGGCCGCTGCTCGAAGCGGTCGAGCAGCACGTGCACGTCGCGACCCATGTCGTCCATCTCGTAGCGGGCCTCGATGTCCCACTCGGAGTCTCCGTGACCCCGGGCGTCCACCGTGAGCACGAAGTAGCCGGCCCGGGCCAGCTTGTCGGCCGTGGTGGCCCAGGCGTAGCGGTTCTGGCCGCCGCCGTGGAGGAGGAGCACGGGCGTGGCGGCGGGGTCGCCCCACTCGTCGCCGGCCAGGCGCAGCCCGTGGTGGTTGACGATGCTGACGGGACGGCGCTCGATCGTGGTGTCGCTCATGGGCCGGGCTCCGGGGGGGTCGGGAGAGATGGCAATTGCTTTGCTAGTCAAAAGACTAGCGAACCCGACCCGGTTGGAAGAAATGGGGCTGCCGGCAGCTACAGAGCCCCGGAGGCGACCAGCTCGATGGCCCGGCGGACCGTGCGGTCGAAGGCGTCCACCGCCATCGTCAGGTGTTCCTCGGGCGTGTCCTCTTCCTTGGTGTGGGACAGGCCGTCGGTGGACGACGAGAACACCATGGCGGTGGGGATGGCCCGGGCCATCTCCGAGGCGTCGTGCAGGGCCCCCGAGGGCAGGGCGAAGCGGTGGCCCTCCACCGCCTCCACGGCGTCGGCCGCCGCCTCCACGAGCGCCGGGTGGAACGGCATGGGCGGGATGCTCCAGATCGGCTCCCATGAGGCCTCGCACCCCTCGGCCGCCGCCGCCTCGTCGGCGGCGGTCCGGGCTCCGGCCAGCATGGCGGCCAGGGCGTCGGGATCGATGTGGCGCAGGTCGAGCGTGAGGCGGGTCTCGCCCGGCACCGCCGTCACCACCCCCGGCTTGCACTCCACCCAGCCGACGGTGCCCACCCCGTCGTGGGCCCGGGCCACCTCGGCCACGGCCAGGGCGAAGCGGGCGGCGGCGGCGAAGCTGTCGCGCCGCAGGCGCATCGGCGTGGTGCCGGCGTGGGCCGCCTGGCCGGTGAGCACCAGGCGCTCCCGCTCGATGCCGACGGTGCCGGTGACCACCCCGATACCCAGGCCCCGCTCCTCCAGCACCGGGCCCTGCTCGATGTGGACCTCCACGTAGGCCTTCACGTCGGCCAGGCGGGCCCGGCAGGCGTCGAGGTCGTCGAGGCGGACGCCGTGGGCCGCCAGCACCTCGGGCAGGGCCTCTCCGGTGCGGTCGCGCAGGGTGCGCAGGACGTCGAGGTCGAGGGTGCCCATGGCGGCGGCCGAGCCGAACAGGCTGCGGCTGAAGCGGGCCCCCTCCTCGTCGGCCCAGTCGACCAGGGCCACCGTGCAGGCTGGCGGAGTGCCGGCGGCGGCCAGCGAGCGGAGCAGCTCCACCCCGGCCATCACCCCCAGGGCGCCGTCGAGCCAGCCCCCGCTGGGCACGGAGTCGAGGTGGGAGCCGACCACCACGGTCTCGGGGCGGGCTCCCGGCAGCACCGCCCACAGGTTGCCGGCCTCGTCCTGGTCGACCGTGACCGGCAGCCCGGCCAACGACTCCCGGAACCAGGCCCGGGCCTCCATCCACTCCGGGGTCCAGGCCAGGCGGCGGCTCCCGCCCGGGCCGCCCGTGCGCCGGTCGAGCTCCCGCAGCAGCTCCACCACCCGCTCCGGCCGGTACGCGCTGTCCTCAGCATCCATCCGCCGACCCTAACCCGCCGGCGCCGCCGCCAACTTTTCACCCAGGACGTCACCGGCGACGGCCTTGGCAAAAAGTCCCACGGCGCCGCCAACTTTTCACCCAGGGCACCGCCGGCGACGGGCCCGATGAAAAGGTCAGGGGCGGGGGCGGGCCTGGGGGAGGGGGCGGTTCCACCACCGGCCGCTGAAGCGCCAGCGGGGGTCGGCGGCGGCCGGCTCCTCGTCGTCGCCACCACCCGACAGCGTCACCAGCAGGGCGGCGGCGATGGCCGCCGCCTCCTCGTCGCTCGGCACCGGCCGCACGGAGAACCCCTCGGCGCTCACAGCGGCACGTTCCCGTGCTTGCGCTTGGGCAGCTCCTCGCGCTTGGAGCGGAGCATCTCGAAGCCGGCGATGACCTTGCGCCGGGTGTCGGCCGGGTCGATCACGTCGTCGACATAGCCCCGCTCGGCGGCGATCCACGGGTTGGCGAACCGCTCCTTGTACTCCTCGATCAGCTCGGCCCGCCGGGCCACCGGGTCGGCCGCCGACTGGATCTCCCGCCGGTACACGATGTCGGTGGCGCCCTCCGGGCCCATCACCGCCAGCTCGGCCGACGGCCAGGCGAAGCTCAGGTCGGACCCGATGCCCTTGGAGTCCATCACCACGTAGGCGCCGCCGTAGGCCTTGCGGGTGATCACCTGGATGCGGGGCACGGTGGCCTCGCAGTAGGCGTACAGCAGCTTGGCCCCGTGGCGGATGATGCCGCCGTACTCCTGATCGACCCCCGGCAGGAAGCCGGGCACGTCGACGAAGGTGAGCAGCGGGATGTTGAAGGCGTCGCAGGTGCGCACGAACCGGGCGCCCTTGGATGCGCTCTCGATGTCGAGCACCCCGGCCAGCACCTGGGGCTGGTTGGCCACCACGCCCACCGTGCGCCCGCCGAGGCGGATGAAGCCGCAGATGATCGAGCGGGCCCAGTTGGCGTGGTACTCCATGAAGTCGCCATCGTCGGCCACCTCGTGGATCACGGCCTTCATGTCGTAGGGCATGTTGGCGCTCGGCGGCATCAGCTCCGACAGGGCCGGGCACAGCCGCTCGGTGTCGTCGAGGCACTCGACGGCCGGCGCCTCCTCCAGGTTGTTCGAGGGGAGGAACGACAACAGGAACCGCACGTCGTCGAGGCAGGCCTTCTCGTCTGCCGACACGAACGTGGCCACCCCGGAGCGCGAGCCGTGGCTGCCGGCCCCGCCCAGCTCCTCCAGCGTGACCTCCTCACCCGTCACCGTCTTCACCACGTCGGGCCCGGTGATGAACATGTGTGAGGTCTCGCGGACCATGAAGATGAAGTCGGTCATGGCCGGGCTGTACACGGCGCCGCCGGCGCACGGGCCCATGATCACGCTGATCTGGGGGATCACGCCCGAGGCCTGCACGTTGCGGTAGAAGATGCCGCCGTAGCCGTCGAGGCTCACCACGCCCTCGGGGATGCGGGCCCCGGCGCCGTCGTTGAGCCCGATGCAGGGCGCCCCCACCGACAGGGCCAGGTCCATCACCTTGTGGATCTTCTCGGCGAACACCTCGCCGAGCGAGCCGCCGTTGATCGTGAAGTCCTGGCTGAACACGAACACCCGGCGGCCCTCGATGGTGCCCCAGCCGGTGATCACACCGTCGGTGTAGGGCCGGGAGCCGGCGTCGGGATGGCGGGTGCGGGCCAGCATGTCGAGCTCGTGGAACGAGCCCTCGTCGAGCAGGTAGTCGAGCCGCTCCCGGGCCAGCATCTTCCCCTTCTCGTGCTGGCGTTGGACGGCGTGCTCCGGGCCGGCGTGGAGGGCTTCCTCCTTGCGCCGGGCCAGATCGGCGATGCGTTCGCTGAGCGGATGGTCTGCCACGTTGGCCAAGGATAGGGGAGGCTGGCGCCCTGCGGCCCGTTCGGGTGGGGGCCGAACCCGCTACCGGCAGGGGGCGGTGGGCAAGTTCGCCCTGGTTGTTGCGCCTTGCCGGGCGGTCGGCAGCTTGCCATCCTGACGCCGGCGATGGGAGCGGCCACCTGGCGGACCGCGCGCCGGGGCAGAACATGGCGACGAACACGAACGGGGCCCGGCGGGCCCTGGGCACCAGGGTGCCGGCGCGGCTGCGGCCGGCCCGACCGGGGGCGCAAGCCCGGGGCAGAGCCCGGAGCCGACGGGCCCGGCCCGTGGCGGCGCTGGCGGTGCTGCTGCTGGGCGGGCTGCTGGCCGCCATCCCCGGCGTGCGGGCGGCTGCGCCGGCCGAGGCCCAGACCGGGGGGCGGGCCGCCGTCATCTTCACCGCCCGCCACTCCAACCTGTGCCTGGCCGTGGCCGGCGCCTCGACCGCCGGCGGGGCGGCCGTGGTGCAGCAGCCCTGCTCGGGGGCGCTCGAGCAGAGCTGGTACAGCGTCGACGTGGGCGGTGGGTTCCGCCAGCTCGTGTCGGCCCAGTCCGACCAGTGCCTGGCCGTGGCCGGCGCCTCCACCGCCGACTCGGCCGCCATCGTCCAGGAACCGTGCGTGGCCGGGGCCGCCCACCAGCAGTTCTCCCTCAGCCCCGCTACCGGGTCGCCGGTGCGGATCACGGCCCGGGTGTCGGGCAAGTGCGTCGACATCTTCGGCGGTGCCACCACGACGGGCGCGGCGGCCATCCAGTGGCCGTGCCACACCGGCCTGAACCAGAGCTTCGCCGTCGGGTCCACCACGGTGAACGTGAAGGCCACGGGCCGGTGGAGCGGCGTGATCGACCTGCCGATGGTGCCGGCGGCCGGGGCCAACCTGGCCAACGGCAAGGTGCTGCTGTGGTCGGCCTGGGCCAAGGACAACTTCGGCGGCGACAACGGGCTGACCCAGACCCTCACCTACGATCCGGCCGCCGTGACCTGGACCGAACGCCAGGTGGCGAACACCGGCCACGACATGTTCTGCCCGGGCACGGCCAACCTGGCCGACGGGCGGGTGCTGGTGAACGGCGGCTCGTCGTCGGCCAAGACCAGCCTGTACGACCCCGGCTCCGACTCGTGGGCCGCCGGGGCCACCATGAACGTGCCCCGGGGCTACCAGGGCACGACCGTGCTGTCCGACGGATCGGTGCTGACCCTGGGCGGCTCGTGGTCGGGCGGCCTGGGTGGCAAGGACGGCGAGCTGTGGACGCCGTTCGGCGGCTGGCGGCGCCTCTCCGGGGTGACCGCCGCCCCCTTCACCGGCCCCGACCCGGCCGGGGTCTACCGGGCCGACAACCACCTGTGGCTGTTCGGCTGGAAGAACGGCCGGGTGTTCCACGCCGGCCCCACCCGGGCCATGCACTGGATCGACACCGCCGGCAACGGCTCGGTCGGCGACGCCGGCAACCGGGGTACCGACGCCTACGCCATGAACGGCAACGCCGTCATGTACGCCCCGGGCCGGATCCTCACCATCGGCGGTGCCCCGGCCTACGACGGCGGGGCGGCCACCGCCAACGCCACCGTGATCGACCTCAACGGCGCCACCGTCACCTCCCGGGCCGTGGCCCCGATGGCCAACCGGCGGGCCATGCACAACAGCGTGGTGCTGCCCAGCGGCGAGGTGGTGGTGGCGGGCGGGGTGCCGGTGTCGCAGGCGTTCAGCGACACCAACCCGGTGCTGGCCACGGAGATCTGGAACCCGACCACCGAGCGGTTCACCGCCGGAGCGCCGATGACGGTGCCCCGCAACTACCACAGCTTCGCCCTGCTCCAGCCGGACGGCCGGGTGCTGGTGGGCGGCGGTGGCCTGTGCGGCACGTGCAACGTCAACCATCCCAACCTGCAGGTCTTCACCCCGCCCTACCTGTTCAAGGCGGACGGCACGCCCGCCGCACAGCCCCGCATCATCACCGCCCCCACCTCGGTGGACCTGGCCCAGACGTTCACGGTCACCACCAACACGCCGGTCGACCAGATGGCCCTGGTGCGCCTGGCGTCGAGCACGCACTCGGTCAACAACGACCAGCGCCGCATCCCCCTCACGTTCACCGCCGGCGCCGGCAACCTGTCGTACCGGGTCACTGCGCCCGACGACGCCGGAGTGGCCACCCCCGGCGCCTACATGCTGTTCGCCCTCGACGCCGACGGGGTGCCGAGCGTGGCCAAGATCGTCACCGTCACCACCCGGCGGGCGGCCGACCAGCCCGGCTCGGTGGCCGGCACCGTCACCAACGGCGACGGCTCGGCCGTCGCCGGGGTGGAGGTGGACCTGTTCTCGGCGAACGCCGACGGGTCCCGGGGCGCGTTCGTCAGCGCCACCACCAGCGACGCCGCCGGCCGCTACCGCTTCGAGGTGACCCCGGGCAGCTACGTCCTCACGTTCATCGCCCCCACCGGCCGCACGTTCACCAACGGCAGCCAGTGGTTCCAGCCGTCGGCCACGGTTGGCTCGGGTCAGGCCGTGACCGGGCTCGACGCCCGCCTCAACGGCGGCGGGGCCACCGGGGCAACGATCGGCGGCACCGTCACCAACGGCGACGGCTCGGGCGCAGCGGGGGTGGTGGTGGACCTGTTCGCGGCGAACGCGGATGGCTCCCGGGGCGCGTTCGTCGCCGCCACCGCCACCGACGCCACCGGCCGCTACCGCTTCGACGCCACACCCGGCTGCTACGTGCTCACGTTCATCGCCCCCAGCGGCCGCACGTTCACCAACGGCAGCCAGTGGTTCCAGCCCTCGGCCTGCCCCACCGCCGGCCAGACGCTGGGCGGGGTCGACGCCCGGCTCAGCGGGGGCGGAGCCGGGGGCGCGGCCGTGACCGGGATGGTGACGGCCGGCAGCGGCGGAGCCGGCGTGGCCGGGGTGGACGTCGACCTGTTCGCGGCGAACGCCGACGGTTCCCGGGGCACCTTCATCGGCTCCCAGGTGACCGATTCGGCCGGCAGCTACCGCTTCGACGTGGCCCCCGGGTGCTACGTGCTCACGTTCATCGCCCCCACCGGGCGCACGTTCACCAACGGCAGCCAGTGGTTCCAGCCCTCGGCCTGCCCCACCACCGGCCAGACGGTCGGCGGGATCGACGCCACGCTCAACCCCTGATGACGGTCGGTCAGAGGGGCGCGACTGCGGCCTGGTCTCACCTTGGCTGTCACACCGCCGGCCTACGATGTGAGCATGGAAGAAAAGGACTCGAAAGGCGACTCCCCGACGGTTGGGTCCAAGATCCGAGTGATCAAGTCCGACGATGAACTGACGCCGGCAGCGCTTGCTGCCTTGCACCGGCGTAGCCACGAGGAACTGCAGCAGCTCGCAGACCGGGCGATTAGTCGCGGGTGAGACCAGTACGGCTGGCCGGCAGCGCAGCAGACGACGTCGAAGCCCAGCTGGAGCCTGATCGGCTCGAACTGTTCCGACGGTTCGACCTTGCACCGGCGTTGGACCTCTTGGCGACGGATGGCGTCTGGGAGTCCGACACGAAACCGCACGGGCCGGGCCGTCGCCTGACTCTCGAGGGCGTGACGGTGGCAGGGTTCCATCTCTTCGCTCTCCCGGACGATCTCGACCCGCGTGACGAGGCCCTGGTGGTCTTCGCCATCGATATTTGGAGCGACGAGTTCCCGGACTGATCGCCCGGGCCTCGAGCGGAGGCCCCATCCGCTCGGCAGCCCGCCCGGCCTGCCCGCTCGAAAATGACAGCCCGAGCCGTACGGGATCGGTGGGAGGATGGGACAGAAGCGATCCCGAGGCCAGGTCGCGTCGAAGCAGTGAGCGGAAGGTCGGTGCCGCAAGGTGGGCCTCCGGGCCGATGATTCCGCTGATCGAGCGCGGTGTACGGTTTCGGACCTCGGAGCGCTCTCGGCTTACGCCCGGAACGTGAACATCGAAGCAATCTGAAGGCTGGCGTTCAGACCAGGGAGACCTCGACGGTGCCCAGCCCCGAGTAGTCGGCGGTCCAACGGTCGCCGGCCTGGGAGTCCATGCGGCAGAAGGCGCCGGTGATGACACGGTGGCCGGCCTCGATCCGGTGCCCGTGGCGGTGCAGCAGCGCGGCCAGGCGGGCCAGCGATGCCCAGTGGTCGTCCAGGACCTCCCGGCTCACGTGCCGGGCCCGCTCCTCGCCGTTGCAGCTCATCACGACCTCCACGTCGTTCAGGTCGCCGACCTCGGTCGTCCCCTCGCCCACCACGATCCCCCACTGGGCCATGCCGTCGGCCACCATCAGCGGGAAGTCGAACGTGGTGGCGCTGCCGGGCCGCCGCTCGTTCAGCTCGAAGCCGGCCGACACCCGGCTGACGGCGGCCCGCAGCTGGGCCTCGGTGGGCCCGGCGGCATCGACCGTCTCGCCGAAGGTGAACACCATCTCCGGCTCCACCCCGCCCTTGGTGAGCAGGGCGGCGTCGACCTCGGCCCCCGACTCCAGGATCCGGGAACCCAGGATGTGGCCGAAGGGCCGCTCGTCGAAGCCGATCATGGCCCGGGCCCGGGGAGAGGTGAGCCCCACCTTCCAGCCGCCCAGCTGAGCGCCGGCGTCAAGCTTGCGGTGGAGCAGCCCCAGTTGCACCTGCAGCCCCTCGTCGTAGCTGAGGTTGCCAACCAGGTCGGCCGGGAAGTAGTCGCCAGCCTGGCCCGACGACCACAGCTGCTCGGTGACGGCTTCGATGTCCATAGCGGGGACGTTAGGTGGTCGGCGCCGACGAACCCAAGGAGGTGAGTCTGAGCGCTGGGAAGGCGGCTGCAGGCGCTCGCCGATGTTCTGGGTGACACGCCGAGCACCATGGCTGACTCCTCCACCCCCGGGTAGGAAGGGCTGGCAGGGGGCCACCGGGGCCCAGACCGGCCCCGGTAGGCTCCGACGGTGAGCACGAGCGATCCGAACCCTGCGACCCTTCCGCCCCCGGTCTCCTCCCTCATGCCGTCGTTTGTGCCCACGACGGGCCGGATCGCCTACCAGGGCGAACCGGGAGCCAACTCCGATGCCGCCTGCATCGAAGTCTTCCCCCAGCTGGAGACGCTCCCCTGCCCCACCTTCGAAGACGCCTTCGAGGCCGTCACCGCCGGCCGGGCCGATCTGGCCATGATCCCGGTGGAGAACTCGATCGCCGGTCGGGTGGCCGACATCCACCGCCTCCTGCCCGACTCCGGGCTCCACATCGTGGCCGAGCACTTCCTGCCCATCCATTTCCAGCTGGTGGCCCTGCCCGGCACGGCCATCGAGGAGATCACCGTGGTCCGCAGCCATGTGCACGCCCTGGGCCAGTGCCGCAACATCATCCGGGAGCGGGGCTGGTCCGGCCAGGTGGCCGACGACACCGCCGGCGCCGCCCGGGAGGTGGCCGAGCGGGGCGACCGTCACGTGGCCGCCCTCGCCCCCCGCCGGGCGGCCGAGCTGTACGGGCTCGACGTGCTGGCCACCGATGTGGAGGACGAGCACCACAACACCACCCGGTTCGTGGTGCTGAGCCGCCAACCCCACGACTTCCCGCCCCAGGACGGGCCGATGATCACGTCGTTCGTGTTCCAGGTGCGCAACGTGCCCGCCGCCCTGTACAAGGCGCTGGGCGGTTTCGCCACCAACGGGGTGAACATGACGAAGCTGGAGAGCTACCAGCTCGGCGGCACGTTCTACGCCACCCGGTTCTACGCCGACGTCGAGGGCCACCCCAAGGACACCTCGCTGGCCCTGGCCCTGGAAGAGCTGGCGTTCTTCTCGGTCCACCTGCGGATCCTCGGCACCTACCCGGCCAGCCCGTTCCGGGCCACGATCGCCGAGCCCGCCGCCAACCGGGCCCTTCGCCCCAGCGTTCCCACCCCCGACTGAGCCCGCCGGCGCGCCGGCCCGGCCGCCGCCCGTTCTGCGCGACGGAAATCGCGTCACGGCGCGGTCTTCGTACCCTGGGTGGATGGATCTGCCTGTGAACCCGCCGGTGCGGCCGATGCTGGCCAAGGCCGTCGACGGCATCCCCGACCGTGACGACCTGGTGTTCGAGCCCAAGTGGGACGGCTTCCGCTGCGTGGTGTTCCGCGATGGGGACGAGGTGATCCTCGGCTCCCGCAACGACCGGCCCCTCACCCGCTACTTCCCCGAGATGGTCGACCCGATCCGGGCCATGCTGCCCCAGCGGTGCGTGGTCGACGGCGAGCTGATCGTGGCCACGGGAGACAAGCTCGACTTCGACGGCCTCCAGCAGCGGATCCACCCGGCCGAGAGCCGCATCACGATGCTGTCCCAGGCCACGCCGGCCGCCTTCGTGGCCTTCGACCTGCTGGCTCTGGGCGACGACGACCTCCGCCCCCTGCCCTTCGCCCAGCGCCGGGCCAGGTTGGAGGAGGTCCTGGCCGACGTCGAGCCCCCGATCCACCTCACCCCGGCCACCGCCGACCGGGAGGTGGCGGCCCGCTGGTTCACCGTGTTCGAGGGGGCGGGGCTGGACGGCCTCATCGCCAAGCCCACCGGCGACCCCTACGTGGAGGACAAGCGGGTCCAGCTCAAGATCAAGCACATCCGCTCGGCCGACGCCGTGGTGGCCGGCTTCCGCTGGCACAAGGACGGTGCCGGCGTCGGCTCGCTCCTGCTCGGTCTGTACAGCGACGACGGCGTGCTCCAGCACGTGGGCGTGGCCGCCAGCTTCACGGCCAAGGACCGGGCCGCCCTGGTGGCCGAGCTGGAGCCGCTGCGGGAGGGAGCGGTGGAGAGCCACCCGTGGCGGGCGTGGGCCGACGCCCAGGCCCACGAGGAGGGCCGCATGCCCGGCGCCCCCCACCGGTGGAACGCCCAGAAGGAGAAGGACCACACCTGGGTGCCCCTGCGCATCGAACGGGTGGTGGAGGTCAAGTACGGCAGCACGCTGAACGGCCGGTTCCGGGAGGTGACCAAGGTGCTGCGCTGGCGGCCCGACAAGACCCCCGCGGAGTGCACGTTCGACCAGCTCGACGAGCCGGAACCGGTGGGGTTGGGAACTGTCCTCAGTTCCCAACCCCACCGTACCTAGCTGATCCGCCGGGTTCGTCCCGATACGGGATCCGCACGCTTTTGCAGAGGCGTGCGTGTCGGTGGCACCTGGCGGCCGCTGTAACGCCAGCGCCTACCAGTTGTATGTGTCGCGTCAGGAGCCCGAAAAGTTCCCGTACGTCGTCAGAAAAGTGGCGAAGCCACCGGACGGGGTTGGGCCCCGGACGAGATGGGGGAGCGAAGCGCAGCTCCCCGTAGGGGAGCCGGGCGCAAGCCCCCGAGAGTTGTAGCGTGGAACCATGGCCAGCGATCACGTGACCGTCGAGCTGGCGGGCCGGGCGGTCCGGGTGACCAGCCCCGACAAGGTGATGTTCTCCCGCCACGGGGAGACCAAGCTCGACCTGATCCGCTACTACGAGGCGGTCGAGGGCCCGATCATGGCGGCCATGGGGGGCCGGCCCACCCTCATGGAGCGCTACCCCGACGGCGCCTCCGGCAAGTCGTTCTTCCAGAAACGGGTGCCGGCCGGGGCACCGGACTGGCTGCAGACCACGGTGGTGTCGACCCCCAACGGCACCACGTCGAACGCCATGGTGGCGGCCGACGTGGCCCACCTTGCCTGGGCCGCCAACCTGGGCTGCCTCGGTTTTCACCCCTGGCCGTTCCGGGCCGAGCAACCCGGCGCCACCGACGAGCTGCGGATCGACCTCGACCCCTCCCCGGGGATCGACTTCGCCGACATCAAGGCCGCCGGCCTGGAGGTGAAGGCGCTGCTGGACGAGCTGGGGCTGCGATCGCACCCCAAGACGACGGGCAATCGGGGGCTGCACATCTTCGTGCGCCTGGAGCCCCGGTGGGACTCCTACGACGTGCGCCTGGGGGCGGTGGCCCTGGCCCGGGAGCTGGAGCGCCGCCACCCCGACCGCCTCACCGCGGCCTGGTGGAAGGAGGAGCGGGGCACCCGGGTGTTCATCGACTTCAACCAGAACGCCCCCCACAAGACGGTGTTCGGCCCGTGGAGCGTCCGGGCCCGGGTGGGGGCCCAGGTGAGCACTCCGATCCGGTGGGACGAGGTGCCCGACGTCGACCCCGAGGTCCTGACGATCCCGGCCGTGGTGGCCAAGCTGGCGGCCGAGGGCGACCCGTGGGAGGGCATGAACGACCATCCCGGCTCGCTGGAGCCGCTGCTGGCCCTGCACCGGGCCGACGTGGAACGGGGCCTGGGCGACGCCCCCTGGCCCCCCGTCTACCCCAAGATGCCCCACGAGCCGCCCCGGGTGGCGCCCAGCCGAGCCAGGAAGGACTGACCCGGGAACCCGGCGGACGCCCCTCCGGCCGGGCCGCAGCCCGGGGCGACCGGCCTTGCTACGATCAAGCGATGCTGGTGCGGGTGCTGGGGCCGGCTGCCGATGCTGACCACGGTCTGCGGCCGATGGAACGCCGGCTGCTCACGGCGTTGGCGGTGTGCCGGCCGGAGCCCGCCACGCTCGGGTCGTTGATCGACGCGCTGTGGCCGGGGGCACCGCCGGCCTCGGCCCGCAAGACCGTCCAGAACAACGTGCTGCGGGTGCGGCGCAGGCTGGGACCGGGCGCCATCGAGACGGTGGGGGCGGGCTACCGGCTGGGGGACGGC
>Ga0268299_1003176_pt1 | contig 16099 bp, 9 predicted proteins | sample NOBtaG_FD_193484 | JGI IMG/M metagenome (GOLD analysis project Ga0268299, IMG submission 193484) | Activated sludge microbial communities from bioreactor in Nijmegen, Gelderland, Netherland - NOB reactor | ecosystem: Engineered > Bioreactor > Aerobic > Activated sludge | place: Netherlands...
AGAAGTGGTTCTCGACCGGCGCGCAGAACGCGAGCGTGCTCGTCGTCTACGCGATCACCGATCCCGATGAGAAAGATCCCTACAAGCGCGCGTCGATGTTCCTGGTGCCGAAAGATACGCCCGGCGTGAACATCCTGCGCAATCTCGGCGTCGGCCAATCGATGTTCGGCAACGAAGGCTATGTTCAGTACGACAACGTAAAGGTGCCGTACGATGCGCTGCTAGGCCCGCGCGGCGGGGCATTCTTGCTGGGGCAAACGCGCCTGTCAGGCGGGCGTGTGCACCACGCGATGCGCACTGTCGGCCAGTGCCAGAAGGCGCTCGATATGATGGTGCAGCGGGCCGTCTCGCGCCAAACGCGCGAAGGCCGGCTTGGCGATTATCAGATGGTGCAGGATCAGATCGCCGATTGCTGGATCATGCTCGAGCAATTCCGCCTGCTCGTGATGCAGACGGCGTGGAAGATCGACAAGTACAAAGACTACACCAAGGTCCGCAAAGACATCGCGGCCGTCAAAGTGGCGATGCCGAAAGTGTACCACGACATCGCCGCCAAGGCGATGCACATCCACGGCGCGCTGGGCGTATCGAACGAGATGCCGTTCGCGAACATGATCATGGGGTCGTTTGTGATGGGCATCGCCGATGGGCCCACCGAAGTGCACAAGCAGACGCTCGCCAAGCAGGTCATGAAGGACTACCAGCCCGACAACGACCTCTTCCCGGCGTATCACTTGCCGAAAGTGCGGGAGAAGGCGCGCGAGCGTTACGCCGATCTCGTGCCGCAGATCGAAGCCGGCATCGCCGAAAGGATGGGGGCGCGCCGCTCCTCCTCGAAGAAGGCGAAGGCGGACTAACCGAGGTCGCTCGCGCGCTCTTGCAGCGCGCGAGTCTGAACACCCAACGGCCCCGGCTTCGCTTCGGCGAAACCGGGGTCTATTGTTGAGAAAACGAGCGAGAAGGTCAGAGGCGAGGAATGAGCGACGAAAAGGGCATGTCGATCCCAGCGATCAACGCGATGCTGACGGCCCCAGGGCAGCGGTTTGAAATCGAAGAGGTCACGATCCGCGGCGCGCGCATCAAGACGTGGAAGAACGCGCCGGCGAATATGCGCGACGTGTTCTTGAACAGCATCGCGCAGTTCGCGCAGCGCGAATTCCTGGTGCTCGACGATGACCGTGTGACCTACGACGCGTTCGGCAAGGCCGCGATTGCGTTCGCTCATCAGCTCGCGAAGGACGGCGTGAAGAAGGGCGACCGCGTCGCCTTTGTGATGCGCAACCTGCCGGAATGGCCGGTGGTGTTTTTTGCCACGTTGTCGCTCGGCGCCATCGCGACGCCGCTCAATGCGTGGTGGACGGGGCCGGAGCTCGAATACGGCCTGCAGGATTCTGGCGCGAGAGTCGTCGTGGTCGATGCTGAGCGCTTTGAGCGCTTGAAAGAGCACTTCCACAATTGCCCGGATCTGAAGCGGATCTATGTGACGCGTGATGACGAAGAGATCGCGCATCCCGCGGTGCAAGCGCTCGAAGGCGTGATCGGCAAGCCGAACGATTGGAAGAATCTGCCGAAGCAGGAACCGATTGCGGTCGACATCGCACCCGATGACAGTGCGACGATCTTCTACACGTCGGGCACGACCGGAAAGCCGAAGGGCGCGCTCGGCACGCATCGGAACATCACCACGAACCTGTTGGGCGCAGCGTTCTCTGGCGTGCGCGGCTTTCTGCGCCGTGGCGAGACGCCGCCGGCGCCCGATCCGAATGCGCCGCAACGCGTGGCGCTGCTCGTGGTGCCGCTGTTTCATGTCACGGGCTGCCACTCCACGCTGTGCGGCAACATCTTCGCCGGCGGTAAGATCGTGCTGATGCGCAAGTGGGAAGCTGAAGAGGGTATGAGCCTCATCCAGCGTGAAAAGGTGAACTCTACGGGCGGCGTGCCGACCATTGCATGGCAAATCATCGAGCACCCGAACCGCGACAAATACGATCTCTCATCGCTCGAAGTGATCGGCTACGGCGGCGCGCCGTCCGCGCCGGAACTCGTGCGCAAGATTTCCGACACGTTCCCGAAGGGCCAGCCCGGCAATGCGTGGGGCATGACGGAAACGTCGGCGGCGTTCTGCGGCATCGCGGCCGATGACTATCGCAAGCGCCCGGATTCGTGCGGCATCTGCGCGCCGACGGGCGAGATGAAAATCGTTGGCGCCAATGGCGAAACGCTGCCGCCAAACCAAGTCGGCGAACTGTGGGCCAAGGGCCCGCAAGTCGTCGCCGGATATTGGAATAAGCCGGAAGCAACGAAGGAAACGTTTGTCGATGGCTGGGTGAAGACCGGCGATCTCGCGCGGCTCGATGAGGAAGGCTATTGCTACATCATCGATCGCGCCAAGGACATGCTGATCCGTGGCGGCGAAAACATCTACTGCGTCGAAGTCGAAAACGCGCTCTACGAACATCCGGCAGTGATGGATGCTGCGATCGTCGGCATTCCGCATCGCACGCTCGGTGAAGAGCCGGGCGCGGTGGTGCACCTGAAGCCGGGCGCGCAAGCGAGCGAAGCGGAGTTGCGCGCGTGGGTGGCGGAGCGGCTCGCGGCGTTCAAGGTGCCGGTGAAAGTCGTGTTTTCGGGCGAGATGCTGCCGCGAAACGCCAACCAGAAAATCCTGAAGACCGAACTGCGCAAACTGTTCGCCTGACGGCATCGCGAACGAGGGAGTCAGGCGCCGCTTGACTCCTTTCGTTTTGCCTCGTATTTAGCAGATACGTTAATTAACAATATTGCGTAATGCACTGAATGGACGCACTTTCTTCTACCTTCTCAGCCCTGGCTGACCCGACCCGGCGGGCCATCCTCGCCCGGCTCACGCGCGGGGAGGCAACGGTGGGCGAGATCGCCGAGCCGTTCAAAATCAGCCTCCCGGCGATCTCGCGGCATCTCAAAGTGTTGGAAAGCGCGGGCCTCATCACGCGCGGGCGCGAGGCGCAGTGGCGCCCGTGCAAGCTCGAAGCGGCGCCGCTCCGCGAAGTCGATGGTTGGCTCGAACGCTACCGCGCCTTCTGGGAAGGCGGCTTCGACAAGATGGAAGCCTATTTGGCCGAACTCACGAAGGACAAAGACAATGGCGACGAAAGCTGAAGAGCGGTTGGAGCTCTCGATCACGCGCACGTTCAACGCGCCGGTCGCGCTCGTCTATGATTTGTGGACGAGCAGCGAGAAAGCGATCGCTTGGTGGGGGCCGAAGGACTTCGTCACCACGCATCTGGAAATCGATTTCCGCGTCGGCGGCGCCTATCGCGCATGCATCGAAAATCCCGATTACGGTGTGAACTGGATGGCCGGTCACTACGTCGCGATCGAGCCGCAGAAGAAGATCGTCTTCACGTTCCAATGGGAACGGAAACCCGGCGAAGAGCCTGCGCTAGAAACGCTCGTGACGGTCACGTTCAAGGAAGAGAACGGCAAAACCGTTCAGACCTTCCATCAAACGCCGTTCGCCAACGTTGAATCGCGCGACAGCCACATCGGCGGCTGGACGACGTTTATCGACCGCCAGCAGGCGCACGCGGAGAAACTCGCGATGCATGGAGCCCGCGCATGATCACGATCACAGCTTTCAAAATGGTGCCGCCGCTTGCGCAGGGGCTCGTTCGCGATCTGCGCGTCCGGTGGGCGCTGGAGGAGGCGGGCATTCCTTACGACGTGCGCTTGATCAGCCTCGAAGACAAACGCGAGCCTGACTACATGCAGCGCCAGCCGTTTGGCCAGGTGCCCGTGCTGCAGGACGGCGATCTCACGCTGTTTGAATCCGGCGCGATCGTGCTGCATGTTGGCGAAAAGAGCGAGGCGTTGTTGCCCCGGGAGCCGGTTGCACGCGAGCGCGCCAAGGCGTGGGTGTTCGCGGCGCTGAACTCAATTGAAATCGCCGTAACCGATCTCGCGCACATCGACTTCTTCTTCGCCAACGAGGAATGGGCCAAACTTCGTCGGCCGGGGGCCGAGGAGTTCTTGCTCTTTCGTCTCGGAGACCTCTCTGGCTGGCTCGGCGCCAAAGACTATCTTGAAGGCGATCGCTTTACGGCGGGCGACTTGATGATGGTGAGCGTGCTGCGCATTTTGCGCGAGACGGACATCGTCGCGCGTTTCCCGAACCTTGCGGCGTACCAGGCGCGGTGCGAAGCGCGGCCGGCGTTCCAGCGCGCGCTCGAAGGGCAGATGGCGCCGTTCCGCGCCGCGGCGTAAGCGCTACTCGGTCGCGTCCGCCAGATTGTGTCGTGCGCGCATCGCGTCGATGTCGCGGCGGAGGGCGGCGATTTCGTCAGCGTCGTTCTTGAGGATCGCGGGCGCCAGCGCTTCCATCGGCTGCACGGCGGTGGCGCCGTCCGGCGTTTCGGTGGCGGCTTCGATGTGCGCGGCGGCAGGCGAAACCGCGCCGAAGCTCGCCATCATCAGCTTGTTCTTCCGCCAGCCGCCCCAGCGGTAATACGCGTAGGCGCCAGCGGCTGAGATGATGGTGCCGAGCGGGAAGCTCCACCAGATCGCGCTGATGCCGATATGCGGCTGCAAATATTGCGCGAACGGCACGCGAATCAGCCACAGCGCAAGACAGAGGATGATCGTCGGCGGGATGATCGCGCCATTGGCGCGCACGATGCCGAACAGCACGAACGTGATCGCAAATGGAATCCAGCCCCATAGCACATAGTGATTGATGCTCACCGCGGTGCGCAGAGATTCACTGCCGGCCGGCAGGAACAGCATCAGCGGCAGATCGCCGAGCAGGTAGAGCAGCGCAACAACGCCGCCCGTGATCGCAAGGCCGATGCCCACGGAAATGCCGGCGATCTGGTTCACCCGGTCCCAGCGCCCAGCGCCGACATTCTGCGCCGCCATCGAAGAAACCGACGCGGCGAGCGCCATCGCCGGCATTTGCACGTAGCTCCAAAGCTGCGTGGCCGCGCCATAACCGGCGGCCGTCGATGAGCCATAGGCGTTGACCATCGCCAGCATCACGATGGAAGCGGCGCTCATCACGAACATCTGGATGCCCATCGGCATGCCGCGCAGCACGAGGACTTTCAGAATATCCAAGTTGGGAACGAGGTAGCGGAGCTCCGGCCCGCGCAGCGCGATCGGGCTGTGTTTGCGGTAGATCGCCCGGTAGAGCAGTACGAGCGCGATCGCTTGGGCCGCGATGTTGCCAACCACAGCGCCAGCGATGCCGAGTTGTGGCGTGCCGAACCAGCCAGTGAGAAGAAATGGCGTAAAGATGAAGCCGAGCAAGATGGCGACGAGCGAGTAGGTGAACGGCGTGCGGCTATCGCCCGCGGCGCGCATCAGCATCTGTGTGAACATGAAGCTGAACACGAGCGGCATCGAAAGGCAGGTGTACCGGAGATAGATGATCGCCTGCACGCGCGCGTCTTCCGGCGTGCGCATCATATCGAGGATCATCGGCGCGAGCAGCACGCCCGCAATGCCAAGCACGACCGAGGAAAGCGCAAAGAAGCCAAGCGCCGTACCCACGATCTTCTTGACCATGTCGTCATTGCCCGCGCCAAAGGCCTGCGCGAGCACGATGTTGGCCGCCATCCCGACGCCCATAACAGCGCCCATCAGCAGCATCATAAGGATCTGAGAGTTCACCGTCGCCGTGAGCGCGGCTTCGCCGAGCACGTGGCTCACCCAGATCGCGTTCACCGTCATCGACAGCGATTGCAGGATGTTCGAGCCCAGCAGCGGCAGTGAAAACAAAATCAGCGCCGGCGCGATCGGCCCATCGATCAGGCTGCGGCCGCGCATATGCGGTGGCATGCGCATCGCGTGCGGCGGCCGTTGCGGGGCGGCGGAGGTGGCGTCGGACATTCGGTTTCTTGTCTTTGAGTCCAGTTTTCGCCGGAAGGCTAGGGCGGAATTCGAGGTCCTGGGGCTAAGCCCTCGGAATGGTGTCGGCGATGGCCTCGGCGCGGGCGAACAAAGCCGGATCGATTGTGAGGCCCGAGGCCGCGGCGTTCTCTTGGAGTTGTTCGGGCCGGCTCGCGCCGACAATGGCGGACGCGACGTTCGGTTCGCGCAGCACCCAGGCGAGCGCAAATTGCGCCAGCGAGCAGCCGGCTTCCGCCGCGAGCGGCTTCATTTGCTCGACGGCGATGAGAACGTCCGGCCGCACCCAGTTCGCGATCGATTGGCCCATATTGTCGCTCGCGGCGCGGCTATCGGGCGGGGGCGGGGCGTTCGGCGTGTATTTGCCCGAGAGCACGCCTTGCGCCAGCGGGCTCCACACGATCTGGCTCACGCCATTCGCAGCGCAGTAGGGGATGACCTTCTGCTCGGGCCGGCGCCAGAGCAGCGAGTATTGCGGCTGGCTCGAAACGAAGCGCGCCACGTTCGGCAGCGCGAACGCATCGGCGATGCGCTGCGGCGGCCATTCGGAGAACCCGAGCCAGCGCACCTTGCCCGATTGCACGGCGCGGGTGAGCGCCTCCATCGTTTCATCGAGCGGCGTATCCACGTCGTAGCGGTGGCATTGGTAGAGATCGACGTAATCCATCCGCAGCCGCTTCAGGCTCGCGTCGAGCTGCTTTTCGATCTGCGCGCGCGAGAGGCCGCGGTCCGTGTCGCTCATCGGCGCAAACACCTTGGTGCCTAGGATGTAGCTGTCGCGCTTGCGGCCAGCGAGCGCTTCGCCGAGCACCGTCTCGGCAGCGCCGCGGCCATAGACGTTCGCGGTGTCGATGAAGTTGATGCCGAGATCGAACGCGGCGTTCACGCACGCGATCGCTTTTTCCTTCTCAACGCCGACGCCGTAGGTCAGCCAGGAGCCGAGCGAAATTTCCGATACATGGAGATCGCTCGATCCGAGCTGGCGTGTGCGCATATGGCGATGTCCTGAAACGCGCTCACGTTGACCCCACGGAGGGGCGCACGGCGCAAAAACTGTGTGTTATCGTCTCCCGCGCGGTCCATACGCTGGCCCTTCTCGCGGGGCCGACGGCATGGTAGCGCCTTTTGAATGTGCGGTATGGCTCCGCCCGCGTCAACGGGCGGAAAAGCGCGTTGCGCCGGCCGGTTAGAGCCGCGTCGCGACGCAAGGGAGACGACATGAGCGCGATCAACGAGGTGACAGATCTGACAGTTCAGGATGGCGTTGCGATCCTGACTTTGAACTCGCCGCCGGTGAATGCGCTGAGCGCGCCGGTGCGCGATGGACTCTACAACGGCGTTAAAGCCGCGCTCGATGACGCGAGCGCCAAGTCGATCGTGCTGATCTGCGAGGGGCGCACGTTCATCGCGGGCGCCGACATCACCGAATTCGGCGGCGCGTCGAAGGGCGCGAGCCTGTTCGATGTGCAGAACATGATCGAAGGCGCAAGCAAGCCTGTCGTCGCCGCGATCCACGGTACGGCGCTGGGCGGCGGGCTCGAAGTTGCGTTGTGCTGCCACTATCGCGTTGCGGTGCCGAGCGCGCGCTGCGGTCTGCCGGAAGTGAACCTCGGCTTGCTGCCTGGCGCGGGCGGCACGCAGCGTCTGCCGCGCATCGTCGGCCCTGAAAAGGCGCTCGATATGATGACAAGCGGTGCCCATGTGCCGGCCAAGGAATGCTTGGCGATGGGCCTGGTTGATGAGCTCGTCGACGAAGGCAAGCTGAAGGACGGCGCGATCGCGTTCGCCAAGAAGATCGTTGCCGAGAAGCGCCCGCTGAAGAAGGTGCGCGACTCGAACGAGAAGGTCGAAGCGGCGCGCGGCAAGCCGGAAATCTTCGCGAATTTCCGCAAAGCCAACGCGCGCAAATTCCGCGGTTTCCTTGCGCCCGAATACAACATTCAGTGCATCGAAGCGGCGGTGAACCAGTCGTTTGACGACGGCCTCGCGACCGAGCGCAAGCTGTTTGTTGAACTCGTCACCGGCCAGCAATCGGCGGCGCAGCGCTACGTGTTCTTTGCCGAGCGGCAGGTGTGGAAGATCCCGGATGTGCCGGATGACACGCCGGTCCGTCCGATCAAGAAGGTCGGCATCATCGGCGCGGGCACGATGGGCGGCGGCATCGCGATGAACTTCGCGAACGCCGGCATTCCGGTGACGATCGTTGAAGTGAAGCAAGACGCGCTGGACCGTGGCCTCAAAGTCGTGCGCGGCAATTACGAGCGCAGCGCGAAGAACGGCCGCTTCCCGGAATCGGAGGTCGATGTCCGTATGGGCCGCATCACGGGCTCGCTCAACATGGAAGACCTCGCCGACGTCGACATGGTAATCGAAGCCGTGTTCGAGCGGATGGACATCAAGAAGGACATCTTCACCAAGCTCGACAAGATCGTGAAGAAGGGCGCCATCCTCGGCACCAACACGTCGGGCCTCAATATTGATGAGATCGCGTCGGTCACGTCGCGGCCGGAAGATGTGATCGGTCTGCACTTCTTCTCGCCGGCGAACGTGATGCGCTTGCTCGAAGTCGTGCGCGCCGATCACACGTCGAAAGAGGTGATCAACACCTCGATGCAAACGGCCAAGAAGATCGGGAAGATCGCCGCGCTCGTCGGCGTGTGCCCGGGCTTCGTGGGCAACCGCATTCTCGGCGCGCGCGGGCGCGAGGCGCAAAAGCTCATCCTTGAAGGCGCGATGCCGTGGGACGTCGATAAGGCGCTCTACGATTTCGGCTTCGCGATGGGCCCGTTCCAAATGTCGGACCTCGCGGGCCTCGACATCGGCTGGGTGAAAGAAAAGTCGAACGGCGAAACGATCCGCGACCGGCTCTGCGAACTCGATCGCCGCGGCCAGAAGACGGGCGCGGGCTATTACGACTACGACGCCAACCGGAACCCGAGCCCGTCGCCGGTCACTGAAGAGATCATCAAGGAGTTCGTGACCAAGAGCGGCGCGAACCTGCGGACGTTCACGCAGGAAGAGATCATCGAGCGGCTGATCTATCCGATGATCAACGAGGGCGCGAAGATCCTCGAGGAGAAGAAGGCCATCCGCGCCTCCGACATCGATATCATCTGGATCAACGGCTACGGCTGGCCGGTCTATCGCGGCGGCCCGATGTTCTACGCCGATCAGATCGGTCTCGATAAGGTTCTCGCCAAGCTGAAGGAGTTCGAGGCGCAGATGGGCCCGGTGTGGAAACCCGCCGCGCTGCTCGAAAAACTGGTCGCCGAAGGCAAGAACTTCCAGAGCTACCGCGGCTGATCCGCACTCAACGAAAGTATGGGGCCGGCGCGCACAGCGCCGGCCCTTTTTGTTGCGCCCTTGCCGCGTGCGTGAAGTACGTAACACGCCGATTTGCGCCGCGCTGCAGCGCAAACTTGCGCGCAGGACGGAGCCAAGTAGTAACGAACGCACCATTACAGGTATTTGCGCAGCGAGCGGCGTAGCTTCGCGTGCTGCGGCGCACAAATTTCGCGGTTTTTGCTGCAGCGCACCCTGAGTCCGCCACGTTTCCGTTGCGCGACTTTCCGGCCACACCCGGAAACGAACGAAGCGCTACGCCTCCATACTTCAAATTTGAAGCTTGTCCGTTACGGTCACTCCATTAAGGGAGAGAACCGAAAGAATGACCGCATTCGATGCGGCGGTATGTGGAATCGGGAGGGATTGAATGGCGAAAACGAAACTCTTTGCGTCCGGCTCGTCGCTGGCGGCCGCGCTGACGGTCAGCATGATCGGCGGGATCGGCTTGGCTGCTCCTGCTGCGGCGCAAGACGCTGAAGAAGATATCGTCGTCACGGGCTCTTACATTCGCGGCACGCCTGAAGATGCGGCCCTGCCGGTCGATGTGATCAGTGCCGAGAGCCTCCAGCAGCAGGGCAGCCCGACGGTCGTTCAGCTGGTGAAGACCCTGACCTCCACCTCGGGCGGCTCGATCGGCGAATCCAACCGATTCCTCGGTTCGACGGCCGGCGCGGCCTCGGTCAACCTGCGTGGTTTCGGCGCCAGCCGCACGCTCGTGCTGATGAACGGCCAGCGCCTCGCGATCAACGGTGCGGGCGTAGCCCTCGGCGAAGTCGTCGACATCAACCTCATCCCGACGGCTGCGATCGGCCGGATCGAAATCCTGCGCGACGGCGCGGCTGCGACCTACGGTTCGGACGCTGTCGGCGGCGTTGTGAACTTCATCACGCGCCGTGACCTCGAGGGCTTTGAAATCGACGGCAGCTATTCGGCGATTTCGGGCTCGGAAGGCGACTACGACATCAACGGCGCCTGGGGCTGGCAGAACGACCGCGGCAACATCTTGCTGACGGCTGGCTATCGCCGCCGCAGCGAGCTGCAAACGCGCGATCTTGACTACGCGCTGCTGCCGCAAGCTGCGAACCCGTTCGGCGGCTGGTCGGCTGCGGGCAATCCGGGCGTGTTCGCGACTGGCACCGCGCCGCAACTCGCGACCGGCTCGTTCACGTCGCAATTCCAAGACGTCGGCTGCACGCTGCTCGGCGGCAACCCGGGCGCGGTGAGCGCCGCGACGCCGGCGGGCTCGTGCGGCTATCCGTTCACGAACCACGACAACATCGTCAACGACGAGTACCATTATCAACTGTTCGGCGAAGTGAACTACGAGCTCGCCGACAATCTCGACTTCCACGTCGAAGCGATGTGGACGCGTCACGACGTGCCGGAAGAGCGTGTCTCGGCCGCGCAATCGACCACGCAATGGCCGGCGCCGATCGCCGCATCCGGCGGTTCTGCTGGCGGCGGCACCTCGCCGTATCCGGCGACCGGCCTAAACCAGCAATCGCGCTTCTACGTCCCGGGCACGAACCCCGGTCTCGTTGCGCTGATGACGGCGTGCCCCGCCAGCATCGGCGGCGCCAACTGCGCCAACGCGCTCGCGAACGGCGCCATCGCCTCGCAAACGCTGTGGCGTCCGGCTGCTCTTGGCGGCACGCCGCTCAACCAGCCTGACGGCGCCGACACGCAACGCCGCATGGCGCAAGCGTTCCGCGTTTCGGGCGGCCTCAGCGGCGAATTCGGCGACAGCGGCATCGGCTGGACGACGAACGTCACGTACATGCAGCTCGAAGGCGTCCAGGAAACGCCGGACCTTGCAGTCAACCGCATCCAGCTCGCGCTGCGCGGCTTGGGCGGCCCTGGCTGTAACCCGGTGACGGGCACGCCGGGCGTCGGCAACTGCCTCTGGTTCAACCCGTTCTCGAACGCGATCCAGCAGAGCTCGATCAACGGCGCGACGAACCCGAACTACAACCCGGCGCTCGCCAACTCGCCGGTGCTGTGGAACTGGATGCACATCTACCAAGTCGCTGAGATCACCAGCACGCTGTTCACGGCGGAAGGCGTTCTCAACGGCGAATTGCCGATCGACTTCGGCGGCGGCAACGTCGCGTGGGCGTTCGGCGGCCAGTGGCGCTACGACGAGATCGAGCGCAACTACAACGCGCCGGGCAACTCGGACATCACGCCGTGCGTCGACAGCCCGCCTTACGGCGATGGCCTGCCGGTTTGCTCGGGCGGTACGGGCGCCTTCACGTTCTACGCGGGTCAGCAAAACGAAAGCCGCGACCGGAACGTCTCTTCGCTGTTTGGCGAAGTCCAAGTGCCGATCACGGACAGCTTCGAAATCAGCGGCGCTGTGCGTTACGAAGACTACGGCGGCAACATCGGCGGCACGACCAACCCGCGCGTTTCGGCGCGTTGGCAAGTGATGCCGTGGATCGCGGTTCGTGGTTCGGCGGGTTCGACGTTCCGCGCGCCCAGCCAAGCGGCGATCAGCCCCGGCTTTGCGCGTCAGCTCGGCCAGTTCACCGATCCGACAACGAGCCTCAGCCTCTATCGTCCGGTCGATGTGTACGGCAATCCGAACCTCGTTCCGGAAACGGCTGATACGTACAACGTCGGCTTCATCGTCGAAGCGGGTGGTTTCCGGGCGACCGTCGACTACTTCAACTTCAAGTTCCAAGACGAGATCACGACCGAGACGCAAGCGAGCGTTTATAGCACCATGTTCCCGGGCGCCGCGGCGGCCGGCTGGCAGTGCAACAACGCAACGCTCGCCTCGCGCTTCACGTTCGCGTCGGGCCCGTCCGCGCAGGTCAACCCGGTCACGGGCACGAACTGCCACCCGGGCAACTTCCTCGGCATTGCGATCAACGTGATTAACGGCCCGCCGGTCGATACCTCGGGCGTCGACCTGACGATGAGCTACGATTGGGACGATGTCCTCGGCGGCGCGTTCACGATCGGCGCGGATGCGACGTACCTGATCGAGTATCAGCGCGGCGCGGTTCGCACGCTCGATGGCATCACCATCGCGGCGCCGACCGATCGGGCCGGCACGTCGGAACTCGTCAGCGCGTTCTACTCGTACCCGGAATGGCGCGGGAATCTGTGGTTCAACTACAACCACGGCCCGGCGAACCTGCGGTGGACGGTGCACTACATCGAAGGCACGCAGGACCGGAACCACGACATCGATCCGGGCGCGGGCGTCGTTTGGCCAAAGCGCGGCGACTACGTCCAACACGACGTTACGGCCCGCTTCGAACTGCCGTGGGATCTCGATCTGACCGCGAGCGTGCTGAACGTGTTCAACGACGCGCCGCCGTTCACGCGCAGCCAGTACAACTACGACTACACGAACGCGAACCCGCTTCCGCGCGTGTTCGAAGTCGGCTTCCGCAAGGCCTTCTAAGGCACGGAATCCGCGTCTCCTCCCTCGCCCTGACCCGGCGGGATCTCTCGGGCGGCCCCTTCACGGGGGCCGCCCTTTCTGAACGCGCCGCTGACCGACGCCCTCAACGTGAACTTCGCGGTTCGCTACGAGGACTACGGCGGCCAAACCGGCGCGACGACCAACCCGAAGCTCGCGGTTCGCTGGCAGATCGCCGACTTCCTCGCGCTGCGCGGCTCAGTCGGCACCACGTTCCGCGGCCCGACGCAGAACAACCGCGCCAACTCGGTCGTGACGTCGCTCGCGGGCATCCAAGCTGCGAACAACAACTTCAAGTCCGTCGATATCTTCGGCAATCCGGCGATCGGCCCGGAAACGGCGCTCGCCTACAACATCGGCGGGATCTTCGAATCCGGCCCGGTGCGTGTGATCGTCGATTACTGGAACTTCGATATCGAGGATCAGATCCTCACCACGCCGGCGCAAGCCATCGCCAACGCCGTCGGCAACGGCCCAGGCACGGGCGCGCAGTTCGTCAATTGCGCCCACCCGCTGCGCAACCTGGTCACGTTCGCGAACAACAACACCTGCACGCAGGGCGTGACCGTCGGCAACGACATCGCGCGTGTTCGCACCGATTGGGTCAACGGCCCGGAGCTCAAAATCTCCGGTATCGATGCGCAGATCGATCTGGCGTTCGATGACGTATGGGGCGGCTCGCTCAGCATGGGCCTCGCGGGCAGCTACATCCTCAACTACGAGACGGCGGCGTTCGTCCGCGGCGGCACGACCCTGCAAGGCGCGTATGATGCGGTTGGCTACGCCAACTACAACCGCGCCCCGGGCACCGTCTCCGAACTTCGCGGCACCGGCTACATCAACTGGAGTTCTGGCCCCGCGAACATCCGTTACCAGCTGAACTACATCGGCGGCGTGACGGACGATCGCGCGCCGGTGCTGGTGCAGGTGGCGTCGCAAGCTGCAGCTTGCACCGTCGCCAACGCCAACTGCCTGCCGGTGACGATCGGGCGTGAGGTCGACGATTTCATCACGCACGATGTGTACCTGACGCTCGATCTGCCCGCCGACACCACGATCTCGGCGTCGGTCGTCAACATCGCCGATCAGGATCCGTCCGAGGCGCGGCTCGAGCTCAGCTACGATCCGTTCATCGGCAATCCGCTTGGCCGGACGTTTGAAATCGGCATTCGCAAGCGGTTCTAGACGTCCTCGAAACTCTCTCACCCAATCTTCCTTGGGCGGCTCCTTCGGGGCCGCCCTTTTTCTTGGCGTGCTGGCGCGTGGTCTTGGGCGGTTGACGCGCGCGCTAACCTTCGCACCACAAAGGCTGACGCTCACACCACTATCTGTAGCGTATGCTTCGCTTCCGTAGCGTCATTCGCGCAACACCACGCCGCCAATGTGCCCGCGATAATCGAAAACTCGGTATCTCGCGCTTGCCCAGCCGGAAACCGGCGCCCCACGATGGCGCATGGCGGACCCCCATAAATAACGGGCTGCCGGGTCAGGGAGGGAGCATTTTATGGCCAAAGGTAAGTTGTTCAGCACGGGCTCGCGGCTTGCCGCCGCGTTAACACTGGGCATTGCTGGCGCCGGTATGGCGCAGCAAGCGAATGCGCAGGACGCCGGGACTGAAGAAGACATCGTCGTCACCGGCTCCTACATCCGCGGCACGCCGGAAGACGCCGCGCTGCCGGTCGATGTCATCACCGCCGAAACGCTCGCGGAGCAGGGCTCGCCGACTGTCGTCCAGTTGGTCCGCACCATCACCGCGGCCGGCGCATCGTTTGGCGAAGGCTATCGCTTCGGCGGCGCGCCAGCGGGCGCGGCCACCGTCAACCTCCGTGGTCTCAGCTCGATCCGTACGCTCGTTCTGATGAACGGCCGGCGCTTTGCGCCATCGGTCGTCATCGCAGGCGGCAACGCGGTCGACCTCAACATGCTTCCGCAAAGCGCGATCGGGCGCGTTGAAGTGCTGCGCGATGGCGCGGCCGCGACGTACGGCTCGGACGCGGTCGGCGGCGTCGTCAACTTCATCACGCGCCGCGATCTCGAAGGCTTCGAGGTCGATACGGAATACACCGCGATCGAAGGATCGGATGGCGATTATCGCGCGAGCCTCGCCTGGGGCTGGCAAGGCGATAACGGCAACATCCTGATCAGCGGCGGCTATCGTCACCGCTCGGAATTGCAAACGCTCGATCGCGATTGGGCGGTTCGGCCCTATGCCGGTCTTCCGTCGTCCGGCGGCTGGTCTGCGGCGGGCAACCCCGGTTCATATCTGCTCAACACCGGCGCCTCGACGCGCGATGCCGCCACGGGCGCCATCACCTCCGGCACCTGGGCGACGAGCATTGTCGATCCGGGCTGTGTCGCCGCGGGCGGCGCACAATTGGCGCCAGGCGGGACATGCCAATTCCAGTTCTCGCGGTTCGAAAACCTGACGAACCCCGAAGACAACTATCACCTCTATTCAGAAGTGAACTACGAGCTCGCGGAAGACCTCGACTTCCACGCTGAAGTGGCTTGGTTCCGCTATAACTCCGATCAGCGCGCTTCGCCGATGAACCAAGCGGCGCAGTTTCCAGCGCCGATCAACGCAAGCGGCGGGTCGCCGGGCGGCGGCGTCAGCCCATTCCCTTCGGCTTCGGGTGAATTCTCGCGGTACTTCATCCCGCGCAGCAACCCGGGCCTCGTTTCATTGTTCACGGCGTGCGCCGCGCCACTCACAGGCGCGCAATGCGCCGGCGCGTTGGCGAACGGCGTGATCACCAGCCCCTCTGGCTGGCGCCCGGCTGGCAACGGCGGCAACCTTTATCAACCCGATGGCGCCGACCACCAGTTCAACGAGAACGATGGCTTCCGCTTCTCGACGTCGGTTACTGGCTCGACGTTCTGGGATGTGGGTTGGAACGCGGCGGTCACGTACACCGATACGACGCGTTTCGTTCGCATCTATGACCAGAGCATCAACCGTCTCCAACTCGCCCTGCGCGGGCTTGGCGGTCCAAACTGCAACCCCCGTCCGACTGGGCAGGGCGGCGATTACGATATCGCGACAGATGCTCCGACTGCCGCAGCGCTTTCCTCGGGCCGCTGCTCCTATTGGAATCCCTTCTCCAACTCGACGCAGGCGTACACGGGCGTCGTGCCGTCGCCGCAATCCACCAATCCGGCGCTTGCGAACACCGCGGCGCTGGCGCGTTGGATGACGGCGGAACTGACCTCGAACACGATCACACAGAACCTGACGGGCGATTTCGTCCTCGATGGCTCGCTGCCGATCGAATTGTGGGGCGGGCCGATCCAGTGGGCGGCGGGCGTCCAGTATCGCTATGACCGTGTCGCGTATTCGACCAACGCGGCGTACGACATCACGCGTTCTGGCTGTCCGGATAGCCAGCCCTATGGCGATGGCAATCCGATCTGCAACAACTCGGGCAGCACGCTCTTCTT
>Ga0268299_1003177_pt1 | contig 16094 bp, 10 predicted proteins | sample NOBtaG_FD_193484 | JGI IMG/M metagenome (GOLD analysis project Ga0268299, IMG submission 193484) | Activated sludge microbial communities from bioreactor in Nijmegen, Gelderland, Netherland - NOB reactor | ecosystem: Engineered > Bioreactor > Aerobic > Activated sludge | place: Netherlands...
GCAGCGCAAGAACAACGGCGTGAAGGACGAGGAACTCGACGTCACCGAGAGCGCGCTGCGCGGCATCATCCGCTACTACACGCGCGAGGCCGGCGTGCGCTCGCTCGAGCGCGAGATCAGCAAGATCTGCCGCAAGGTCGTCAAGGGCCTGTCGCTGAAGAAGTACGAGGGCCAGGTCGTCGTCACCGACGAGAACCTCAACGACTTCCTCGGCGTGCGCAAGTTCGACTACGGTCGCGCCGAGAAGGAAGACCAGGTCGGCCAGGTCGTCGGTCTGGCGTGGACGGAAGTCGGCGGTGACCTGCTGACCATCGAGGCGGCGGTGATGCCCGGCAAGGGCAACATCATCCGCACCGGGTCGCTGGGCGACGTGATGAAGGAGTCGGTCGAGGCGGCCCGTTCGGTGGTGCGTTCGCGCGCCCGCCGCCTGGGCATCAAGGACGAGATGTTCGAGAAGCGCGACATCCACATCCACGTGCCGGACGGCGCGACGCCCAAGGACGGCCCGAGTGCGGGCATCGCCATGACGACGGCCTTCGTGTCGGCGCTGACCGGCATCCCGGTGCGGTCCGACGTCGCGATGACCGGCGAGATCACGCTGCGCGGCGAGGTCACCGCGATCGGCGGCCTGAAGGAGAAGCTGCTGGCGGCGCACCGCGGGGGCATCAAGACCGTGATGATTCCCGAAGAGAACGTCAAGGACCTGCAGGACATCCCCGAGAACGTCAAGAACCACCTGGAGATCGTGCCGGTCAAGTGGATCGACAAGGTCCTCGAGGTGGCCTTGAAGGCCTTGCCGCAGCCCTTGCCGGACGAGGAGCCGAAGGCCGAGGCGCCCAAGGCCGACGCGGGCACTGCGGCCACCGGGGACGTGCTGACGCATTGACGCGCGAGGGCCGCCGGCTTGCGCAGGCCGGTGGTCTTCGCCTATACTGCGCGGCTCGCGGGGGCACCAATCGCCGCGATTCAAGTGTGCGGGAATAGCTCAGTTGGTAGAGCGCAACCTTGCCAAGGTTGAGGTCGCGAGTTCGAGCCTCGTTTCCCGCTCCAGAGATTTCGAAAGGGAAGCTGTCGCTTCCCTTTTTCGTCTGTGGTGTCCGTCGCCCTGCGGGCCTGCGAAGGCAGGGGTTGCGACCCTGTGGGACACTTCGGTGCATCGGCGCGGTAGCAAAGCGGTTATGCAGCGGATTGCAAATCCGTCCAGGGCGGTTCGACTCCGCCCCGCGCCTCCAGATCGACGACGACGCCCCGCTTGCGGGGCGTCGTCGTTTGCGGCCGATGCCAAGCTACCATCGTCCGGGGCCTCGATGGCGAAACTGGCAGACGCAGCGGACTTGAAGCAGGCAATTTGAGCGTCCGCGCGGAAACGCGCGAGATGGATCCCGTCAAATTCGGCGAACCCCCTGCAGCCCTGCTGCGAGGCAACGCCGAGCCAAGCCGCCGGTTCCCGGCGGAAGGTGTAGAGAGCGGACGGCGGGCACCTAAGGGCAGCGCTTGGCGCGGTCGATGGTGAAGGCGCGCTCCAGACCCCGAACGGTCGCTGCTTTGCGGCGGCGGCCGGCGGCGAAAGCCGTAGCGGGTAAGAAAATCCGCGGGACCTTCACCGGTCCATCCCGGTTCGATCCCGGGTCGAGGCACCACCCCAGGGCTCAGGCATCGGCCATGCGGGCTTGCGGCCAGCACCGCACGTCGACCGGGAAGTCGAGCCAGCGGGCGCTGGCGCGTCGCAGCGCGACGACGTCACCCGTGGTCCAGAGCTCGACGGCCGCGTCGTGTGCTTCGCCGCGCTCGGGCTCGCCCATCAGCGCGACGGCGCGGCGGGCGATGGCGTCGGCCGTATCGATCAGCACGACGTCCGGTCCCAGGACTTGCCGGATCCAGTGCGCCGCGAACGGATAGTGCGTGCAGCCGAGCACGACGACATCGACGCCGGCCGCGCGCAGCGGCCCCGCATGGCGATCCACCAGCGAGCGCACCTCCTCGCTGCCCGGGTCGCCGGCCTCCAGGGCGCCGGCCAGTCCGGCGCAGGCCTGCAGGTGCAGATCGGCGCCGCTTGCGAGCCGGTCGACCAGGCGGCGAAACCGCGCGCTGGCCAAGGTCGCGCTGGTGGCCATCACGCCGATGCGGCCGCTGCGGCTGGCGGCCAGCGCGGGCTTCAGGCCGGGTTCGACGCCGACAAAGCGCGTGCCCGGCCACCGTGCGCGCAACGCGTCGATGGCAACGGCCGTCGCGGTGTTGCAGGCGACGACGATCAACTCGGCGCCGCGATCAAGCAGGTGCTCCGTGACCCGCATGGCGCGGTCGATCACGAAGGCGTCGGCGCGCTCGCCATAAGGCGCATGACCCGAGTCGGCGACGTAGACCAGCGGCAGCGTCGGCCTCCGCAAGCGCAGGGCACGCAACACCGACAGGCCGCCGACGCCCGAGTCGAAGACACCGACGCCGTGGCGAGGTGCAGGGCGGTCCGGCGCGTCGACTGTCATGGGCGAGGCAGTCTAGCAACGCGTCGCCGGGTGTCGCATCCGCGATGGAGGCCGCGTGCGCTTCCGCTAGAATCGAACGATCGTGCTTTTTTGATTCGCGCGGCCGGTGCGGGCAGACACCGACCCATAGAATCCTTTCGCTGTTCGCATCAGCTCCCTGGAGAACCTCGCATGAAGGCATTGGTACCGGTCAAGCGCGTCGTTGACTACAACGTCAAGGTGCGCGTCAAGTCCGATGGCAGCGGCGTCGACATCGCCAACGTCAAGATGAGCATGAATCCCTTCGATGAGATCGCCGTCGAAGAAGCGACGCGGCTCAAGGAGAAGGGCATCGTCACCGAGGTCATCGCCGTGTCCTGCGGACCGACCCAGTGCCAGGAAACGCTGCGCACCGCGATGGCCATCGGCGCCGACCGCGCGATCCTGGTCGAGACCGACGCCGAACTGCAGCCGCTGGCCGTGGCCAAGCTGCTGAAGGCGCTGGTCGACAAGGAGCAGCCGCAGCTCGTGATCCTGGGCAAGCAGGCGATCGACGACGACTGCAACCAGACCGGCCAGATGCTCGCGGCGCTGGCGGGCCTGCCGCAGGCCACCTTCGCCAGCAAGGTCGAGGTCGCCGATGGGCAGGCGACCGTGACGCGCGAGGTCGATGGCGGCCTGGAGACGCTGCAGATCAAGCTGCCGGCCGTGATCACGACCGACCTGCGCCTGAACGAGCCGCGCTACGTGACGCTGCCGAACATCATGAAGGCGAAGAAGAAGCCGCTCGAAGTGCTGAAGCCCTCGGAGCTCGGGGTCGACGTTGCGCCGCGCATCAAGACCCTGAAGGTCAGCGAGCCGCCCAAGCGCGGCGCCGGCGTGAAGGTGCCCGACGTGGCGACACTCGTCGCCAAGCTCAAGAACGAAGCAAAGGTGATCTGACATGACCGCACTCGTCATTGCCGAACACGACAACAAGTCGATCAAGGGCGCCACGCTCAACACCGTGACCGCCGCGCTGGCCTGTGGCGGCGACGTGCACGTGCTGGTGGCCGGCCACGACGCGGCCGCGGCCGCCCAGGCCGCGGCGCAGATCGCGGGCGTCGCCAAGGTGCTGCATGCCGACGCGCCGGGCTTCGAGCACGGCCTCGCAGAGAACGTCGCGTCGCAGGTCCTTGCGCTCGCGTCGGGCTACAGCCATCTGCTGTTCCCGGCCACGGCGTCCGGCAAGAACGTCGCACCGCGGCTGGCTGCGCTGCTCGACGTGGCACAGATCTCCGACGCCAGCAAGGTGCTCGACCCCGACACCTTCGAGCGCCCGATCTACGCCGGCAACGCCATCGCGACCGTGCAGAGCCTGGACGCCACCAAGGTCATCACCGTGCGCACCACCGGCTTCGATCCGGCGGCCGCGAGCGGCGGCTCGGCGGCGGTCGAGAGCGTCGCGCCGGTCGCCGACGCCGGCGCCTCCAGGTTCCTCGGCAACGAGATCGCCAAGAACGACCGACCCGAACTCACCGCGGCGAAGATCATCGTTTCCGGCGGCCGTGCGCTGGGCTCGAGCGACAAGTTCAGCGAGGTCCTGACCCCGCTGGCCGACAAGCTGGGCGCCGCGCTCGGCGCCAGCCGCGCTGCCGTCGACGCGGGCTACGCGCCCAATGACTGGCAGGTCGGCCAGACCGGCAAGATCGTCGCGCCGCAGCTCTACATCGCTGCCGGCATCAGCGGCGCGATCCAGCACCTGGCCGGGATGAAGGACAGCAAGGTCATCGTCGCGATCAACAAGGACGCCGAGGCGCCGATCTTCAGCGTCGCCGACTACGGGCTCGAGGCCGATCTGTTCGAGGCGGTGCCGGAGCTGGTCAAGCAGCTCTGAGGCCCGCGGCATTGCGGACGTACCAGCGCCTCGACGTCATCGCGTCCAGGCGCTTTCTTTCGAGCTGAACCGACAAGACAAGCAGGAGACACGCCATGAGCTACCAGGCCCCCGTCAAGGACATGCTGTTCTGCATGCAGCAACTGGCCGCGCTCGACCGGATCGCGGAGCTGCCGGGCTTCGAGGACGCCGGCCTCGAGACGGCCCAGGCCGTGCTGGAGGAGTGCGCCAAGTTCAACGAGGGCGTGGTCTCGCCGCTCAACTGGGCGGGCGACCAGCAGCCGTCCTTTTTCAAGGACGGCCAGGTCACGACCACGGCCGGCTTCAAGGACGCCTTTCGCCAGTTCGCCGAGGGTGGCTGGCAGGGCCTGCAGCACCCGGTCGAGTACGACGGGCAGGGCCTGCCCAAGACCATCGGCGCGGCCTGCATCGAGATGATCAACAGCGCCAACCTCAGCTTCGCGCTGTGCCCGCTGCTGACCGACGGCGCCATCGAGGCGCTGCTGACCGCCGGCACGCCCGAGCAGCAGCAGACCTACATCCCGAAGATGATCTCTGGCGAGTGGACCGGCACGATGAACCTGACCGAGCCGCAGGCCGGCAGCGATCTCGCGCTGGTGCGCACGCGTGCCGAGCCGCAGCCCGACGGCAGCTACAAGCTGTTCGGCACCAAGATCTTCATCACCTACGGCGAGCACGACATGGCCGAGAACATCGTCCACCTCGTGCTGGCCCGCGTGGCCGGTGCGCCGGAGGGCGTGAAGGGCATCTCGCTGTTCATCGTGCCGAAGTTCATGGTGAACGGCGACGGCTCGCTCGGCGCGCGCAACGACGTGCACTGCGTGTCGATCGAGCACAAGCTCGGCATCAAGGCCAGCCCGACGGCCGTGCTGCAGTACGGTGACCACGGCGGTGCGGTCGGCCATCTGATCGGCCAGGAGAACCGCGGCCTCGAGTACATGTTCATCATGATGAATGCCGCGCGCTACGCGGTGGGCATGCAGGGCATCGCGGTGGCCGAGCGCGCCTACCAGAAGGCCGTGGCCTACGCGAAGGATCGCGTGCAGAGCCGGCCGGTCGACGGCTCGCTGCCGGGCAGCGCCGCCATCATCCACCACCCGGACGTGAAGCGCATGCTGATGACGATGCGGGCGCTGACCGAGGGCTGCCGCGCGATGGCCATCACCGCTGCGTCCGCGTACGACGCGGCGCATGCGCACCCGGATGCCGAGGTGCGCAAGCAGAACCAGGCCTTCTACGAGTTCATGGTGCCGCTGGTGAAGGGCTATTCGACCGAGATGAGTCTCGAGGTCACCTCGCTGGGCGTCCAGGTGCACGGCGGCATGGGCTTCATCGAGGAGACCGGCGCGGCCCAGTACTACCGCGATGCGAAGATCCTGACGATCTACGAGGGCACGACCGCGATCCAGGCCAACGACCTGGTGGGACGCAAGACCGCGCGCGATGGCGGCGCGACCGCGCGGGCGATCGCGAAGCAGATCGCCGCCACCGAAGCGCAGCTGTCCGATCGCCAGAGCTTGGCGGCGCGCGCAATGCTCAAGCGCCTGAAGGCCGCGCGCGAGGCCTACGAGCAGGTCGTCGACTTCGTCGCCGGCCAGACCAAGGCCAGTCCCAATGCCGTGTTCGCCGGTTCGGTGCCCTACCTGATGCTGGCCGGCAACGTGATGGCCGGCTGGCAGATGGGGCGCGCGCTGATGGTCGCCGAAGACCGGCTCGCCGCGGGCGAGGATGTGGCGTTCATGAACGCGAAGATCGCCACGGCGCGCTTCTACGCCGAACACATCCTGTCGCGCGTGCCCGGCCTGCGAGACAGCATCCTCGAGGGCGGCGACTCCGTGACCGCCCTCGCCCTGGAGGCCTTCTGATGTCGCTGCCCCGCATCCTGCAGAACCTGCCGCTGCCGATCATCGGCTCGCCGCTGTTCATCATCAGCAACCCCAAGCTCGTCATCGAGCAGTGCAAGGCCGGTGTCGTCGGCGCGATGCCGTCATTGAACGCGCGGCCCGCCGAGCAGCTGGACGAATGGCTGGCCGAGATCACCGAGACGCTGGCTGCCCACGACCGGGCCCATCCGGAGCGGCCGTCCGCACCGTTCGCGATCAACCAGATCGTCCACAAGAGCAACGACCGGCTCGAGCACGACATGCAGGTCTGCGCCAAGTACAAGGTGCCGATCATCATCACGTCGCTGGGGGCGCGCACCGACGTCAACGACGCGGTGCATGCCTGGGGCGGCGTCGTGCTGCACGACATCATCAACAACGCCTTCGCCAGGAAGGCGATCGAGAAGGGCGCCGACGGTCTGATCGCCGTGGCGGCCGGCGCCGGCGGTCACGCGGGCGTGAAGAGCCCGTTCGCGCTGATCCAGGAGATCCGCGAGTGGTTCGATGGCCCGATCGCGCTCAGCGGTGCGATCGCCAACGGCGGTGCCGTGCTGGCCGCGCAGGCGATGGGTGCCGACTTCGCGTACATCGGTTCGGCCTTCATCGCGACCCAGGAGGCGCGTGCGGCCGAGGCCTACAAGCAGGCCATCGTCGACGGCAGCAGCGACGACATCGTCTACTCGAACCTCTTCACCGGCGTGCACGGCAACTACCTCAAGCCGTCGATCCGCAACGCCGGGCTCGACCCCGACAAGCTGCCCGAGAGCGACCCGAGCAAGATGAACTTCGGGGGTGGTGAAGGCGCCAAGAAGGCCTGGAAGGACATCTGGGGCTGCGGCCAGGGCATCGGCGCGGTCAAGCAGGTCGTGCCCGCCCGCGAGCTGATCGAGCGGCTGGGCCGCGAGTACCAGGTAGCCCGATCACGCGTCGCGGCCTGAGTCCGCCGCAGCGCCGTCGCCAGACGGCCGCCGGCGACCGCCGCGCATCAGACCGCGAAGTCCTCGAGCTTGCGGCCGGCCGCCAGGGCCGCCTTCAGCCAGTTGGGCTGCAGGCCGCGCCCGCTCCAGCTGTCGCCCGTGGCGGCGTTGCGGTACTTGGCGGCGACCTTGCGCCCGGCCGCGGGGCCCTTGGCCTTCTTCGTCCCGGAGCGCCCCGCCGACTTGTTGCCCAGTTCCGCCAGCGTCACGCCATGCTCGGCCATCAGCGCCTTGATCTTGCTGACGGCGGCGGCGTGCTCGTTGCGCCTGGCGGTCTCGATCTGCTCGGTCAAGGCAGCCGCCTGCTTTTCGAGTGCGGCCTTCTGTGCCATCAGGTCCTGGTAACTGGCCATCGTGGAATCTCCTGCGGATATTGATCGATCGGCTTGTCGATATGCCGGCGAGATTCTAGGCTGGCCCGGTTGGATATTCCGATCGATAAGCCATGAGAAAACCCGGCCGCAGCCGGGTTTCATGGGCAGCGCGAGGCCAGTTACTTGTAGCCGACGCGATCCAGCATCTGCTGCACGGCCACCGAGTTGGCGCCGACCACCGAGATGGGGATCAACTCGGCCTTGAACGGTCCCATGGCGTCGAGGGCCGGATTGGCCAGCTTGACGCTGGTCACGGCGGGATATTCGTTGTTGCCGTTGGCAAAATAGGCCTGCGCGGCGTCGCTGGCCAGATATTCCAGGAACTTGACGGCGGCGTCGCGGTTCTTGGCATTCTTGGCGATGGCGCCGCCGGCGATGTTCACATGGGTGCCCCAACTGTCCTGGTTGGGAAACACGACGGCGACCTTTTCCACCACGGCGCGGTCCTCGGGCTTGTCCGAGCGCAGCATGCGGGCGAGGTAATAGGTGTTGGTCAGGCCGATGCCGCATTCGCCGCTGGCCACGGCCTTGATCTGGTCGGTGTCGCCGCCCTTGGGTTCGCGCGCCATGTTGGCGACCACGCCCTTGAGCCAGGTCTCGGCACCGGCCGCACCGAGGTGTTCGACCATCGCGCCGAACAAGGACAGGTTGTAGGGGTGCGAACCCGAGCGCGTGCAGACCTTCCCCTTGTTCTTCGGGTCCGCCAGTTCCTCGTAGGTGTCGACGTCCTCGCGCTTGACCGTCATCTTGTTGTAGACGATGACCCGCGCGCGCGTCGAGTAGCCGAACCACTGCGAGCCTGCGCCGCTGTCCTTGCCGCGCAGCTTGGCCGGGATGCGCGCTTCCAGCGTGGCCGACTTCAAGGGCTGGAACAGCCCCTCGGCTTCGGCGCGCCACAGCCTTGCCGCGTCGACCAGCAGGATCACGTCGGCCGGGCTGGAGGCGCCCTCGCTGCGCAGGCGCGCCAGGATGCCGGCGTCGTCGGCATCGACGCGGTTGATCCTGATGCCGGTCGCCTTGGTGAAGTTGGCGTACAGCGACTCGTCGGTCTGGTAGTGGCGGGCCGAGTAGAGGTTGAGCACCTGCTCCTGGGCGAGCGCGCTGAAGCCGGCCAGCAGGCCGGCGGCGGCCACCGTGGCGCGCCGGATCGTACGAAGGGAAAGCATGCGGACTCCTTGCATCGAAGACGCGCGGAGTATAGGCGGAACGAGAATGATTCTCGTCTGCCGCACGCCCCTGGCAGGATCAGGGGCGGTCTTCGGCGGTTCAGGCCGCCGGCGGCACGTAGCCGGCCGGCTTCTCGGCGCCATCGCCGAAGAAGTAGTTCTCCATCTGGCGCGCCAGGTACTGGCGGGCCCGCGCATCGGCCAGGTTGAGCCGGTTCTCGTTGACCAGCATGGTCTGGTGCTTCAGCCAGGCCGCCCAGGCTTCCTTGCTGACGTTGTCCCAGATGCGCTGGCCCAGGGCGCCCGGATAGACCGGGCGGTCGAGGCCCTCGGCCTCCTTCTTCAGCATCACGCAGTTCACGGTACGGGTCATCGCTCTCTCCAGGATCATCGGGGCGAAGCTCAACCGAGCTTCTTGACCAGCACCTGCGAGCGCCGGTCCCAGTTGTACTTGCGCTTGCGCGCCTCGGGCAGCCAGTCGGCATCGACCTGGGCGAAGCCGCGCTTGATGAACCAGTGCATCGTGCGCGTCGTCAGCACGAAGATGCTCTCCAGTCCCTGCGCCTTGGCGCGCTGCTCGATGCGCTTGAGGATGCGCTCGCCGTCGCCCTGGCCCTGGACGTTCTCGCTGACGGTCAGCGCCGCCATCTCGCCCGTGTGGGCCTCGGGGTAGGGGTAGAGCGCCGCGCAGCCGAAGATCACGCCGTCGTGCTCGATCACGGTGTAGTGGCCGATGTCGCGCTCGATCTCGGTGCGGTCGCGCTTGACCAGCGTGCCGTCGCGCTCGAAGGGCTCGATCAGCTGCAGGATGCCGCCGATGTCGTCGGCGGTCGCCTCGCGCAGGCTCTCGAGCTTCTCGTCGACGACCATCGTGCCGATGCCGTCGTGGGTGTAGACCTCGGTCAACAGCGCGCCGTCCACCGCGAAGGGCAGGATGTGCGAACGCTCGACGCCGCCTTCGCAGGCCTTGATGCAATGGCGCAGGTAGAAGGCGGTGTCGGTGGGCTGGGTCGGGCCGGGCAGGGCGGCCAGCAGGCGCTTGGCGTCGGCCAGCGCGAGCTCGGTGTCGATCGGGCTCTCGGCGTCGCCGGGGGTCTCGCGGATGCCGGGCACCTCGGTCAGGAAGAGCAGCTTGTCGGCCTGCAGCGCGATCGCGGTGCTGGTCGCGACGTCCTCCATGGTCAGGTTGAAGGCCTCGCCGGTCGGCGAGAAGCCGAACGGCGACAGCAACACCACCGCGCCGATGTCGATCGCCTTGCGGATGGCGGCGGCGTCGACCTTGCGCACCAGGCCGCTCTGCATGAAGTCGACGCCATCGACGATGCCGACCGGCCGCGCCGTCAGGAAGTTGCCGGACACGACGCGCACCGTCGCGTTGGCCATCGGCGTGTTGGGCAGTCCTTGCGAGAACGCCGCCTCGATCTCGAAGCGCAGCTGGCCGGCAGCCTCCTGTGCGCAGTCCAGCGCCACCGCGTCGGTGATGCGCAGGCCGTGGCTGAAGCGCTCGGGGTGTCCCTTGGCGCGCAGCTGCTCGCTCACCTGCGGCCGAAAGCCATGCACCAGCACCAGCTTGATGCCCATCGCATGCAGGATCGCCATGTCCTGCACGAACTGGCTCAGCTTGCCGGCCGCGATCAGCTCGCCCGCGATCGCGACCACGAAGGTCTTGCCGCGGTAGGCGTGGATGTAGGGCGCGACCGAGCGGAACCAGGGGACGAAGGTGTGGGGAAAGACGAGGTCCATGGGGGCTTGCCGATGCGGAAGCGATTGTGCCGCAGGGTCTGCGGCGCAGCCCGCGCCGATAATGCGCGCCTCGTGAGTTCGCCTGCCACCCCTGCGGCGCCCGTGGCGCGGCCGCTGCCTCCCATCACCTTCCCCGAATCGCTGCCGGTCTCGGCCCGGCGCGACGAGATCGCGCGTGCGGTGCAGGAGCACCAGGTCGTGATCGTCTGCGGCGAGACCGGCTCGGGCAAGACCACGCAGTTGCCCAAGCTGATGCTGGCGCTGGGGCGTGGCAAGGCCAACGCGAGACCCGGTCAACAGCCGCAACTGATCGGCCACACGCAGCCGCGGCGTATCGCCGCCAGCTCGGTGGCCAAGCGCATCGCCGAAGAGCTGAACACGCCGCTCGGCGAGGTGGTCGGCTACAAGGTGCGCTTCCAGGACCGGCTGACGCCGAATGCCTCGGTCAAGCTGATGACCGACGGCATCCTGCTCGCCGAGACCCAGACCGACCCGCTGCTGAAGGCCTACGACACGATCATCGTCGACGAGGCCCACGAGCGCAGCCTCAACATCGACTTCCTGCTCGGTCACCTGAAGCAGATCCTGCCGCGGCGGCCAGACCTGAAGATCGTCGTGACCTCTGCGACGATCGACGCCGACCGCTTTGCGCGGCACTTCGAGGGCAAGCAAGGCCCGGCACCGGTGATCCATGTCAGCGGGCGGCTGTTCCCGGTCGAGCAGCGCTGGCGGCCGTTCGAGGAGAGCCGCGAGCACGACCTGAACGACTCGATCGCCGATGCCGTCGACGAACTCTGGCGTGAAGGCAGCGGCGACGTGCTGGTCTTCCTGCCCGGCGAGCGCGAGATCCGCGAGGCCGCCGACCACCTGCGCAAGCACCTCTTGCAGCAACACCGCAGCGGCCCGCAGCCCGACATCCTGCCGCTGTTCGCGCGGCTGTCGCAGGAGGAGCAGGACCGCGTGTTCCAGAGCGGCAACGGCCGGCGCATCGTGCTGGCGACCAACGTCGCCGAGACCTCGCTGACGGTGCCGGGCATCCGCTACGTCGTCGATGCCGGCACTGCGCGCGTCAAGCGCTACAGCTACCGCAACAAGGTCGAGCAGCTGCAGGTCGAGCCCATCAGCCAGGCCGCGGCCAACCAGCGCGCCGGCCGCTGCGGGCGCGTGGCCGATGGCATCTGCATCCGGCTCTACGACGAGAAGGACTTCGTTGCCCGCACGCGCTTCACCGACCCCGAGATCCTGCGTTCATCCCTCGCCGGCGTGATCCTGCGCATGAAGGCGCTGGGCCTGGGCACGGTCGAAACTTTCCCCTTCCTCGAGCCGCCGCCCAACAAGGCCATCGCGGACGGCTACGCGCTGCTGAACGAGCTGGGCGCGACCGACGACGACAACGAGCTCACACCCATCGGTCACGAGCTGGCCAAGCTGCCGCTGGACCCATGCGTCGGCCGCATGATCCTCGCGGCGCGCGACCGCCAGGCGCTGACCGAGGTGCTGGTCATCGCCAGCGCGCTGAGCGTGCAGGACGTGCGCGACCGCCCGCTGGAGGCGCAACAGGCCGCCGACCAGAAGCACAAGCTCTTCGACGACGAGAAGTCGGAGTTCATGGGCTACCTGAAGCTTTGGAAGTGGCTGGAAGAAGGCCGCGGCGTGCACGGCCATGCCGGCGCGAAGACCGACACGCCGCGCCTGTCCAACCGTCAGCAGGAGCAGCGCCTGCGCGAGCACTTCGTCAGTCCGCGCCGCGTGCGCGAGTGGCGCGACATCCACTCCCAGCTGCACACCGTCGTCGCCGAGCACGGTTGGCGCCTCAACGGCAGCCCGGCCACCTACGAGCAGATCCACCTCGCGATGCTCGCCGGTCTGCTGGGCAACGTGGGCTGCAAGAGCGAGGACGAGGACTGGTACCTCGGCGCGCGCGGCATCAAGTTCTGGCGCCACCCCGGTGCACACCTCAGCAAGAAGCCCGGCCGCTGGCTGATCGCGGCCGAGCTGGTCGAGACGACGCGGCTGTTCGGTCGCGCGCTCGCCGCGATCGAGCCGCAATGGATCCCGGGCGTGGCCGGCCACCTTCTGAAGAAGCAGCTGCTCGAGCCGCACTGGGAGAAGAAGGCCGCCGAGGTCGTCGCGCTGGAGCGCGCGACGCTCTACGGCATCGTCGTCTACAACAACCGACGAGTGAACTTCGGCAACGTCGATCCGGCGGCGGCGCGCGAGATCTTCATCCGCGAGGCGCTGGTGAACGGCGAATGGGAAACGAAGCTGCCCTTCGTGGCCCACAACGCCAGGCTGATCGCGCAGGTCGAGGAGCTGGAGCACAAATCGCGCCGCCAGGACGTGCTGGTTGACGACGAGCTGATCTTCGCCTTCTACGACCAGCAACTGCCGAAGGACGTGCATTCCGGTGCGAGCCTGGAGCGCTGGTATCGCGAGGAACTCAAGCGCCAGCCGAAGCTGCTGATGCTCAGCAAGGACGAGTTGATGCGCCACGAGGCCGCCGGCATCACGACCGCGGCCTTCCCGAAGACCATCCGCCTCGGTGGCATCGACTGCGCGGTGAGCTACCTGCACGAACCCGGCGACGCCAAGGACGGTCTGACCGTCACGGTACCGATCTACGCGCTGAACCAGGTCAACGAGGAGCGCTGCGAATGGCTGGTGCCCGGCCTCCTGCGCGACAAGGTGCTGGCGCTGGTCAAGAGCCTGCACCAGCGCCCGCGCTCGCGCCTCGTGCCGCTGCCCGACTACGCGGCCGAGTTCTGCGAGCTGACGTCGTTCGCGCAGGGCTCGCTGATGGACGCGCTGCTGAAGGCCGTGCGCGAGCGCACGCAGATCGCCGTGCAGCGCAACGACTTCAAGCTCGAGACGCTGCAGCCGCACCTGTTCATGAACTTCCGCGTCGTCGGCGACGATGGCCGCCAGCTCGGCATGGGTCGGCACCTGCCGACGCTGAAGGCCGAGCTGGGCACGCAGGCGCGCTCGGCCTTCCAGGCGCTGGCGGCGCTGAAGCTGGCCCCGGCCGCAGCACCGCTTGCCGCCATGGCCGACGCCCAGGCGGTTCGCGTGACAGCCGCTGCGGCCCTGGCACCGACCGTGCCGGCCCCGGGCTACACCGCCTGGACCTTCGGCGAGCTGCCCGAGCTGATGGAGATCCGGCGCGGTGCGCAGAGCCTGGTCGGCTTCCCGGCGCTGATCGACAAGGGCACGCAGGTCGAGATCGAGGTCTTCGACGAGCCCGGGGTTGCCGCCGTGAAGCACCGCGCCGGACTGCGGCGCCTGGTCGCGCTGCAGATCAAGGAGCCGCTGAAGTACCTCGAGAAGAACATCCCCGACCTGACGCGCATGGCCGCGACCTACATGGCGCTGGGCGGTTCGACCGAGGAGCTGCGGCAGCAGATCGTCGACGTGGCACTGGACCGTGCCTTCCTCGCCGAACCCTTGCCCGCCGATGCAGCGGCCTTCGCGAAGCGCATCGACGAGGGCCGCGCACGCCTGAACCTGATCGCGCAGGAGGTGGCGCGCCAGGCCGCGGCCGTCCTGGCCGAGCAGGCGATCGCCGCGCGCAAGCTCAAGGACAGCCGGCCCGCGAAGGAGGTGGCCGACGACGTGACGGCCCAGCTCGCGCGCCTCGTGCCCCGGCGCTTCCTGATCGACACGCCCTGGGCGGCGCTGCAGCACCTGCCGCGCTACCTGAAGGCGGTCACGCTGCGCCTGGACAAGTGGCGCGCCGATCCGGCCCGCGATGCGGCGCGTCTGGCCGAGCTGCGACCGCTCGAGCAGCGCTGGCTGCGGCGCGTGGCCGACCTCAAGGGCGCCGGCGACGCTCGGCTCGACGAGTTCCGCTGGCTGCTCGAGGAGTTGCGCGTCAGCCTGTTCGCCCAGGAACTGCGCACGCCGCAGCCGGTCAGCGTCAAGCGCCTGCAAAAGGCCTGGGAGCAGCTGGAGCGCTGACTACAATCGCGGCTCAGTCGGGGCGTAGCGCAGCCTGGTAGCGCATCTGCTTTGGGAGCAGGAGGTCGCGAGTTCGAATCCCGCCGCCCCGACCAGTGTTTACGCTAGCTAGCAGGCGATCGCCCACAGGCAACCCTGCTCGAAGTACGGACCTCAGTCCACCTTCACTGAGCGCAGCCGAAGCGAGTTCCCGATGACACTGACGGAGGAAAGCGCCATCGCTGCCGCAGCCACGACGGGTGACAACAGCAGACCGAAGAACGGATAGAGCACGCCAGCGGCAAGCGGGATGCCGGCAACGTTGTAGGCGAAGCTCAGGAAGAGGTTCTGGCGGATGTTGCGCATCGTGGCCTGCGACAGCGTGCGCGCCCGCACGATGCCCGTCAGGTCGCCCTTGAGCAGCGTGATGCCCGCGCTCTCCATGGCGACGTCGGTCCCCGTGCCCATGGCCACACCGACCGTGGCCTGGGCCAGCGCCGGGGCATCGTTGACACCGTCACCGGCCATGGCGACGACGCGTCCCTCGGACTGCAGACGCCTGACCACCGCGGCCTTGTCTTCTGGGAAGACATCTGCGACGACGTCGTCGATGCCGAGCTCGCGGCCGACCGCCTCGGCGGTTGTCTTGCCGTCACCCGTCAGCATCACGACGCGAATGCCGGCGTCCCGGAGACTCTGCAGCGCTTGCGGCGTCGTCGGCTTGATGGGGTCGGCAATGGCCACGAAGCCGGCCAGCTGGCCGCCGATGCCGACGAAGATGACGGTGGCGGCCTTGCGGCGTTGCACTTCCGCGGATCCGGCAAGGCTGTCCGTGCCGATGCCGTGCTCCGCGAGGAACTTGGCACTGCCTGACACGACGACCAGGCCGTCGACCGTGCCGATGACGCCTTTGCCCACGGGCGAGTCGAAGTCGCCGACCGGCGACAGCGAGAGCCTGCGTTCCTGCGCGTCCATCGCGATGGCCATCGCCAACGGGTGTTCGCTGGCGCGCTCCACGCTCGCGAGCTTCTGCAGCACGTCGTCAGCGGAGAAGCCGGGTGTCGGTTCGATATGCACGACCTTCGGACGGCCTTCGGTCAGCGTGCCGGTCTTGTCGACCACGAGCGTGTCGACGCTCTCCATCTTCTCCAATGCCTCGGCATCGCGGATGAGGACGCCGTGCTGGGCACCCTTGCCGACACCGACCATGATGGACATCGGCGTGGCCAGGCCCAGTGCACAGGGGCAGGCGATGATGAGCACCGCCACGGCTGTGACGAGGGCGTAGCTGAACGCGGGCGTGGGACTCCACACCAACCAGGCCACGAAGGTCAGTGCGGCCACGAGGATGACCACCGGCACGAACCAGCCCGCGACCTGATCGGCCATGCGCTGGATGGGCGCACGGCTGCGCTGGGCCGCCGCCACCATGTGGACGATTTGCGAGAGCAGTGTGTCGGCTCCGACCTTCTCCGCGCGCATGACGAAGCCGCCGGTCTGGTTCATGGTGCCCGCCGTGACCTTCGACCCCATCGCTTTGGCCACAGGGATGGGCTCTCCCGTGACCATCGACTCGTCGACGTTGCCCTTGCCTTCGGTGAGCTCGCCGTCCACCGGCACCTTCTCGCCCGGGCGCACGCGCAGCAGGTCGCCAACCTG
>Ga0268299_1003178_pt1 | contig 16088 bp, 12 predicted proteins | sample NOBtaG_FD_193484 | JGI IMG/M metagenome (GOLD analysis project Ga0268299, IMG submission 193484) | Activated sludge microbial communities from bioreactor in Nijmegen, Gelderland, Netherland - NOB reactor | ecosystem: Engineered > Bioreactor > Aerobic > Activated sludge | place: Netherlands...
TCAGCTTAAAACCCGCTTCATCTCAATGGTTTCACACGACTTTCGTAATCCACTGACATCGATTTTGACATCCAGTGAAATGCTGAGACTCTATGGGGCGCGCCTTACCGAAGCGGAAAAGGTGATTAAATACGATTCCATCCGAGCGCAGGTGAACCACCTGATTGCACTACTGGAAGATGTGCTGATGATTGGTCGCGCGGAAATTGGCACAGCCGCCATCAACCGCAAGCCGCTCGATCTGGCGCGTCTGTGTCAAACGGTGGTGGATGAGCAGCGGCAGATTGCCGAAAACCCTGATCGAATCGTTTTTACAAATGAGGGTGTTCGCCCCACAATCCTGGGGGACGCCAAGCTTCTGCGGCAGGTAATTATCAACCTGTTGACGAACGCGATCAAATATTCGCCCACCGACACTATTGTTCGGCTTGATCTCATCTTTGACGACAATCACTATGTTATGCGTGTGCAGGATCAAGGTATTGGCATCTCCAAAGCCGACCAGGAACACCTGTTTGAGACGTTTTACCGTGCCACCAACGTTGGCGAAATCCCCGGAACGGGCCTGGGGCTGGCAATTGTCAAGCTGGCTGTCGAGGCGCATAAGGGGCAGCTCACAGTGGAAAGCGAACTTGGCATGGGTACTCTCTTTACCATTCGTCTTCCCGTACAGTAAGCAGCCCAGAAATCACTGGTCGGCTTGAGTACGTCGATGAGCCTCTTTTCTCTCCGGCGAACATTTTGCCACTCCAATTTCCATGCTTTCGATAGGTGACACCGATGCTATCGATGCCCTATACTGAGGTCTATAACAACGATATTGAGGTCTATAACAACGATATTGAGGCCTATAATAGCGATATTGAGGTCTATAACAACGATATTGAGACCTATAATAGCGATATTGAGGGCTAGAAATACCTATATAGCCTCAAACATGAGGGAAGGAATTTTTTATGGAACAGTTACTCAAATCGACGGCGGAACGCGCGGTAAATTATCTCGAAAATCTTGAAAATCGAAGCGTCGCGCCCACGCCGGAAGCCTTACAAGCACTTTCGCGGCTGGACGAATCTTTTCCCGACCAATCCACCGACGCCGAAGCTGTGCTGGCGCTGCTGGACGAAATCGGCTCTCCAGCGACGATGGCGACGGCAGGATCGCGATTTTTTGGCTTTGTCGTGGGCGGTTCGCTCCCGGCGGCGCTGGCGGCGAACTGGATGGCGGGCGCATGGGATCAAAATGCCGGACTCGCGGTGCTGTCACCGATTAACGCGAAATTGGAAATGGTCGCCATGCGCTGGCTGACCGATATTTTGGGGCTGCCATCTGGCTGTGGAGTCGGCTTTGTCACCTGCGCGACCCAGGCGAATTTCGCGGGTTTAGCCGCTGCACGTCACGCTTTGCTGGCGCGTAAAGGCTGGAATGTCGAAACTCAGGGCTTATTCGGCGCGCCGCCGATCACCGTTGTGGTGGGCAATGAGGTTCACGTGAGCGTTTTGAAGGCGCTGACGATGCTCGGCCTGGGGCGTGAGCGCGTGATTCGTGTGCCTGTCGATGGGCAGGGCAGGATGCGCGCTGATGCCTTGCCGCCGCTGGACAGCAATACGATTGTCTGCATCCAGGCGGGCAACGTCAACACAGGCGCACTCGATCCCGCGCGTGAAATTATCGCCCAGGCGAAAGCAGCAGGGGCGTGGGTACACGTGGACGGCGCATTTGGGCTGTGGGCGGCTGCCGCGCCAGACCGCGCTTATCTGGTCGATGGCATCGGCGGGGCGGATTCGTGGGCGACGGACGCGCATAAATGGCTCAACGTGCCGTATGACAGCGGCCTCGTGTTTGTCCGCGATGCGCAAAATCTCCATGCGGCGATGGCGATTAACGCGGCCTATCTGGTGGACAGCGAAATCCGCGACCCTACGCACTACACGCCCGATTTTTCGCGTCGTGCGCGGGGAGTCGAAATCTGGGCGGCACTGCGTTCACTGGGGCGCGAAGGCTTAGCGGAACTCATCGAGCGCAATTGTCGGCAGGCAGCACGATTCGCCGAAGGGCTGCGCGAAGCCGGATACGAAATTTTGAACGATGTGATTCTCAATCAGGTGTTGGTTTCGTTTGGCGATGCCGAGACGACGCGCCGCGTGATCGCCGGAATCCAGCAAGACGGCACATGTTGGTGCGGCGGCACGGTCTGGCAGGGCAAAACGGCGATGCGCATCAGCGTGTCATCGTGGGCGACGACGGACGCCGATGTCGAACGCAGTTTGGACGCCATGATTCGCGTCGCCGAGGGCGTGGGCGCGAGGGTGATTTAATCAAGCCCGCGTCTATTTCCTGATGTGGCGTAACCGCGACAAGCGCTGAGGAAAATCCATCGCTTATGAGGTTTGATCGGCACGCTGGTAGCGGAGTTGGACGACGCCACTCCCGAATCGCCGGGTTTCAACCAGCCGCAAGCTGACGATCTTGTCCAGCGCCGGGAACATCGGTTTGCCGCTGCCCAGAACGACAGGGTGGACAATCGGACGGTATTCATCAATCAAGTCGAGATTCATAAAACTCGCCGCAAGGCCAGCGCCACAAACCACCATATCCTTACCGGGCTGCGCTTTCAACGCTCTGACTTCTTCGGCAATGTTATCGCTCACCAGCCTTGCGTTCTCGCCAACGTGTTGAAGGGTTTTTGAGAACACGATTTTGGGTATGCTCTGCCAGATACGGGCATACTCAATCTCGTGGGCTGGCGCTGACGGGTTAGTATGCGCGGTAGGCCAGTAAGCCGCCATGATCTCGTACATCCGTCGCCCGTACAACTGGTAATCGAACCCCCGTTCCTGCTCGTTGAAGAACCGGTGGAGTTCCTCATCGGGATTACTCCAGTCGAGTGAGCCGTTTGAATCCTCAACGAAACCGTCGAGCGACATGTTCAGACAGTAGACTACTTTTCTCATGGCAGCACCCTCCCGGCTGTTTTGCTGTTTTATAGAATACTTCGCTGGAAACGACGCGGCTTTAACCGATCCAGCGGAAAGCGAAGCCCCTTTATTCTAACACAAATGTTCGAGAGGTGAGTCAATGAACCACTGCGGTACTCGCACGAATGCGCCTTCAATGTCATAATCACAGCATAAAATTTTGCTTTTTACGAAAGGATTCTGACGCTTTATGTTCATCGACGGTTATCCACAGCCACGAACCCTCACGACCTACCAGCTTGAGGGGCAAACGATTGATTCGATTGACCTGAAAACCCTGCTGGTGAGCCGGGGCATTAAAGTCGCCGGGGAGATTTATAAGCGCTACAAGGGCAAGGTGCGTCTGTCCAAGAATCCGCTGGAATGCAATACGATTCGCCTGCCGGACGGCATTTTTTGCCAGCTCACCGACTTGTCGTTCCACATGGAATACATCAGCTCGGTGATTAGCTGGAACATGATTAAACAGGTGAAGTATCTGCCTGACCTCAAGACCGATTTTCACCTGAAGCTGGACGAGAACGACTGCCCCGCGATCTATCATAAAAAGCAAAAAATCACGACGATTGAATTTTTGGAATACACCGATTTTTACAAGCAAAAAACCACGTCCGGCCTGCCGTTTGTCGGCAACGCGGTGCTGCAAGGGACGGATTGGGTGTCATTTCCGCTGCTGTGGCGCTGCGATTTTGGCATCATCAACGAGCCGTGCCAATACTGCTTTCCGGCGGGCGAAATCGCGTCGATGTCGGCGGCGAAAAAGCGCGATCTAAAATATCCGACACCGGATGATGTGGCGCAGATGGTCGAGTATGCCATCGTCAAGACCAAGTGCGCCACCAGCGTTCAGATCACGGGCGGGTCGCTGTTCAATGACCGCCACGAGGTCGAGATTATCCTCAATATTTTGCGCGCGATTGACCAGCGTATCGGCATGAAAAATATTCCGGGCGAGGTCGTCGTTTACTGCACCCCGCCGAAAGACCCGAAAAGTATTGATGATCTGTTCGCGGCGGGCGCGGATCGGCTTTCGTGCAGCCTCGAAATCTGGGACGAGGAATTGGCGGCGAAAATTATGCCTGCGAAAATGCGGATTACAGGCCGCAAGCGCCACCTCGACAGCCTGCATTACATCGCGGACACCTATGGCAAAAATAAAGCGTGCAGCAATTTTATCGTCGGGCTGGAGCCGCTGGAGCGTGTTCTCGAAGGCGCGGAATACTGCGCGTCGCATGGCATCGTGCCGATTGCGTCGGTCTGGATTCCGTTTGGGCGGCCTGTGATGGACTCCATGAAAGGCCAGGATTTGCAATATTACCAGACCTTCAAGACCGAAATGGCGCGCATCTACAAGCAGTACGGCATCGTGCCGCCGGGTGGACAAGGCTTGAACGTTTGCATGGATCGCGATGTTTTCCTGTCGATTGACCAGGGCGGCGCGGGTGTGAGGATCAATTAAGCTCAAAGCATGGCGCTGGGGTGAACGGCATACCACAGCGGCTCAATTAAGGGGTTTGGCGTAGGCTTCCAGGTCGATTGGCTTCCATCCATGTGACGGCGAAATCGACTAATGTGCGCTGGCGCATCAGGCGGGTGGTGGCATTACCGACCTGCGAAATTTTCACGTTTGCTGGCGACTGGGCTTCAAACGCCGCGCCGAGCGCCTCAAAATCGTCGGACGCAATCGCATCGTCGCGGTACGTCACCCATTTGCGCTCACCATTGACCAGCATCGCCGAGCCGTTGAATTCCGGCACTTTTCCGGGGTAATTTGCGCGGAAATCCGCCAGATGCAGCGATGTGTTGTGGGCGTGACCAACACCGAGCAAAAATACCCAGCCGTCGAGGTCGTAAATGCGCGCGGTGGGCGAATTTTCGGCGACGCTGTTGTCGAGCGATTGATTCGCGATGATAAATTCGGCATGTTTGCCCCATGCGCCGAACGAAAACGCCGGATGTGCGCTGCGGTATACGCCGGGATAGGTGCGGAAGCATTCGTTGATCGCGCCCATGCGGTTCGTTTGCGTGATTTCGGCTCGATACGGCGACATTTCGTCACGAATGATTTTTTGAATTTCGGGCGGCGGGGGAGTGTGCCACGTGGCGGGGTCGGAATTATCGGCGCTGTGGGTGGGCATGACGAGCGCCCCTTCCGGCGTGATGACCTGCATCAGCGCATCCACCACCGCATTCGCGCCGCCGATAATCTCGCCGCCCATCGCCCGCATCGACGTGTGCAGAATCACAACCTGACCGACAGTTAATCCAGCATTGCGAAAATCGTCAGTCAGGCTGCGTGTGGTGTGATGCATGTGCTTGGTGTAATCTGCACTATGATATTTCAAAAATTAATTTCTCGATGCCTGAATCTCACCCCCCGCCCGCGCGCCGTGCGATCAATTTCACCGCCAGATAACGGCGAACATACAGCCAATTATCGAACATCATATCGAGATCATCTCTGGCAGGCGGGGCGGGCATTCGGTGAACGACGCGCCCAAAGCTCGATATTTTAAACTTGTTATCCTGCTGCACCTGTTCAAAGAACCCCATCAGCTTTTCCACGCGGATGCTCATGAAGAACCAGACGGGCTTGCCTTCGGGGTCATGCGCGTGAACAAACAGGATTGCAATGCCGTCGTGTTTTGAGGCAACCGAGGCTAACGTGATGGGGTTAATCAACTCTCGAACTTCATCAAACGTCATACGTGCGATCCCTGGCTCAAACGGTTTCCCATCATGGGTGGCGTCGGGATCGACCAATTGATCGCTGTCGGTGGGGTCAACCACCCCAGGGTTATCGGACATGCTGTAAAGCTTGGTTGCAATATCGACCAGGATGGATTTGTCGGCTTCTTTGACGCCGAAATAAGCGATCACGCCAATCGTGACCCAGCGGATGTCCTGCACTTCATTGAGGTTGCCCGCGTCGGGATTGGGTTGTTTGGAGGAAAGCCGCTGACTCCTGCGCACTTGCAGATGTTCGATGAAATCGTGAATCGCTGCTTCATGCGGTATGGAACCCAAATCCTGCGCTTTAGCATCAAAAACCGGAATTTCGGGGATCGGCAAATTTAACGACTGTAATATCGCTTGAGCCTGCTGGAGTCCCCACCAGTAAACGTGAGGGGTGCCTTGTACACAGGCGGTTTCAAAGGCCTCGCGCGCGTCCTGTTCGGCTTTGTCCCGCTGACCAAGCTTGAGGCTGATCTGGGCGGCGCTGTTCAGCAGATCGGCGCGTTCGGTGCGGTCTGAATTTTTATCGTCCATCGCCGCTTGCAGGCTGTGGATGGCTTCTTCCTGCCGTCCCGATGCCAGTAAAATTTCCGCTCTTAACGCCAACGCCCGGCCTGTCTGCATGTTGGATGCCGACAAAAGCTTGATGACAAGGTCGATACGATCCAGCGCTTTCTCCAGATTCTTTTGCTTGAAATCGGCATTGGTCAACTGCTTGAAATCGGCATAGGCCAGCCAATATCCGATATTGAGATTGAGGATATAGGAGGGCGCTGTCAAATTATCCAGCTTCTCATAATACGGCTTGGTGTCATGATTGTTCCACAAATTGAACAGCAACCCCTGGAGATTGGTTTGCGCGAAATCGTAGTCCTTGGAAGCATAGGACGTGGGCTGATCGAGTGTATCCATCTCGCTCAGGACGGCCCTGTACTCGTCGAACTGGCCTGTGACGATGTAATAGCGCAGAAATTCGACTTTTGTGGAATAAGTCCAGGTGTCGTCATTCGTGACCTGGGCCAACTGTAACGCCAGCGATAACCCTTTGTGCCATTCGGTAAGACGACCTTCAGCCTTTTGCACCCGACCATAACAGATGAGGGCGACGATCAGATAATCGTGCTTGCCGATGTCAATATCCCCCAGGAAATTTTCGCTGTATTGATTCTGCGCCGCTTCAAGCTGGCCTGTCGCTTCCAGTGAGCGCGCCATCTCGTGGCGAATGTTGGATGCCGTTTCTTTATCCTCAACCCGTACCGTTCCAAACAACTCACTGTCGTCCTCGTTCGGGATATACAATTTTTGAAGCAGCGTAATGATGCGCGGGAATTCACCCCACTTGTACAGCAGGTCGCGAAGGTCACGGAGAAATATGGACGCCGCCTGGTCATGATTGCCTTCTGCGATGGTGTCCTCATAATTGCGAATATAAGGCATCAGATCGCTTAAGGATTTGGCGAGGAGGGCGGCGCTGGGGGCAACGCTGCCGTAGACTTTGCGAACATTGGCGATCACTCTGGCGCGGGTTTTAGGGTCGAGATCATCGTTGATATAACGGCGCAGCAGGGGATGCAGGTCATACGTGCTGTCATTGACATTCCGCTGAAGCAGCCCGCGATTGACGAGTACGCTCAAGTCTACTTCCAGCTTTCGCTCGGCTTTCGGCGGCGATACTTCGGGCGAGGTGCGCCATTCTTTTAAGATTTTGCGGCGTTCTGCGATCACACGCTGCTTTTGGGCGCGTAAACGAGCCTCATCCTTGACCATTTTCGCGATGGCTTCTTCGTCCGGGTTCAAATCTAATGGGTTTGGATAGACCTGCGGAATAGGGGGCAGTTCGGGGTAGGGGGGCGCAGCCGGTAAATAGGGGTTCAGCCGAAATAAATCCTCGCCGGGAACCGCGTTCCCAAACGCTGCTACCTGAGCCAGAATTTCGCGCTGCTTTTTGGTCAGGTCTTTCAGCGCATATTCAAAGATCATCGTCCGGCGCTGTCGAATATCCAGATCGACAAAGCTCAAGTCTTTGCCGATGCGGTTGTACCAGGAGTCAAAATTGCCGGGTTCCCGCTCGTCCCTGACCACCGACCCGGCGATCACCTTGATGACCAACGGATGAAAATCAAATTCTTTAAAAAATTCGGTTAACTTCTTCGGGTCGCCGCGCTTGATTCCAAAATCTCCGGCGAGTTTGAGGGCATCCGTAGGCAGCAGCCCCTTGAGGTCAAAGAGCCATACCGTCGGCATGGGCGAATAATTTTGCATTTCCAGGTGGGTTGGGAACAGGCGGGTAGTGATGAGCAGTTTGGTTTCGTTACAGTCGGCAAGCTCAGCCAGGACATAGCCGTCGAACGGGTTCACACAGGCGCGCCGCCGACGGTCTATCGGGATCGCGTCATCAACGAGCTGCGGGCTGTTGGGGTCGCGATATTCAACCAGGATGCGTTCCAGCCCATCCATGACGAGCAGATAGTTTTGCTGGCGCAGCAGGCTAAATAATTTGTCGGCATGATGATGAATATTGGCTTCATCGAAATCCTCCATGCTTTTATCCGTTATGTAAGCCAGCGCATGGCGAATGAACTCTTTCATGGTCGCATTCGGGTTGTAGAAATTCCACCAGATGACACCCGCAGGGTTCATGATTTTTGGGGCATGATCGTCGTGATGAACCCACTGCCATGCCAGGGTACTTTTTCCCATGCCGCCCAGGGCTTGAATGACGGCGACCTTGTGGCTGTTCGACTTTCCCCACTGATCGAGCTTTTGAATATCCGCCTCGCGACCAATAAAATCCTGAATGTTCGAAGGATGACCGCCGTAGGGGTAAACCGGCTTTTCAGGACGCATTGCTTTCAGATTATTGCTGCCTTCTCCTCTTTGCAACCTATGCGCCGCCATATCGGCGTCAAAGCGAATGGTCATGTCATCACGAAAGACGCGCAAAACCCGGCTCACCTCCGCGCGCAAATCTTCAAGGGCGGTTTTCTTGAGTGCGTGGCGTGATTCAAGAAGTTTCTGGAATTTTTTGAGCTTATTTTGCTGGACTTTGGTTTCCTGCGCCTGATTAAGCAAAACTTTGTCATCATCTTCCAGGATCGAGAAAATATAGATTTGCTTCTTATTCTTATGCGCAAATTCATATTCCAGTTCGGTGATGGAAAGGCTCTTTGGATTTCGAGGGTCTTTCAAGACTTGCCCATAGCGGCTGCCTAAAATGCCAACATAAACGTCACAGGCGGCGACCATTTCGAGCGAATTCGTTAAAATATCGTCATCGCTGCCCTCGATGACTTCCATCGTCGTCGGGTACATGCTGCAATCCCGAATCGCTTTGATGGCTTCCTGACGATGGTTTACAAGGTCTTTGTAGGTACTGCTGACCATGACATTGAAGTGATGGGTGCGCGGGTCATACTTTGGCTCTGCGGATTTCATCATTAGATTCCAGTCGTATAAAAGCCGTTACAAAATTAATCAACTATTCTATTTGTAGTTACTGTACCGTGCAAATAGGTCTAAATAGCGCCCTCAACAACCAGCATTGGCACGGTCAGCCGGAGTTCGCCGCGTTCCAGCGCGATCCCGTTGAGCCGATCTTCCAGCTTGGCGAACACCGATTCTTCGTCTGCGGGCGACAGCACCCCGCGCCAGCCATCGAGAAAGCCGATGCGCGTCAGCGAGTGGCGCAAAAAGCTGCTGCCGTCTAGAAATCGCAGCGAAAATTCATCCTCGATCACGCGCGTGACGTGAAATCCTGCCAATTCCAGCAGCGTCGAAATTTCTTCGCGCCCCAGGCGATGATTCTCGTTAGCGTCGAGTTTTTCCAGCGCGGAAGCATCATTTTTCAGCACGTCGCGGTAGACGCCGTAAAATTCACGCATGTGGCCTTTGGGGTTGGTGGCGAAAACAATACGTCCATTTTTTTGCATCACGCGGGCGCACTCGGTCATCACGGCGCGCGGATTGTCAAAATTATTGATCGTCAGATTCGAAACGATCAGGTCAATGCTGTCGCTGCGGAAGGGGAGCTGCGCGCCATCGCCGCAGATGAGCGCGACGGTATCCAGCCACGAATAATAGGCTAGTTTTTGCGCAGCGCGTTCCAGCCCCGGCTTCCAGATGTCCACGCCGTAAAATCGACACGATGGGCCGTGCAGGTGCGCCAATTCAAACAGCGGGAAGCCCGTGCCGCAGCCAAGATCAAGCGCTGTAATGCCGCCGCGCAGTTCGAGATGTTCGAGCAGGAACGCGCCGAATCGCGACCCCCACAGCGACATTTCATCGAAAATATTGGCGAACTCCGGCGTGTTGGTGTTGATTCGTGGTTGCAAGTAGTCGGTCATGGTGAGATGCTCCTTGCTCGGTGACGGGCGATACGGCATTGTCCTATTTTAAGGCAAAAAAGAAGAATCATTGACAAGCCCAACCTGGCGCGATACTTTCTCTCAAATTGAAATAGAAGCCTCAATATTTTTTGTTGAGTTATGTATCTATAGAAATCGGTATTTCCGGTAGGGGCGCAATATATTGCGCCCCTACAAACAGAATTTACGGATAGACACTTTATCAAAGGTTAAATGAATGAGTACACCGGACGCCAAACCAAGCAAACCCTCGCTCTCCAATCCCATGCCGCCCATGTACCCCGGCGGGATGCGCATCGGCGAGGAGGAGGAAGAGGCCGTCCTCGAAGTGCTGCGCAGCAAACGGCTGTTCCGCTATTACGGCCCGAACCAGGGGCAGTCGAAAGTCGATGAACTTGAAAAAGCCTTCAGCGCGTTCATGGGCAGTCATTATGGCGTCGCGGTCACATCCGGCACGGCGGCGCTCATCAGCGGACTGGCGGCGCTGGGAATCGGCCCTGGCGATGAAGTGATCGTCCCGGCGTATACGTGGATCGCCAGTGCATCGGCGGTAGTCGCGGTGGGCGGTGTGCCGATTATGGCGGAAGTGGATGAATCGCTCACGCTGGATGTCGCCGATGTCGCCGCCAAAATTTCACCGTATACCCGCGCGATTATGCCCGTACACATGCGTGGTGCGCCTGCCCGCATGGATGAGTTGATGGCGCTGGCAAAAAAGCACGGTTTGGGAGTGCTGGAAGACACGGCGCAGGCCAATGGAGCGAGTTTTAACGGGCAGCGGCTGGGTACGATTGGCGATATTGGCGCGTTTAGCCTGCAATTTAACAAGATGATTACCAGCGGCGAAGGCGGCATGGTCATCACCAGCGACGAGAATCTTTATCAGCGCATCCTGATGTACCACGATGTCGTCGGCGGTATCCGCAACAATATTCCTCGCGACCAGATTCTTGCGGGCGTGAATTACCGGATGCCGGAACTGCTGGGGGCGGTGGCGCTGGTGCAGTTGAAGCGGCTCGACTCGCTGCTGGCGGATATGCGTCACCGTAAGCAGGTGATTAAAGAAGGCATGAGCGATGTCGCCCGCCGCAAAGGGGTTCAATTCCGCGTGATGAACGATCCGCAGGGTGACGCGGCGATTGCGCTGATCTTTTTTATGCCGGATTCGGCAACCGTCCAGCCCGTTTCCGAGGCGCTGCGAGCAGAGGGCATCAGCAATTTTGTGATGTATTCCCCCAACGCCTCGGATTATCACGTTTACGCGCACTGGTCGCCGATTATCAACCAGCGCACGTGGTCGGAGCAGGGCGGCCCCTGGAAAAACCACCCGCGCAAAGTCACGTATTCGACGGATATGTGTCCGCGAACGCTGGATTTGCTGGGGCGGGCGATTCACATTGACATCAGCCCGGAATTGGATTCGCAGACTGTCGAAGAAATCGCTGAGGGGCTGAACAAGGTGCTGGAGGGTATGGCGTAGCTGTCCGGGAGATCGGAATTTCGTTTTGTTTGCTGGACACTAGCAAATCGTCTATCATAAATTTGATAATTTGCTCTTAACGGCATACCACATGATTTTTATCAGCTACGCTCAAAAAGACGGCCTTGAATATGCTAAACGACTCGAATCGGCGCTGCAAGCGGCAGGATTCGAGACATGGCGTGATGAGCCAGATATCCATCCCGCGTCTGGCATTGACGTGGCGATTGAAGATGCTATTTTGCAGGCTGAGAGCGTAGTTGTTTGCGTCACGAAAGATGTGCAGCGGACGGATAGTTTTGTTCGCCGGGAAATTCCCTACGCCGAAGCGCTGAAAAAGCCAATCATCGTTATTCGGTTTGAAGATGTGCTGCCTCCGATTACAGTTTTTAACCGCAAATGGCTCAACTTTTTCAAAATGAAGGCGTGGAAAAAAGAGGGAATTGAACAGCTTGCGGACTGGCTCAGAAGACCGCTTGAGGAACGTGAAAAATTTATAGATGATCCTTCCAAGCCTGCTGATTCCCGACCCTCTGACCCCTTCCGCCCTTACCTCGAATCTGCACTCACATTCATTGTTGAAGGTTTGCGTCAGCGCATTATTGTGCCGATTGATCTTAGAGTTGGCGATACGCCTGACGCTGTAAATATTCCCGTACGAAAACGGAATGTCTTTGAGCAGGCATTCTCTGGCAACAAGCTAGAAACAGGTGCTGAAAAACTCGAAAGACATCAATTTAAAACATTTCGCGAAGGATTTGAAGAATACAACGGACGTGTGCTGTTATTAGGGGAACCAGGTGCTGGTAAGACGATCACCCTAATGGCTTATGCGCGTGATTCCTACAGTGCTCGGCTAGAAAATTCCACCAATTTACTACCGTTGTTTAATCTAGTACCTACATGGGATGCTGAAAAACAAACCCCATTACATGAGTGGATAGCTGAAACACATGATCTAGAAGCACAGACAGTGAAGGACGAAATTGATGCTGGACGTACACTACTTTTACTGGACGGTTTGGATGAGTTAGGAAGGGAACGGGAAGAGTATCAAAAAAATAGGGATGAAGATGGAAACGAGACAACGGTCACTGTGAAGTACGATCCTCGACTACGCTTCCTTCAGACCCTTGAGACCCTCCCTATCAATAATCACCTATTACTTACCAGCCGCATTTGGGAATATGATGAAATCGGTTATAGGGCCGCGCTTAATGGTGCAATCACGTTGCGACCACTTGACGACGACCAGATGGGCGATTATTTGCGCGATCAACCGGAACTGCGAGAGTTATTGAAAAACGATGAGCAATTACGCAATTTGACGCGAGCACCTCTACTGTTGAGCATTTTCGCCTATGCCTATCATGATTTGCCTGAAAGTGAAGGTCATCAGCTTTTGACTTCAAGGAATGCGTATGAGTTGCGCGAGAAAATCTTCATGCGCTACATTGAGCAGCGTTACAAACACGAAAGTGAGAAGGTCAATGCTGATTTAGCATTTACATTACAGGAAATGAAGGATGTGTTGAAGCGGGTGGCAACGAAGAGCGTCATTGATAGTGGAGTAGAGGGAAATGTGTTGTATGAGTTTGATTCACGCGTTGTTTCCCCGGAGCAAGCTGGGGCATTTACTCAATTGGCAATGCAATTAAATCTACTGACGCGAGGAGACGACGAAAGGTTGCGCTTCATCCACCTACTACTACGAAATACTCTGGCCTTTGAGTTGCTGTTGAAGGCCTTAGGCAATGCAGATCGCTCTGTCTACAGAATCACGGATCTCCTTGGTGAAATTGGCGATCCCCGCGCCGTTAAATCACTTATCCATGTGTTGCGTAACGATGCTAGTCCAGGTATACGTGGTAGTGCCGCTCATGCTCTGGGTGAAATCGGCGATGTTCGTGCTATTGAGCCTCTTATCATCGCTTTGACTAACGATGAATCAGTCCGCCATGTTGTTAAGACTGCTCTTGTGAAAATTGGCACGCCTACTGTCGAACCACTCATCAATGCCCTGGCTACTGACAACGCTGATGTCCGCAAATGTGCAGCCGAAGCTTTAGGGAGCATCCGCGACTTCCGCTCCGTTAAACCTCTAATCGCTGTGATGAATGATAACAACGTTTTAGTCCGCCGCAGTGCCTTAGATTCCTTGGGGAAGATCGATGATGTACGGGCAGTCGAGCCACTCATCATCGCCCTAACTGACGATGACCTATATGAGTATATTGACCAAGTTGCTGACATCTTGGTAAGTTTTGGTGAGGATGCCGTTAATCCACTCATCGCTAACCTAACTAACGATAACCCTGAAATCCGCCTCGCAATTGTTAACATCTTGGGGAAGATCGGTGATGTACGCGCCCTCATCGCTATTCTAACTAACAGCGACCCTAAAGTGCGCTGGACAGCCGCTAACATCTTGGGGAAGATCGGTGATGTACGGGCAGTCGAGCCACTCATCATCGCCCTAACTGACGACCACTCTGAAGTTCGATTTACGGCTGCTCATAGCCTGGGGAAGTTCAACGATGCACGTGCTATCGAGCCACTTATTGCCGCCTTGAATGACTCTACATATATTGTCCGCTACACAGCCGCCGATATCTTAGGGGAGTTCCGTGATGTACGAGCCGTCGAACCGCTCATTGCCGCTTTTAACGATTTTAATGTTGATGTCCGTCAAGATGTAGCTCGCGCTCTGGCGAAGATCGGTGATGCGCGTGCCGTAGATGCTCTCTCCCAAGCTCTAAATGACTCCGATGCCGATGTTCGCCTCTACTCAGTTCAAGCTCTAGCCAACATCGGTGATGCGCGTGCCGTAGATGCCCTCTCCCAAGCTCTATACCACTCTGATACCCGAGTCAGTTGGGATGCCGAAAAATCCCTCGAACAGATCGGTACACCTGAAGCGTGGGAGGCCATCATAGCTTGGTGGCAACATTAATCGCAAAAAGCTGGTGATAGTTCTGTAATTACTCATAGCCCGACATTTCCTTACTGGAAGTTATTCATATGATATGCCCCCTGGTCGCTCTGCTACAACCCCAGCAAATTATGACTTGCACCCGAAAGAGATTTTTTATGAACCACATCCTGATCAACCTCGAACGCACCCTCGGCACGATTGACCGCAATATTATCGGTTGCTTTGCCGAGGATGTCGCCCTACACTCATGCAAGTTGAAAAATAAGGGTACAATCAGCTTGAGAATGGACGAAAGTTAGGATCATGACCGAGAATATCAAAACCGGGCTGGGAGTTTCCGACATCATTGGCAATAAGCGCGAGGAAATTCTGCGATTAGCGAAAACCTACGGCGGCTATAACGTTCGTGTTTTCGGCAGTGTCGCGCGGGGCGAAGCACGTCCGGATAGTGATGTTGACTTCATCGTGAAGTTTGACAATGATACAAGCATTTTTGATCTCGTAGGGCTTTGGTTGGACTTGCAGGATTTGCTACAACGTGAGGTTGATTTGATCGCCGATCACCCATCTGGGGGGCGAATCATGCGGGCCGCGCTTAAGGAAGCCATCCCTATATGAAAAGCGCGCGTCTGTATTTGCAGGACATTTTAGATTATATCGCGCTCGTGGAGCGTTTTACCGTCGGCGGACGCGATGAATTTTTGCAAGACGAGAAGACCCAATTCGCGGTGATCCGTGCATATGAAATTATCGGCGAAATCGCCAAAAGACTGCCCCAGGAAATATGCGATACCAGCCCACAAATTGACTGGCGAAAATTGATCGGTTTCCGCGATTTTCTCGCGCACAATTATGAAGAAATCATCCTTGAATTTGTCTGGGCTGCTGTAAAAGATGTGGCGAACTTGAAAGCCGCGATTGAAGCTTTGCTTGCGACTCTGCCTGACGAAACAGATTAAATTCTATTTACACGGTTTCCACACATATTTAGTCTGAATCCTCCACCGTGTGCCTTAGCCGTTTTTCAATTATGTAGTCTCCTAAAATTTTGGTGTTGACACAAAAAATATAGTATGCTACAGTTATGGTGTCAACACAAGGAATGTGAGATGCCAGAGCTATCCCTACGAGAACGCAAATATGCCGCCACCAAAGCCGCCCTCATGGACGCCTTCATCGCCCGTTTAGCCACACAGGGAATCGACGAAATCGCCGTCCGCGATGTGTGCAACGAGGTGCAGGTTTCGGAGACGACATTTTTTAATTATTTCCCCGCCAAGCGCGACCTGATGAGCTACTGTGTCCAGCTTTGGAGCATTCGTGTCGCGTGGGCGATGCAGCAGCACCTCGCGAGGGGAGGGGGGCATCTGGACGCGATCCGCCTGCTGTTTGACGTGACCGGAGAGCAGGAAGAAAAAACGCCGGGAAGGATGCGCGAAATTATCGTGCTGCAAGTGCGCGATGCGTTCGTTTTTCGCCCGCTGACGCCCGCCGAGTACGCCTATCATTTTCCCGACATGCCGGAAGATCAGCGCATTGCCGTGCAAAATATCACCGATTTGATGGGTCAACAGCTTTTCGCGGCGCAGCAAACG
>Ga0268299_1003179_pt1 | contig 16087 bp, 9 predicted proteins | sample NOBtaG_FD_193484 | JGI IMG/M metagenome (GOLD analysis project Ga0268299, IMG submission 193484) | Activated sludge microbial communities from bioreactor in Nijmegen, Gelderland, Netherland - NOB reactor | ecosystem: Engineered > Bioreactor > Aerobic > Activated sludge | place: Netherlands...
GCCACTGATCACGAGTGCCGACCCTTCGGATTGGACCGCGGCGCAGCTCTTGCGGTGCCGACGCAGATACTGGGGCATTGAGGCCAGCCACCAGCGTCTGGATACCACCTTGGACGAGGATCGCAGCTGAGCCCGCACCGCTCGCAGCATGACCGTTCTGGGGATGTTTCGACGCCTGGCTGTCAGCTTCGCCTGCGCCTGGCTGGATCACCCCGCCCGCCGCAAAGCCAAACTCACCACACGCGACTTCCTCAACTCCCTCCGTGCCGACAACTCTCGCAGGGCCTTCTCTCTCATGACTTCCGCCAACCCAACCGCTTGGAAAGCGGGATGGACGGGCGCTACGGCGGCGGGGCACTCCCTTCTTCCCCCTTGCGCCGATGAGGAGTCCCATCAACGCTGGCGTCCATGCCCGCCGCGTCTGAAGCGTCCCCTGATGCCGCGCCCGCCCAAGCCGCAGCGCCGCTGTGGGGAATTCCTTGGCAGGCACTGGTGCCCGCCTCAGTCATGGTGCTCTGGTGGGTCTGGGATCTCTCGTACCAGTGGCGATCGTTGGTGGACTATCAGTACGGCTGGATTGTGCTGCTGCTGACCGGCTTCCTGGTGTGGGAGCGCCTGCCAACCCGCCCCCTGAAGGACCGTCCCGTGTCCCTGGCCAAGGGCCTGCTGGTGGCGCTGGCCGGGATGCCGCTGGTGGCGGTTGGGGAGCTTTACCGGATCGGGGTCGCCCGAACGCCCGCCTCGAGCATGGCCCTCAGCCTTGGAGTGGCGTTCATTCTGTCCGCAAACCTGCTGGTGGCCGGGGGTCCCAAGACCTTCCGCCACTTTCTCTTTCCCCTGGCCTTCTTCTTTCTGGCTGTCCCCATTCCAAAGATTATCTGGAACCCCGTCGTGTTCTCGCTGCAGTCCCTGATCACTTGGTTGAATGTCGAGACCTTGAACCTTATTGGGGTTCCTGCGGTGCGAATCGGACATGTGATCCAGCTCCCGCGGACTACCGTGGGGGTGGACGAAGCCTGCAGCGGGATCCGGAGCCTCCAGTCGAGCCTGATGGCGGCCTTGTTTGTGGGGGACCTGATGCTCAAGCGGCCGGGGTGGAAGTTGGTCTTCCTGGTCGCGGGGGTGATCCTGGCGATGGCAGGAAACTTTCTCCGCTCCCTGTATTTATCGCTCACCGCGAACCGGAGCGGAGCGGACGCCCTCAAGGCGGTGCACGACACCGCCGGCTGGAGCGTGCTGGTGTTCACCGCCGCCGGGGTGATCCTCCTCGCCTGGTGGTTCACCCGCACGGAACAGCGCTGGGAGGGGGAGGAGCGGGCGTAAGGGACAACCGAGAACGGGGCGCCGAGCAAAGGCCGGGGGAGCCGGCACCGATGCGGTGCGTCTGGCCGGCCCCCCAGAGCTACGTCGTCAGTGACATCAAAGAGAGCTGTCGAGCCCAGACGACTGCGGCGATGGGGTCGTCAGGCAACCTTGCGCTATCCTTGGCGCGCCACAAACGCAACTCTTTTCCTCGACGAACGCTGAGAGCTCGCGTAGATGAATAACCGGTCCTTAAACGAGTTCAACCCAATGCCAACGTTCCCACTCCTCAGGCAGTTCCTTGTGTTAATTTTGGCGTCTGGAGGCCTCTTCATGGGCACACCAGCGACCAGCGCCGTGGTGAAGCCCTCCGATGTTTCGGTCTGGTTCGAGTTCGAAGAGTCTGGAAAAGACCGGCTATCAGACCTGAACGGGGTTCCCAATGGGATCGTCCAGTTTTTACCTGGTGTGGTAGGCCAGGCAACGAGGTTCGAGGGTGGCAGCCATTTGCAACTCCCAGCAGATTCCCGGTTCGCTCGACAGAACTTCACCTTGGAGACGTGGGTTCGCAGGAGAAGTACCGATTGGGCGGGCGAAAACGCAGCAGGAGCAGGGGTTCTCTTCGGTGGCAGCGCTGGATCCTTTAGCCTGGTGATGTCCCGGGAGGGGTACCTGTACCTGAGCCACGTCGCCGTTGAGTCGGTGTTCAGCCAGGGCAGGATAACCGACACGAGCTGGCATCATGTGGCAATGGTACGGTCAGGAACGGAAGTGGCGTTTTTTATAGACGGCAAGGATGCGGGAACAGTGATATATGGCCGGGAGTTCAGTTACGGAGGCCCGTTTGCCATAGGCGCTTTGGGAACACCCGTGGAGGGACAGAATTATTCATTTTTCGGTGACCTCGACGATCTGGCTTTTTATCCGCGGCCGTTGACGGCTGCGGAAGTGACGGCGGTATATCGGGCCTATATGCGGAGCCCGGGTTTCGGCTGCACAGGGATGCCGCCTGGCGCCGTGTCGTGGTGGCAGGCCGAAGATGGAGGACGAGATACGTTGAATTTGAATGACGGAGAGCTGTTGGGTGGAACCGAAGTCGCCGTCGCCGGGTTTACGGGAAGGGGGTTTCAATTGAGAGGAGGCGCCTCGCGAGTCCAGATTGTGAATCCCAGCGGTCTCAATCTGCAGGACTTGACGATTGAGATGTGGCTGAAGCGAGATTCCGCGTCGATAGCGTCCGACGCGCCGGCGGGAGCGGGGTTGTTCGCGGGAGGGATGGGTTCCTATGGGATGGTCATCCTTCATGGAGGGGGCCTGGGCTTGGGGCAGGTGGGCGCTGCACGGTTTGATACCGGTCCGCGAATCGTGGACACCGAATGGCATCACGTCGCGGCCACAAAATCTGGAAGGACGATTCGAATTTATGTGGATGGCCAGGAGACGGATCAGGGAGAAATAGGCGACGTCTTTGCACCGTCGGAGGTATTTGCAATCGGTGCAGGAGCTGAGGAGATTGGAGGTTATTATTTTTCGTTTCTCGGGATGATTGATGAGCTGGGAGTTTACAGCCGCCCGCTTTCGGGAGCTGAAATCGAGGCGATTTGGAAGGCGGGTGAACGGGGAAAGTGCGTTGACGGTTTGGCCCTGAACATCGAGAGCCCAGAGGAAGTCCAGGAAGGAGTGCCTTTCGCTTACGTGGTGAACGTGGTGAACTACCGGACGAATCGCTTGGATGAAGTGGTGGTGACGAACCGAATTCCGGCAGGGTTCCAGGTCCGCGAGACCCACCCGGAAATTGGAACGGCCGAGGTAACTTCTGATGAGTCCGGTTCGGAAGTGGTTTGGACGGCGGGCGCTTTGGAACCAGGGGTTGCCCAGCGGCTGGGGATACAGTTGGGCGGAGGTCCGGTGGGCAAATACTGGCTGGAGGCCATAACCAGGGCGGGATCGGATCCGGACCTCGTCATCGCCAAGTCTTCCATCCACATCCGTCCGGAATGTTCTCCGGCGCCGGCGGGGTTACTGAGTTGGTGGCGGGGCGAAAGCAATGCGGTGGACTCAGTCACCGGCAACCCGGGCGGCGAGGCGAGTGGAGTGAGCTACGTCCGGGGAAAGGTGGGCGCGGCGTTTTCCGTGAATGGAAGCCCGGGCTCGGGATTGCCGTTGGGATCGCCGGCCGGTTTTAAGCGGACGGAGTTTTCCATCGAAGGGTGGGTGCGGCGGGGTGATGTGCAGACCCCCGGCCGCGAGGGGGACGCCGGCACGATTTTGGGGGCGGACGACGGCGGATGGTACTTCTCCATCCGCAACGACGGTGCGTTGATCTTTGGCAAGACTGATTTCTCCGGAGTGACGTCGGTGTCCGCGGTGACCGACCGGAAATGGCACCATGTGGCGGTGACCCGCAGCGTCGGAGAGGTGCGGTTCTACACCGATGGTGTCCTGGTTGGGACTCAGGCCTACCCGGAAACCTTCGTTCCCGACCGGGAATACAGCCTCGGCGGACTGCTCCCGTCCGGACGGAATGCTTTTCTGGGCGACCTGGATGAAATCGCCTTCTACGACCGGGTGCTGACCGCCACGGAGATCGCCGCGGTGGCGGCGGCGGGTGGTGCGCCCAAGTGCGCCGAGGACCTGGTGCTGACGTCCACGCCGGGGGGACCGATTCCCATCGGGGAGGATTGGGAGGTGCAAATGACGGTGACCTCGGAGGGCAAGTCCGATTCCACACAAGTGGTGCTGACCCATGTCGTTCCGCCTGGACTTCAGTTTCAGTCGGCCACGGCCTCCCAGGGCACGGTAGAGAATCTGGCGGGTGTCGTCCGTGCGGATCTGGGACGGATTCCGGCGGGCGGGAGCGCCACGGTGCGATATGTCCTGCGGCCATTGCTGGCGGGCAACTATATGCTGACCGCGGCCGTGCAGCGGCTGGAGTCTGAGTTGTCGCAGGCCAACAACCAGGTAGCATTGATCGGAGCGGCGGTTTTGCTGGCGGTGTCGGTGGAGACCCCGGCGCCCGTGACGGAGCCCGAGCCATTGGAGTTTGCGGTGACGCTGAGCGCACCGACCCGTGGAACGGTCCGGGTGGCGTACCGCACCGAAGGCGTCACGGCGACGGCTGGCGAGGATTATCAGGGGCAGGCGGGCACGCTGGAGTTTGCGCCGGGAACGGTCCGGCAGGTGGTGACGGTGCCGGTGGTGGCAGACGGTCTCTATGAGACGAATGAAACGGTCCGGCTCGTGCTCAGCGAAGCGGTCGGGGCCACCCTGGGGACCGCGTTGAGTGAAGGGATGATCCAGAGCCCCGATCCCTTGCCGATGGCCCGCGTGCGGCCGCTGCTCCTCAGCGAGGGCGACTCGGGTCAGACGCCGTTTCGGTTCGTCATCGAGCTGGATCGGCCCTCCGGGCTGGTGTCCCGGATCCGCTACGCCACGACCAACGATACCGCCAAGGCGCCCACGGATTACACCGCGGTCGAGGGGTTGCTCGAAATCGCGCCCGGACACACCAACGCCGAGGTGGTGGTGCTGGTGAATGGCGACACCACGGAGGAACCGAACGAGACGCTGGTCCTGACCTTCAGCGATCTGGAAGGGCTGAGGATGGCGAATCTCGGCGGAGTTCCCGTGCCGGCCATCGGGACCATCGTCAATGACGACGCCGTTCCGGGATTGGTCCGAAGCTTCACCTGGGATGCCGTTCCCTCGGATGCCACCGCGCGCGAGGCGTTCCCGGCGCGGCTCACTGCCCGGGATGGGGCGGGCGATGTCGTGGCCGGATTCAATGGAGCGGTGGGCGTGCGCGGCTATGCGGGTCCTGGACTGCCGAGCAGTGTCATCCTGAGCGAGATCGTCACTTCAAGGCCGCAGGGTGTGGAACTCCAGAACGTGTCCGGCGAGGCGGTGGATGTCGGTGGATGGCAGATTCACCTTTACGATGTGAGCCGATGGCCGGCGCCGCGAATGGTCTTCACCGTTCCGGCGGGAACGGTGGTTCCGCCACAAGCGGTCTTCACGCTGGAGGCGGTGCTGAGTCAGTTCCAGGTGCCGGGCGTGTATCCGCAATTCCGGATGCTGGGCAGCTTGATTTGGCCCGTGTCGGGCGCGATCAGGAACGCTCCCAGCGTGCCGATCGGCGTGGTGCTGACCGATGCCTTGGGCGTGGTGGTGGATAGTTTCTTCGCCGGCGATGCGGAACCCAGGGAGATCGGCGTGCCTCGAATCCTGGCCGAAGAGGAATGGTCGGGACCGGCGTTCCAGCGGAACTTGAACCTGAACGGCCGTCCAGCCGCCCTGAGGCGTCCGCCGGGCCAGCGGCGCAACGGCCGCACGGCCACCGACTGGGCGCTGACCATCGTGGAGGTGGGTGGGAACTTTGGACAGCCCAACCCAGGCTTGGTTCTGCCGTTTGAAGACGCCGTAGTCCTGCCGGTGGCTCCGGAAGCGGTCGCCGACTTCGCGTCGGGAGTGTGGAATGGAAACCTCACGCTGAACGGATACGCACCGTGGGTCCGCTTGCTGGCCGATGATGGCAATGGTCACCGCGGGTTGAGTGCGCCAATCCGGACCGCGGTCACGGACGATCTGGAGGTCTCGCTGACGGTGACGCCGGGCCTGGTGGTGACTTCGAACGTCAGCGGATCGTTTGAGGTGACCGTCACCAACAAGGGATCGGTCCTGTCCTCGAACGTCACCGTCGCAGTTGTGCTGCCCTATGGCAGTGAGTCGAACGTGCGGCTGGGTCCGCTGGAGGTCTCCCAAGGGACCGCCGGGCCGCTCCCTGTGGGCCAGGGGGTGGGGGTCGAAGCCCGTTTTGGAGAATTGCCGCCGGGCGGCGTCGCAACATTGCGGTTCGGAGCACGGCCGTCGTTGTTGTTGCGGTGGACTCTCCCAAGGAACTTGGTGACCACGGCAAGGGTGAGACGCCAGCAGCCGGAGTTGAACTTGGCGAACAATGAGGCAACGGCCGTCCAGGAGCTGGCGGCATCGTGCGGCGAACTGGGGCCGGAAACGGTGGCGTGGTGGCGCGCGGAGGACGACTACTCGGACGCAGTGGGAGGGAACACGGGAACCCCAGTGGGAGCGGCGGGCCTCGGGGAGGGACGTGTCGGATCAAGGGGATTCCGGTTCGGCGGAGGCGAGGATGTCATCCGGATCGCCGATGCCGCGTCGCTCGACTTTGGCAGTGGAGAGCCGTTCGCCCTGGAGCTTTGGTTTCGTGCGCGCACCGACTCGGGGGACTCCTTCGGCCTGCTCGCCAAGGGCACCCCCGAGCCACTCTGGAAGGGGTATTCAGTCGGTCTGGAGCAGGGGCAGGTGGTCCTGAGGCTAGGAGACGGGGAGCGGGCGGACGTCCTTCCGCTGGGAGCACCCCTCGATCCGGATTTGCGCGATGGCCAATGGCATCATTTGGTGATCTCTGTGGTGCGCGGCGACGCTCCGTCGCTCTGGGGATTGGTAGATGGCAAGTCGTTGAGCAGCCCGGTGCCGGTGACCGCATCGGGAGATTTGTCGAATGATCAGCCCCTCGAATTGGGTGGCGCGGGAGGAAGCAAAAGCGCCTGGGCCGGTGAACTGGATGAGGTGGTCCTCCGCCGGATGGCGGCCATCGGAGCCGAAGCGCGGGCGGCATATGAAGCCGGAGGGCATGGCCATTGCCGCGCGATTCTGGAGATCCAACCCACCGCACCCCGGTTCCGCCTGGTCGGCGGAGTGACGGAGAACCAGTGGATAGGACTCGACCCCGGCGTGGCCGGACAGCCATATCGGTTCGAGTTCGAGCTTCGCAATCGCGGCCCGCTGCCGGAGGCGGTTTGGATGTTCGTCAAACCGGATGCCCGCGACACGAACTATGTGTTCCAGACGCCTTCGGGAACCGTACCGGCCGATCCCTCGTCCGGTGAAGCGGTCGTGAACATTGGGCTCCTGCCGGTGAACGGCGTGGTGCCCATGTCGGTGGACTGGACCCGTGCGACGGTGATGAATCGCTGGGATCTGTCCGCCGTGGGTCTCGACGCAGGGGTGAGGTCCACCTATGCGCTGGTGACCTTGGTCATAGCGGCGGACACCGATGGCGACGGAATTCCTGATGAGTACGAGCAGACTTCAGGGCTGAATCCAAACTCGGCGGCCGATGCCGGCAGCGACGACGATCTGGACGGCTACACAGCGGCCCAGGAATTCGAGGCCGGGACCAAAGCCAATGACGTGACCAGCCGGCTAAGGTTGCGAGTGGAGGAGGAGAAGGCCCTGTTCGAAGCGCTGGCGTCCCGCCAATACCGGCTGGAACGTCGGCAGGCGTTGGGCGTCGGCGAATGGGAAGTGATCCAATCCTTCCGTCCGGAGACGGACGGCCTTCATTCGATGACGCTTCCGGAAGGCGACGGAACGGACACGTATTACCGCGTGGTGGCGTTGCTGCCCTACTGAGACCTGCGTGGAGCCGCCGCCATCGCATCACGATGGCGGCGGCTCGCACGCATGCAGATTCAGACCGCGTTCGCAGCGGATCCGGTGTTCCCGGATCGTTGCATCGAGGCGCGCCAGACTCGCCGAAACATGGGTCTTGGGCGCGGGCGGATGGTCGAGATGATAGACGATGGCCCGTCCGTAGATCAGTTTGCGGCGGCGTCCGAGATGGTACAGCCGGACCCCCAGATCGGAATCCTCCCCGATGCCCCATCCCGAGTAGTCCTCATCGAACCCGTTGACTGCCTGGAGATCCTGTCGCCAGGCGGCCAGGTTGCATCCGATGATCCCGCGAAGGGCGGTGTCACGGAAGACCAAGGGCACCGGGAGGCGGATTCCTTTTGTGCCGCCATGGATCCTTCCGAGAAGCCACCAAAGGAAAAAGGGAAGGCGACCGGACCGGACCGCGGGGACCCAGGACTCCTTGACGAAGCACCGTCGGCCCTGGACCCAGAAGCCCGGCTCGGCAATCGCCGCGTGGTCGGCGACAAACCGGGGGTGGGGAAGGCAATCCCCGTCGGTGAAGACGAGGTAGTCTCCGGTGGATTCGAGGACAGCCTGGTTGAGAATCACCGTCTTTCGAAAGCCCTGGTCGGGATGCCACAAGTGACGGATTGGGAACCGCGGATCCTTGGGAGCGGACGCCAGCGCCTCGCGTGTGGAGGGGCCGGATCCGTCGTCCGCCACCAGCACCTCGTGCGGCGGGCGGCTTTGCCGGGCCAGACCCGCCAGGACTTGAAGAAGAGTGTCCGGACGGTTGTAAGTGCTGACCACGATGGAAAGTCGCGGTTTCAAGAGGAGGGGTTCGAGGCCGAGGGCGAATGGGAGGCGGGCCCCGCGTCGCCAAGACGTATCGGATGATCCGGACGTCTCGGATCGTTGGGCTGGTCGAGATCCGGCCGCGGATAGGGCTTCCGGGAGGGTAATGGAGGCTTGTCCACTGTGGAGCGATGGACCCAGGTGAGTTCCACCGAGACCGGGAAGTCGAGAATGGGATCGTAGGGGCCGCAGTTGTTGCCATGGACATGGACCAGAACGAACTGCCCGGCCATCAACGCGAGCGCCTCATTGAAATCGGCGGTGCGGGTGTCCAGTGAATGGAACTCGCCCGTGATGCACCCAAAGCGGTGATGATTTCGGGCGATGTCCGGGAGGATTTCGTACTCGGATCCTTCGATGTCCATCTTGAGAAAGACATCCGCCGATCCCTGTTCCGGAATATCGGCGAGCAGATCGGTCAGGGTGATGTCGAGCGACGAGGAAGCCGAGCCAGCCACCCGGCGGCGCAGGTGCCGGTGTGGGGGGCCAAAGAATCGCGAAAACGACCAACACCGCCGCAGAAGCTGGGCGTAGTCCCGAACCTTTTCGCGATGGAAGATCAGCGAGTAGGCAGGAATTTTCCACAGGCTGCGGAAGATCCGCCGGGACAGGAAGGCCCGGGTGATGCTGTAGTCCACCCCGGTCACAAGAGCACTGGGATTGGCGCGGACGAAATCGCGTTCGAAGTCCCAATTGTCGGATAAGCCAAGGGCCAGGAGATAGCGTGCCGGCGGGATCCGCGACATCGGAACCACATAGCCGCCGTCGTTCCGAGATCCCAAACGGGTCAGGTCGGGACACTCAAAGGGGCGGAGGCGGTGCTTGGCGAGAGGCTCGGTCACAGGGTGTGCAGAAAGGACAGAGGTGAACCTGGGCCGCGCTTCAGGAGGCGGGTGGGGGCGGCATCCGTGGCAGCCCATGTTCGTAAAGCCGGGTATGTCGGAAGAGGGTGGCGTAGGCAGTGCTGAAGGCGATGAAGAAGCCGGGATAGCCGTCGAGGAATCCCGCCCGGAATACATAGGCCCGGACGAACCGCCACAGCGACCGGACCACGGCTGCCGGCGCGGACCAGCGGGCGCCCTCCGCCAGTTGTTGTTGGAGATAGAGGTCTGAAAAATAGGCAATCTTCTGCAGGTAGCTGGTGATCGTGGGATTGCTGTAGTGAAGCAGGTCACCCCGGAGGCGGCCGACGCTGCCGTCCACGATCAAACGATCGTGGGGATCCTTGCCCCCCCATCGGGCCTGTCCCTTGCGCCAAAGCCTGGTCTGGCGGTCCGGATACCAGTCGCCATGCCGAATCCAGCGTCCGCAGAAGAAGGAAAGTCGGGGAAACGAGTAGGCGGCGAAGTCCGGGATGCGGGAGAGATCCGACAGGAGTCCGGAGATCTCCGTCCGGAGAGCGTCGCTGACCGCTTCGTCGGCATCGAGGGCCAGAATCCACGGCTGGGTGGACTTCTCGGCGGCCGAGTTCTTCTGGGCGATGTGCCCCTTCCAGGGTTCGCGGTAAATCCGGGCGCCATGGCTGCGGCAGATTTCCTCCGTGCCGTCGTGGACGTCATCATTGAGCACCACGACGATCTCCGACACCAGGCCCCGGAGGCTGGCCAGCGCGCATCCGATTCGGGCGGCCTCGGCGCCGGAGATCAGGCAGGCGGCGACGGGAGGAGGATTCATTCAATGGGACACCGGGGATCGGTCGCGGTCCAGAGGCGAAGGCTAGGACAGGCGAGGTCGAGAGGCGAGTGCGGTCAGAGGTTGGTCTTGATGGAAGTTCGGGCTTACCACTGGCGAGTCGGGCGCATCTCTCTCCGTTCTTGGCGATTGCGTTTGTGTTCGGGTGAGTTGAGAACGTCGTCTTGCACCGCGATGCGATTCTTCGCTCCCAACATCAGCACGAAAGGCCGGGTGATTCGAGGGATCATCGCGGTGGCGTTGTTTGCCGGGGCAGGGTTTGCCTTCGCTCACTCCGCCTGGCTTGGGGGCTTTCTCGCTGCATCCGGCGCCTTTACGGCCTTCGAAGCCCTCCGATCCTGGTGCGTGCTGCGGGCGTGTGGAATCAAGACCAGGCTCTGATACCCCGCAGGATCCCGACCCGATCCCGCCGCCGCCTGCAGGCCGGTCAGGAGTGGTCTTCGGCGGCGGTCTTCGAACCCGGGGGCGGGGGCGTGGGACGATCCGGCGGGAGCTGAGCCACGATTTCTTCGCTCATGCCGAAGTCCTCCACCAACCGTCGTCGTCGCTCGGCGTTCTCTACCGGCCGCTGCTCCACCGCGCCGTCCGGGCGCAATGTCACGGCCTGTCCAAAGGTGAGCCCGATGACCTCCTCGCCGCGGTTCCGCCGCGCGGTCAGTTGATAGTTGAAAGGGCTCCACCCGCGCGTTTCCTCGTAGCGCCGGCGATATTCCTCGTGATCGGCGCCAAACCGTTCATAGCGGCACTCGAAGCCATCCGTTTTGTGCAGCGGACGCCAGTGCACATGCCAGAGCCCTTCGCGCCGCCGTCCGCGCACACCCCATGCCGGATGGGCCACCGCCGTTTCCTCCGCAGGGTCCAGCCGAAGCGGCTCGCCGAAGAGAATGGACGTGTCCACCAGGTAGGTGCCGGCGTCGAGACGCACCTGCACCGATCCGTGATTTGGCGGAATGTCCGGTGCGACGAGCATCGTGCCGATGGCGCGCTCCGCGTCGAAACCCAGCGCGATGAGCAGGTGGAACAGCGCGTTGGACCCCGCCCAACAGGTCCCGCCCGTGCGGTGGCGCAGCCAGGCGTCGAAGAAATCCTCCGCGTCCGCGCCCGGGAAAGCCGCCGCATCCTGCCGCTGCAGATGAACCAGCTTGCGCACGTTGTCGAACGGCACCTCCCGGCCCCAGGTCTGGTAGATCGCGCGCAGCCCTTCCAGCGTCGGCTCCGGGCGCGACGAAAAGCCCAGCGCCAGGAGCACGGGGTCGAGCAGCGATTCGGAAAGGAGAGCGGACGAGGCCACGCGCGAATCTGATCCCATCACCGGACGGCCGGCAACCGGCGCCTGCTCACCCAAGGTCGCAAGCGGGATGCATTGCTCGGCACCTCCCGGGCGTGTGTCGTCCGCCCGGTTGTGGACTGCCCCCGTCGCCTGGCGCTGCCGGAGCGTGGCGGCGGCGATGCACGACGAAGCGGGCGAGCGTCCGCCCCGTCGAGAATCCTGCCTCCGATCAAACCCTGAGCGAACCGCGAAACCCCCTGCTGCTGTAGTAAGACTGCGCGCCGTTGTGCCCCACGAAGACGCGGCCGTAGCGGCGATCGCAGTAGAGAGCGCCGCCGAGGCTTCGGATATCAGCCGGTGTTTTCACCCAGCTCGAGGTCTTCGTATCGAACTCGCCCAGTTTCTGAAGACTGAAATACTGGTCCTCCGTCAACAGCTCGATGCCCAGGGCCCCGGCCATATCCATGGCGGTGTCCTTCGGCCGATGCTCCTTCCGCGATTCCAGCCCCTCCCGGTCGTAGCAGACGCTGGTCCGGCCTTTGGGGGTCTCCGCGGAACAATCGAAGAAAAGGTATTCTCCCGATTTTTTGTCCTGCCCGACTACATCCGGCTCGCCACCGGTCCTCTCCATTTCACTGAGCGACCAGAGCTTTTCGGGATTCGTTTCCAGCCGGGCTTGCACTTCAGTCCACTCCAGACCTTCGTGGCGGCACATGTTTCTCTCGAAACGAGCCTTCAATGCACTGAGCAGCCCGTCACGCGGTGTTGAGGGCAACGCAATTTTCTTCTTCATCTTCTTCATAGCGTGTTCGCCGGGCCAAAGATCCGATGCGACAGGGCCACGCCTTCGGACGGCTTATTTGCAGGCATCCTCAGAACGCCTCATTTGCCGTAAAGGCGTCCCGAGGTGAATCGCGAGTGGCGGGGGAAGATTTTGGCCCATCGGATCCACTTTGCGGATCTTTTCTGGATACGGTTCCCGGGCCAGTTTCAGTCGCATCTCGGCTTTCATGGAGTCGGCAGCCTCAGTTTATGCCGTCGCACGATGTCTTCCAAGCGGCTCGGGTCGAGATCGGCTTGCACTTCAGGTGGGTCCGCATTGAAACCGCCGGTTCACTGCGCTGGCAGGCAGGGGCGAACCTGCTGGAAAAAGGCGGGCGTGAGGGCGTCCGCCCAGAGGCGGGCGGCCTGCGACAGGCCGGTGGTGCTGAGATGGATGCCGTCGTAGCGGTCGGCCTCGGCGAGGGTGTCGTAGTCAGGGCCCGGAAAGGTGTGAGGCACTTCCCGGAGCATTCGTTCCTGGGCGAGGCGGATCTGGGTCCGGTCGCCGGGCGGGGTCTGGCGGTTGACCACCACGGCCAGCTCGGCGCAATCCAGGTCGGCGCGGGCCTGGGTGACGAAAGCGAGATAGTGGGCGAACACTCGGCTGGTGTCGGGCTCGGGCCAGTCGTTTTGTCCTTGGTCGGCGAGCAGGGCCCGCACGCCGGTATGGGCGGCGTATTGGCGGAGGGCGTGATGGAGATTGATGTAGGGCATGCGGATGCCGGCACGCACGAAGCCGTGCTCGAACGATTCTCCACGGGCGGATTTGGCCCAATGCTCAAGGCTGGTGCCGCCGAACGCGGCGTTGAGAAGGAGCACGGGAACGTCCTGCCGCTGTGCAATGTATTCGGCGAAGCGGGCCCAGAAGTATGCGCCGTTTCCAAAAGGCGCGGGGGAGACGTCATCGGCGTATGGCGCGCCGAGAAGCGGCGGAAGCAGGCGCGGATCGGCGGTGCGTTCATACTCGCGCCGCTGGTCGGCGGAGTCCGGCGGCCAGGCAATGGTGTTCACGCGGTCGTCCTTGGCCCCGGCGAGATGCGTGTTTCCGCCCTGCGCGACGGAGTGTCCGACAACGATGAAGACTTCGCCCACACCGACGCGGTCCACGGCGGCAGGCGGCCCGTGGCTGCCTTGGACGCGCACTTCGAGGCGATACCAGCCGGCGGCCACACGGAGGCGGTGGTGAAAACGGCCCGAGGTGTCGGCGCGACCGAGAGGCTGCCAAGCCGGCGGCTCTGCGGACGGGTCCGACGGACTCAGACGCGCTTCCAACACCGAGTCCGGCCAGGGAGAATAGCCGGCAATGGGGATCAAGGCTGTGCCGTCGAGCCCGCGCTGATAGACCAGCCGGGACGCCGGCGCCGTGAGGACCAGTTCGTGGCGTCGCGTCGCCTCCGGGCCGGTGGATGCCGTTTCGCATCCGGCGAATAGCAACGAAAGCCCGGCGAAGACCCGTGCCCAGCGGAGGAGCACCGACGGAGGCTCTGTCCTTGCGGTCGTCATTCCGGTTCACTCAGGCGACCACTGATCCGCAAGGGCTCGGGCGTCCGCAATCTTCCTCAGCAGCCTCGCTGCCGCCCCGTGGCGGTCTCCCAATGCCGCCAGGCGCGCGAGTGCGGCGATGTCCTGGCGGTATTGCTGGCAGCGGCGTTGGTAACTCCGGCGATCCTTGGTGCACACCAAGGTTTGCGGCGAGCCGATCCGCTCCGTGACGTGCGTCATGTTCAGGCCATGACGCTCGATCTCGCCGTGCAGATGCTGGCGGCGCTCTTTCTTCAACCGGAAACGATACACCCGTTCCGCCGGGTCCAGAGTGAACGCCTGCAGCTCTCGGCAATCCGCGCATGGGCACGGCAGCTTGACCTCCTGCCGCCAGTCGCGAGGCGCTTCAGGGGGCTGCGCGCTGCGCTGGAGCAGAAAGGAAGCGCCGTGCTCCCAGAGCCGCTGGACCGGGGCGTCCCATCGGGGAATCGAGTCCAACGCCGGAACAAGAATCGTCACCGGATCGAACACCGCCGGACGTGCCGCAAACGCCTTGATGGCCGCCGCGCGCAGCTCGGAGGCGTCCAAGACCTCCAACGTGTTCAACACATCGGCGACCAGGGCGGCGTCCACCGGATGCGTCTGTTCGGCGAGCTGCCAATCCCTCCATTCATTCTCGCGCTGCTTCGCGCCGATCTCATCCAGCTTGCCGACGACGGTTTCGGCCACCTCCCGCAAGGCGACTTTCCAGTCCGCACTTCCCGCCGTCTTGCCTGCCGCCAGGGCGCGCAGCAAACCCACGCAAGGCCCGTGCAAATGCCGCAGGTGCCGTCGGACCAGTTCCGCGTAGAGTTTGCCCGTTTCCTTCGCGCCGAGGAGCGGGGCGCAGGCCTTCAGCGCGGCGTTCTCGCAGCCGTCGTAATCGCGCGTCACCACCTCGGCGATGAACTTCGCCAGCAGGGCCGAGTCGCCGAGCTGCGCGAGCAGGTCCAGCATCCCGTCGCGTTTGTCGGGCCGCGCGGGTCGCTGCCATTCATCCGAGGGCGAGCCTTTCCAGGCGTTCACCAGTTGCCGGGCGAGCGCCACGGCTGCCTTGCGCGCGGCGCGCGGCGCGTGCTTCGCCGAGCAGGCTTCGACCTGCTCCTTCAGGTAAGGCAGCACCGCCGCCACCCCCGCCTGCAACAGCACTTCGGCGTAGCGCTCGCGGCGCCAGAGCACCAGCGCCGCGCGGTGATACGATCGCTCGAAACTGCAACCCTCGTTGCCGCTGGCTTCCATCAGGCGTTGTTCATCGGGTTTCTCACCCTTCAACGCGCCGGCGGGCAGCAATTCTCCCTGTCCGAGCGGAATCTCCCCGAACTCCACCGGCTGATCGCGACGATCACGCCATTGCGCTACGTAATGCCGCCAGTCGCACACCTCGATCACCTCGAAATCATCGTCGCTCACACTCTCCGATTCCTCATCGTCATCGCGGTAGTACCCCCATCCCCGGGAACGGCGGCTGTGGTACACCGGCTCGGCCGCCCCCGACTCTTCAATGTGCACGATGCCCAGATGCGCCGCGCAGCCCGCGCGCTCCGCGGCTTGCGACAGCACCGCCACCCGCGCCGCATCCACCGACTTCAAGCCCGCGAACGACAGGCCGTCCGGGCTGTATTGATGCTCCAGCAGCCAGGCGATCTTCGCGGGGTTCCCCGCCCCGGCGAGATGCTTCTCCAGTAGCTTCGCCGCGGCCGCGATCTGTTTGTCGTAGTTGGGCGCATGAAGCGATGCCTTCCCGCCGCGCGGTTGAATGAGATTGTAAACCAGGCACACGCGGTGGCCTTGCGCGATGGGCCTCACCTCGTGTTCGCAATCCGCGTAAAACGCGGCGAACTTCAGCTCGGAAGGCTCCGCCCCGGCGAGGTCGAGGGTCACCTCGCGTCCGGCGTGGCGCAGCACCAGCTCTCCGCCCCGATGTGCCGCGGGCAGCGCCACCACGAGCGTGCCGAACATGCCGCCCGCTTTTTCGGTGTCTCGATGCGCCAGAAAGAATCCGCCCGGGTCGTACACCAGCAGTTTGTAGAGTTCGGCGGACACCGCTCCGGCTTCGAATCCGAGTCCGGTGGCGACCTGCTGGAGGATGTTGTCAAAGGTCGTCTCCCAGGATTTTCCCCCGATGCGCACCTGGCCGGGCGGCAACTGCCACACCTTGCGCACCGATTCGTCCAGGATCGTCTCCTCGCCGCG
>Ga0268299_1003180_pt1 | contig 16061 bp, 10 predicted proteins | sample NOBtaG_FD_193484 | JGI IMG/M metagenome (GOLD analysis project Ga0268299, IMG submission 193484) | Activated sludge microbial communities from bioreactor in Nijmegen, Gelderland, Netherland - NOB reactor | ecosystem: Engineered > Bioreactor > Aerobic > Activated sludge | place: Netherlands...
CGCACTCTTCGCCGCCGTCGCGGCCTTCGCCGCGCGCGAGCGGCTCCCGGTGGCGGTGCACATCGCCGAGAGCGAGGCCGAGGACCAGCTCGTGAAGACCGGCAGCGGCGTGTTCGCCGAGCGCCTGCGCGCGCGAGGGATCGCGGTGGGCGCACGCGCGGCGAGCGCCCTCACGCTGCTCGACCGCGCAGGCCTCCTGCGCGAGCAGACGCTGCTCATCCACTGCGTGCGTGTCTCGGCCGCGCAGGCCGCACAGGTCGCCTCGGCCGGCTGTGGTGTGGCGCACTGTCCGGTGAGCAACGCCGTGCTCGGCCACGGCGTGGCCCCGTTGCTCGACTTCCTCCGGGCGGGCGCGCGGGTCGGGCTCGGCAGCGACTCCATGGCATCGAACAACGCGATGGACCTCCTGGCTGAGGCCCGCACGGCGCTGCTGCAGCAGCGGGCCCGCTCGCAGCGCGCGGACCTGTTGTCGGCGCGGGAGCTGTTCCGGCTCGCGACACTCGGCGGGGCGACCGCGCTGCGCATGGAGCAGGAGGTCGGGTCGCTCGAGGTGGGGAAGCAGGCCGACCTGGTCGCGTTCGGCATCGGGGCGTCGGCGGTGCCGGTGACCGATCCGGAGTCGGCGCTGGTGTTCGCGTCACGGGGGTTGCAGGTGCGTCGGGTGCTCGTGGCCGGCGAGACGCGTGTGCGCGACGGCGAGGTTCGTGGCGCCGGGTTGCGCGGCGCCGAGGTGCGCGGCACCGAGGTGCGTGGTGTCGACCCCGCGATCGCGGTGCGAGTACAGGCCACGGCCGCGCGCGTGGCGCAGTGGCGCCGCGCGCAACGCGCGGGTTAGACTTCGGAGACCAGTCTCCCCTCGGAGGTGTGCGTGACCGTCGGTTGTCTCGCCCTCAATGCCTCGTTCGAGCCCTTGACGATGGTCCCGCTCAAGCGGGCCCTGCGTCTGGTCATCGACGGCAAGGCCGAGATCGTGGAAGCGGATCGCGAACGGGCCGTGCGCTCGGAACATCTCGCGCTCCCGCGGCCGGCGGTGATTCGCCTCCGGAAGTTCGTGCACGTCCCGCGCCGCTTCCGCCGCCAGGTCACCAACACCTTCCTCTTCGCGCGCGACAGCTACCGCTGCCAGTACTGCGGGCGCTGGAGCTTCGAGCTGCGTCCGCGGGAGTCACTCACGCGCGACCACGTGGTCCCCATCTCGCGGGGCGGGTTGAACGTCTGGACCAACGTCGTCACCGCGTGCTCGAGCTGCAACACGCGCAAGGCGAACCACCTCGTGGACGAGTGCGGCATGCACCTGCTGCACACCCCGGTCGAGCCGCACTTCGTGCATCTCTCCTGGGCCGTGCGCCGGCTCACGCCGACCCAGTCGCACTACATCAAGCTGTTCTACGGGGCGGAGGTGGTGCAGCAGCTCGAGGCGGCCGAACGTCGCAACGGCGGACGCCTCCCGCTCGAAGCGCAGCAGCTCTGAGCGCGGCGCGCGCCAGCGCGCGTCAGCGCGCGTCAGCGCGTGGCGGGCCGGAACGACGGACTGCGCTCGCTGAACTCGCGACGCTCGCCGCCCAACAATCGTGTGGCCAGCGTGCGGAACCCGCGCGTGAGCGCCGTGCCGGGATTGCGGTTGCCGGTCACCGTGGGCTGCAGTTCGCCGCGCAGCCAGCGGTTCATCTCCTCCAGGTCCGACCCCGAGAGGGCGATGATCTCCAGCGACGCGAGATAGTAGAAGCGCCGGTTCTCGGCCGGCGCGTTGATCGGCACGCGCACGGGGCGCGCGGCCGCGGCCTCGGCATCCTGGATGCGCTCGAACGAGCCGAGCGAGAGCGGTCGGCCACCGACCACTTGCAGCACCTCGAAGCGTCCGTCCTTCGGGCTGAGCTGCACCACCACGTCCCAATCCACGCTGCGCTGCAGTTCGTCGAAGATCCGGCCGTCCGCCCAGAGCTCCACGCGAAAATGCAGTCGCGCCGGGAACCCGCTCTGCAGCAGCTCACGCAGGTACGAGTCGCTGAGCACCGCCCGCGACCGGACCAGCGGACCCTCGGCCGTGAGTCGGGTGGCCGTGGGCAGCTGGATCTCGACACCCGGGCGGACGTCCGGACGGACGTCCGTCGGGACGTCCGGACGCGCCTGAGCCGCGAGCGGTGCCAGCGGCACCGTCGCGGCCCACAGGAGCAGGGCGACGAGAACGCGTCGGGTCACGACTAGAAGCGGCGTCCCAAGCGCACGATCACGTTGACGGGTTCATCGGAGGTGGTGACGGCCTTCGCGAGATAGATCCCGATGCCGCCGAAATCGATCCCGGCACCGAGCGAGGTACGGAAGCTCTTGAGCGGCGGAAGCCCCTTGCCGTGCCCGATGCCGGGCTGGCCGGTGGGCGTGGTCCAGCCGCGACCCGCGTCCGCGTAGAGCACCCAGGCCGGCGACATGTCGAAGCCGGGCTGCCACCAGCGCGAACCGTCGAACCAATCGTCCCAGTCGAACCCGATCGCCTGGCGCAACTCGAGCTGCGCCAGCGCCACGCGATCGCAGAGGCCCGGACGTCCCGGCCAGTTCCCGATCGACCCGCAGGTGAAGACGTCCGCCTCGGTGCCGTTGATGCGGCGGAAGTCGTAGCCGTCGAGCGCCCCGGGACCGGACATCGTGAGGCGCCGCTGCAGCGGGAGCTGGTCGCCGCCGATCGAGCCGCCCGCGAGCAAGCGCACGTTGAGCTCCGTCCCCGGAGACAGCCGGTTGTAGCGCCGCGCGTCGACGAATCCGCGCGTGTAGGTCACATCCTCGGCGGGGCCGGGGAGGAGCACCGGCCCCGGGTTGCGCACGATCGAGCCACTGCCGCGTTCCACGTCCGCGGCGATGTACCAGCCACCCCACCACGGCGAGCGCACCCGCTCCCGCGTGTCGATCTTGAGCCGCACCGAGGCGAGGTCCACGCGCCCCTCGTCGAACGCCGAGTTCACGCGCCACACACCTTCGTCGCGGAAGAGGCTGAACGGGCGCCGCTCCTGGCGCGAGCCCCACTGCTCGCTGCCCGCCACCGCGCTCAGCGACACCTCCTCGCCGATCCGGCCGCCGATCGACGCCTCCCAGCCGTGGCGGCTGTAGTAGTCGCGCATGTCGCGCTTGAGCAGGAATGCCGCGAGTCCCGCTTCGGTGTCCGTCAGCTGCCACGATTCCACCGGCGCCACGATGTCGAACAGCCGACCGCTGACGACGAGCCCACGCTTGACACCGAGCCGCAGGTCCGCCTTGGCGTCATGGCCGATGGTCCCGCGGTCCCAGCGGATCGGTTCGGCCGTGCGCACCACACCGAATGCCTCGACCTCGATGCGTCCCCACGAGGTAGGACGACGGAAGCGCGGACCCACGAGCACCGGCAGGCCTTCGACGCGATTGTAGGTGCGTGCCGCGACGTAGAAGAGGTCCGTGTACGCCTCGCCGCGCGGGCGGCCCGGACGGTCGAACTGCGGCCGCCAGTCGCTGGAGCGTCCTTCCTCGGGCACGATCATCCCGTCCTGCATCGTGTAGCGCAGCAACTCGGCCTGCGTCCGTACCTCGCCGTCGACGAAGACCCCGTCCTCGCGCGTGAGGGTCCCGCCGACGATCACGAGGTCGCGGGTGATGCGGGCCCCCGTGCGCAACCGCACATCCGCATTGATGGCCACCAGCGTGCCCGTGATCCGGCCGCTGATGTCGACCGGACCATTCAGCACGGCCACGTCGCCGCTGACCTCGCGATCCTTGGGCACGTCATAGGGCCCGTTCACGCGGATGGTGCCTTCCGCGTTGTGCACCTCGACGGCCTGCAACAGCGTGCTGCCGGGGCGGCCCCGCTGCTGGGCGTCGACGGTGCTGGGCGTGATGGCGAGCGAGCTGGCGAGCGAGCTGGCGAGCAGGACGAACGCGGACAGGGTACGGCGCATCGAAGCACTCCAAAGGTTCGGGCTGCGGTCGATCAAGGCAGGGGGCATGCCAGCGCTCGCCGGCGGTGCTGCGCGAGGGCAAACCCTTGGGACGGCGACATCTGCGTGAATCGTAGGCGACTCAGGGACGGTTCGCACAGCGTCCAGGCGTGTCGGATCGAACGTGTCAGAACCGGACGACTGTCCGCGACCGCCTCCGCCCGAGCTCCGGCTCCCGCTCACTCCCCGGCGCCGGCGATCCCCAACCGTTTCATACGCCGATACAGGTTGGGACGGTCCGTCTGCAGCCGTCGGGCCGCTTCGGCGACCACGCCATTGGCAGCCGACAGGGCGCGCTGGATGAGCAGTCGCTCGTACTCGTCGAGTGCGTCGCTCAGCCCCACATCCAACCGCTCGGCGTCGGGCAGCGCAGTGGGGCGCGTGGTGGAGGATTCGCCTGCCGGGATCACGCTCGCCACTTCCGCGGTGCCGATCGGCTGGCCGGCGAAGAGGATCGCGAGCCGTTCGACGATGTTGGCCAACTCGCGCACGTTCCCGGGCCAGCGGTAGCGCGTGAGTGCGTCCACGGCCTCGGGCAGCCACTGCGGTGCGGCCTGGCCGCTGCGCCGCCGGTGGATCGCGGCGAAGTGCGCGACCAGCGCCGGGATGTCGCCGGGCCGCTCGCGCAGCGGGGCGATCTGCATCGGGATCACGTTCAACCGGAAGAACAGGTCCTCGCGGAACCGTCCCTCGCGCACCTCCTTCGCGAGGTCGCGATTGGTGGCGGCGAGGATGCGTACGTCCACCTTGATGGGCTTCGCCGCGCCCACGCGTTCGATCTCCCGCGCCTCGATGGCCCGCAGCAGCTTGGCCTGCGCCTCCATCGAGAGCTCGCCCACCTCGTCGAGCAGCAGCGTACCCGTGTGCGCCAGTTCGAAGCGGCCGATGCGCCGGTCGGTCGCCCCGGTGAAGGCGCCGCGTTCGTGGCCGAACATCTCGCTCTCCACCAGGTCGCGCGGGATCGCGGCGCAGTTCACGCGCACGAACGGCTTGTCCTTGCGTGGACTCTGCGCGTGGATGGCCGAGGCCACGAGCTCCTTGCCCGTGCCGGACTCGCCGCCGATCAGCACGCGCGCGTCGCTGGGGGCCACGCGCGCGATCATCTCGCGGGTGGCGCGCATCGCCGGGCTGTCACCCACGAGGTCGCCGGCGAGGCCGAGGTCCGCGCGCAATGCCGTGCGTTCGCGCCGCGCCTGGCGCAGTTCCAGCGCGCCAGCGAGGGCCAGCAGCACCCCTTCGGGGGTGAGCGGCTTCTCGAGGAAGTTCACCGCCCCCAGGCGCGTGGCCTTCACCGCGTCGGCGAGCCCGGCGCGTCCGGACATCATCACCACCGGCAGGTCGGGGAACCGCGCCCGGAGCTGCTCCAGCAGCTCGAGCCCGTCCGTGGGACCGGGCATCATGAGGTCGAGCAGCACGAGGTCGGGTTCGTACTCGATCGCGCGGGCGAGGCCGGCGCTCGCGTCGCTCGCGTCCCGCACCTCGTAGCCCTCGGCGCCGAGCAGGGCGCCGACCATGCGTCGGATGTTCGGTTCGTCGTCGACGATCAGGATGGACGGCATCGCTCAGGACTCGCGCGGGGGGAGCACATGCGCGCTGCGCTCGCGCTCGGCCAGCAGCTTCGTGACGAACCGTTGACCCTCGGAGATCCGCTCGATCTCCACCGCCATCGCCTCGACCGCGTGTTCGATGCGCTCGAGCCGCCGGGCCTGCTCGGGGTCGGCCGGTGCCCGCGCGGCCTCGAGCTCCTTGCGCCGGTTGATCGAGCGCACGATCGGCACACCCAGTGCGACGATGATCACCGTACTGAAGAATCCGACGATCGCGACGATGTCTTCCATGCGTGTCCGTCCTGAGAGGTTGCGACTATTGCTGGGCGGCGAGCGGGAAGCGCAACCGGATCTCGGTGCCCTGTCCCGGAGCGCTCTCCGCCTCCACCCGACCGCCATGCGCCAGCACCGTCTGCTTCACGATCGCCAGGCCGAGGCCCGTGCCGCCGGTCTTGGCCGTGACGTACGGTTCCCAGATCCGCGCGATCGCCTCCGCGGCGATCCCCACCCCGTCATCCCGCACCGCGACCACGGCCTCCCGCGCTGCCGCACCGGCCGCTCCATTCGCTGCGACGTACACCCGCACCGTGATGCGACCGCGTCCCGCCGTGGCGTCCACCGCGTTGAGCAGCACGTTCGCCAGCGCGCGATGCAGCGCGTCGTGCTGCCCCACCACCACCGCGTCCTCCACCACCTCGATCGTCACGTCCACCGAGGCCGGCACCGCCGTGCGGGCGGTCTCACGGGCGAGTTCGGCGAGGTCGAGCCGTGCGGTGGGGCCCTCCGGCAGGCGTCCGAACTGCGCGAAGCTCTTCGCCATGGTTTCCAGGCGCGTGGACTCCGTGTCGAGTACCTCCAGCGCGTCCTGCTGTTCCGGGGCCGCATGCCGGCGCAGGCTCGCGATGGCGAAGCGGATCGGCGTGAGCGGGTTCTTGAGCTCGTGCGCCACCTGCCGCGCCGACTCGCGGAACGCGCTCAGGCGCTCGGCTTCGATCGTCGCGCGCCGCCCCGCCTCGAGGTCGGTCGCCATGCGGCGCATCGAATCGCGCAGCACGCCGAACTCCGGGGCGCCGCGACGTTCGTCGGCGGCCGGGAGGGGCAGGCGTTCGGCACGGGCGATGAGACCCGTCCACGTGACCAGCTCGTCGAGCGGGCGCGAGAGCAGGCGGCTCAAGTGGCCGGCGACCCGCGAGGCGATCACCGTGAGCAGCGCCACCGCGATCAGGGAGGCGATGACCGCGTTGCGCACCCCGCGCTTGACCACGAAGTCGAATCGCAGCGCCTGCAGCCGCGACTCGCCCAACTCCGTCTGGTGCTCGGCCAGTGCCTCCGCCGCCTCCGGGGAGCCGGGCCGCTCGCGGGCGAGACGGATCGCCCGCTCACCGCTCTCGGCCACACGCTGCCAGGCGCCCGTGCCGCTCAGTTCCGGCAGGATGCTGGTGGCGAACCCGCTCCAGGCCAGCGTCAGGATGAGCGCCGGGACGAACGCGAAGAGCGCCAGGATGAGAAACAGCCGGGTTCGGAAGCGAGAGTGCTTCACGCGACTCCTGAGCCTCGTACGCGGACGGGGAGAGGGGGTTTCGGTCCTCAACGATAGCCATTCGCCCCGGTGCCCGCACGACCGAAGTCCGCCCCCCACTGACATTTGCGACGCGTCCTGCTAGCTTTCCTGTCGAGGCGCGCTCAGCGCGTCGATGATCGAGTCGCCCCTGCGGCGCAGGACCATCGGCACGCCGAGCGCCCTCACTGCGGACTCCGCGTCCGCGCCAGTGGCGTCCTCCGGACTGAGTCTTCGTCCCGATGAGTGACTGAGCGCGTTCGCCACCGCGCACTCGATACTCCACAGGCGACTCACGCCAGGATCAGATGCATCCACGTTCCAACCTCTCCGCGTCCGCGCGTCCAGCGCGCGCCGCGGTCGCCCCGTTGCACCGGGGCCCGCAAGCCATGTCGGCCGGCGCCCATCCCCACGCGCCCAACGCCGCCCTCCTCATCGACTTCGACAACGTCACGATGGGGATCCGCTCCGACCTGCAGACGGAGCTCCGCAACCTCCTCAGCAGCGCCATCATCTCCGGCAAGGTCGCGGTCCAGCGCGCCTACGCCGACTGGCGCCGCTACCCGCAGTACATCGTGCCGCTCAGCGAGTCCTCGATCGACCTCATCTTCGCCCCGGCCTACGGCTCGTCGAAGAAGAACGCGACCGACATCCGCCTCGCGGTCGATGCGATGGAGCTGGTGTTCACGCGCCCCGAGATCGGCACCTACATCCTGCTCTCCGGCGACAGCGACTTCTCGTCGCTGGTGCTGAAGCTCAAGGAGTACGGCAAGTACGTCATCGGGGTCGGCATCCGGGAATCGTCCAGCGACCTGCTCGTGCAGAACTGCGACGAGTACTACAGCTACAACGCCCTCGCCGGCCTCGTGAAGACGGGTGAGGAGTCGGGCACCAAGAAGTGGGATCCCTGGGAGCTCGTCACCGAGGCGATCACGCGCATGCAGAAGAACGGCGACGTGATGCGCTCCGACCGGCTCAAGCAGGTCATGCAGGAGATCGACGCGACCTTCGACGAGAAGGACCTCGGCATGTCGAAGTTCTCGCGCTTCTGCATGGAGGCCTCGCAGAAGGGGCTGCTCCACGTGCACAAGCTCGAGAACGGCCAGCTCGAGGTCGGCCCGCCGCGCGGCAAGGGTGGCACAAGCGGCATCGCTGGCGAGCCGGCGCTCGCCGCTGCGGTCGCGGCTGCGGTCGCGGCGCCCGGCAGCGAGCGAAGCGAGGGTGAGCGCGAGGAGCGCGAAGGCCGCCGCCGCGGTCGGCGTGGTCGCGGCGGTCGTGGGCGCGACCGCGATGATCGTCCGCGCGACGCCGGCAGCACGCTTGCGGAGGGCACGGCGACCGTCGACGCAGCCACCGCAGGAGCATCGGTTTCGGCACCAGCTGCCGTATCCGCCGCTGCACCGCGTCCCGAACGCGGGGACCGTCCCCCACGGCACGAGCGCGGCCGTCCCGGCCACAGCCCGAGGCACAGCCCGCGTCCCAGCGTCGATCAGTCCATCGGCGCTGCCGGCATCCGGCTCACGCGTGACGAGGCCTTTGCGCTCGTCCGCGACGCCGTCGCCGCCGTGGCCTCGGGTGATGATCCGGTGCCGAGCGAGACGGTGCGCGTGAAGGCGCACGGCCTCCTCGGGCGCGACAGCGAATCGCTCTCGGAGCGGAACTTCTCGCGCATCCTCAAGGATGCCCACGACGTGGGCATCGTGGACCTGCGCAAGCGCGGCGACGCCTTCGAGGTGTTGGCCGCATCCGGGGTCTCGTCCATCGCCGACCAGTTGGCGGTGGCCGAAGCCGCCGCCACGCCGGCCGCCGCGCCGAGCACCCCGGCACCGCGTGGCATGGGACAGCGCTCCGTGCCATCGCGCGGCCGCGCGGGTGGCAAGCCGGCGGTGCCGCCGTCGCTGCTGCTGCTCGGGGTCGTCGAAGAGCCGGCCGCACCGCTGAGCGCGTCCGCGGAGACACCCGAGGCCGCCGAGCCCAAGGCGAAGGGCAAGAAGGCCGCGAAGGGCGCCAAGCCCAAGGCGGAGGCCAAGGCGGAGGCCGCGGAGAAGGCGCCCAAGGCGAAGGCGGCGAAGAAGGCCGGGAAGAAGAAGTCGGAGTAGCGGTTCTTCAGAGCACCACTGCGAAGGGGCTCGGCGGACGATCGGTCCGCCGAGCCCCTTTGTTCTCAGAGGTAGGGCGGGCAGCGGCGCGCGTTGAGTGAGGTTGTGCCGCGGACTACCTTATCGCGATGACCGCTCTCGCCGACCTGCTCGCGGGTTTCCGCGCCGCCGCCGTCACCGAACGTGAGAAAGGGACCTACTTCGAGGACCTCATTCTCGCGTACCTCCGGAACGAGGCCAGCTACAAGGACCTCTACGCCGACGTCTGGACGTTCGCCGACTGGGCCAAGGCCCACGGCAAGGACGGCAAGGACACCGGCATAGACCTCGTCGCGAAGACGAAGGACACCGACGAGTTCCACGCGATCCAGTGCAAGTTCTACGCGCCCGAGTACGGGCTCCAGAAGGCGGACATAGACAGCTTTTTCACCGCCTCAGGGCGGAAGCCGTTCGTGCATCGCCTGATTGTCAGCACCACCGATCACTGGTCCGACAACGCCGAGGCCGCGCTCCACGGGCAAACCGTCCCTGTGAGCAAGATCACACTCCACGATCTGGAGAACAGCCAGATCGACTGGTCGAAGTTCAAGCCGAAGGCCAAAGCCGCCCCGGCCCTGAAGGCCAAGAAGACACTCCGCGCGCACCAGCGCTCGGCAATCGAAGATGTGTTGACCGGCCTCAAGAAGTCCGACCGCGGCAAGCTCCTCATGGCGTGCGGGACGGGAAAGACCTTCACCGCGCTCAAGATCGCCGAACGGCAGGCTGGCGATGGCAAACGTGTTCTCTTCCTCGTCCCCAGCCTGTCGCTGCTCTCGCAGTCGCTCACCGAGTGGACGCAGGAGAGCGAAATCGGCCTGCACAGTTTCGCGGTTTGCTCTGACAGCGATGTGGGCAAGAAGAAGGCGGCCGACGACGACACGATTCAGACCTTCACACACGAGCTCCGCTTCCCGGCAACGACCGACGCCAAGCGGCTGGCCGAAGAGGTTGGAGCGAGGCACGACGCGCAGCACATGACCGTCGTGTTCGCCACGTATCACTCGATCGACGTGGTGCACCGCGCACAGGCGAAGCACGACCTCCCCGGCTTCGATCTCATCGTTTGTGATGAAGCCCACCGAACTACCGGTGCGACGTGGGCGGATGAGGACGAGAGCGCGTTCGTGAAGGTACACGACGCCGCGTACATCAAGGGCACGAAGCGCCTGTACATGACGGCGACCCCCCGCATCTACGGGAACGCCGCCAAGGCCACCGCCGACAAGGAGAACGTCACCCTCGCGTCGATGGACGACGCCTCGCTGTTCGGCGAGGAGTTCCACCGCCTCAGCTTCTCGGCGGCCGTCCAGCGCGACCTGCTCGTGGACTACAAGGTGATCGTCCTTGCCATCGAGGAGGAACACGTCAACAAGCGCCTGCAAGGCCTGTTGGCCGACCCCAACAACCAGCTCAAGGTCGACGACGCCAGCAAGATCGTTGGCTGCTGGAAGGCGCTCGCCAAGCAGGGGCTGCGTGAGTACGGTAACTACACCGGCCCCATGCGCCGGGCGGTCGCGTTCTGTCAGGTCATCAAGCCCACCACCGGTGCCAAGAAGCACAAGGTGAGCTCGATGAACATCGCGGCGATGTTCCAGTCGGTCGTCGAAGCCTATCAGCAGTCGGCCCCTGCTGAAGAAAAGGTGGTGGGTCTACGCTGCGAGGCGCAGCACGTGGACGGCGGCATGAACGCGAGCGAGAAGGAGGCCAAGCTCGCCTGGCTCAAGGCCCCGGCCCCGGACGACACCTGCCGCATCCTGAGTAACGTCCGCTGCCTGAGCGAGGGCGTAGACGTGCCCGCGCTCGACGCGGTGCTCTTCCTGACGCCGCGCAACTCGCAGGTGGATGTGGTGCAGTCCGTGGGCCGCGTGATGCGCAAGGCTCCGGGCAAAGACCTCGGCTACGTGGTGCTCCCCGTGGTGATTCCCGCCGGGATGGCGCCGCACGACGCGCTCGACAACAACGAGGTCTACAAGGTCGTCTGGCAGGTTCTGCAGGCGCTCCGGTCGCACGACGACACGTTCGACGCGATGGTCAACAAGATGGACCTGATGTCGATCCCGCCGAGCAAGATGGAGGTCATCGCCATCACGGACCGCATTCAGCCCAAGGCCAAGAAGCCCAGTGTCGCGCAGAAGGCGAAGGGTTCGTATGGGATCGGCGATAAACCGACGCCGACCAAGGTCGAACCGGCGGCCACCCAGACGCACCTCGAGTTCGAGATCGGCGACATCGAGCGGGCCATCTACGCCAAGCTCGTCCAGAAGGTGGGGAACCGCCATCACTGGGAGGAGTGGGCGAACGACATCGCGAAGATCGCGCAGACGCACATCAACCGCATCACCCAGCTCGTCGAGGACCCCAAGCACAAGAAGGAACGGGCCGCCTTCCAGGCCTTCGCAACAGAACTCCGCGACGACCTGAACGACAGCATCACCGACGGCGAGGTGATCGAGATGCTGGCGCAGCATCTCATCACCAAGCCGGTGTTCGATGCCATCTTCGCCGGACACGGCTTCGCCGACCGCAATCCGATCTCGATCGCGATGCAGCAGGTGCTCGACGTGCTGCACGAGCATCACTTGGAGAAGGAGACCGATACGCTGCGGGGATTCTACGCGAGCGTGAAGATGCGCGCCGAGGGGATTGACACCGCCGCAGGGCGTCAGAAGATCGTCGTTGAGCTCTACGACAAGTTCTTCCGCGGAGCGTTCCCAAGGCTTACGGAGCGGCTGGGGATTGTCTACACGCCGGTCGAGGTGGTGGACTTCATCATCCACAGCGTGGCGCATCTGCTGGAGAAGGAGTTCGGGCAGACGCTCGGCAGCGAGGGGGTGCACATCCTCGACCCGTTCACGGGGACGGGGACGTTCATCACGCGGCTGATGCAGAGCGGGCTGATCTCGCGAGAGCAGTTGATCAAGAAGTACAAGACAGAGATCCACGCGAACGAGATCGTGCTGCTCGCCTACTACATCGCGGGTGTGAACATTGAGGCCGTGTATCACGACATCGTGGGTGGCGACTACGAGCCGTTCCCTGGGATTCTTCTGACGGACACGTTCCAGATGTATGAGAAGGAGGATCTTCTCGCCGAGCTATTGGTGGACAACAGTGCGCGGCGGGTTCGTCAGCGCAAGCTTGACATCCGAGTAATCATTGGGAACCCGCCGTACTCGGCGGGACAGAAGGACGCGGCGGATGATAACCAGAATGTGCCATACCCCGCGCTCGACGCTCGCATTCGCGATACGTATGTAGAGCGTTCAGACGCGACTCAGAAGAAGGCCTTGTACGACAGCTATATCCGGGCGCTTCGTTGGGCTTCGGACAGAGTTGGAAAGAGCGGCATCGTTGGGTTTGTCACGAATGCTGGATTTCTAGAGGGGAACGCTGGATCCGGAATCCGAAAGTGCTTGGCAGAGGAATTCAGCAGTCTCTACGTGTTCCATCTTCGCGGCAATCAGCGCACGCAAGGCGAGAGGTCGCGCAGAGAGGGTGGGAAAGTATTCGGTGGCGGCAGCCGCGCGCCGATTGCCATTTCGTTGTTCGTCAAGAATCCTAGCTCTGTCAAGCTTGGTGAGATCAGCTTTTTAGATATCGGCGACTATCTCGACCGGGAGCGTAAGCTTGAGATTGTCCGGTCACTCGGAAGTGTTGTCGGCATCGAGGCGGAAGGGCGATGGTCTACCATCGTGCCCGATGAGCACGGGGACTGGCTAAACCAGCGCGAAGCAGGGTTTGAAAATTTCATCAGACTCGGCGACAAGAAGGACGGGGACGCTGCAATCTTTGAGAGCTACTCTCTTGGTGTTAGCACGAACCGTGATGCATGGGCCTACAACGATTCTCGCGGAGAACTGACGCAAAGTTTTCGGCGTGCTGTCGAGTTCTATAATCGGGAAGTTGAGCGGATTGCCAGGGAGCTCAAGAGCGGTCGAGCAATCTCGATCGGCGGATTGCGATCGTTCGTCGACTCAGATCCGACCAAGTTCGGCTGGGATGACAAGCTGTTTCGGGCTGCGCTAGCGAAGAGGCGCGGTTCGTTCAACGAAGCTCATATTCGCCCAAGCATGTACCGGCCGTTCAACAAGCGTTGGTTGTATTTCGACCGAGACTTCGTCACGCGGCCTGGGCAGCAACCTCGCATCTTTCCAGCTGGGGACGCCGAGAATCGAGTACTTCTCGTCAACGCGAACTTTGGCGGTTCTGGCTTCATCGCAATCGCCGCAGCCGTCACTCCAGATCTACACGTAAACGGCGATGCGCAATGCTTCCCGCTTTTTCTATACGGGAACGCGAATGACGCAGAGCGCGAATCTGACGCGGACGCGCCGCAACTCGCGCTCGATGCCGGCACTGGGGGCCCGTCCGGTGGCCGCCGTCTCGCGATTACTGACGTCGCGCTAACGCATTTCAGGTCTGCCTATCCTGCCGATTCTCAAATTTCTAAGGAGTCGATCTTTTACTACTGCTACGGCATCCTCCACCATCCGGAGTACCTCGAGAAGTACGCGGACAACTTGTCGAAGGAACTCCCCCGCATCCCTCGTGTGAAGTCCCCCGAGGACTTCTGGAAGATCCACGACATCGGCAGGATCCTCGCCGACTGGCACGTCGGCTACGAGACGTTCGAGATCGCCCGCGCCCCGGGCGTCGTAGTCGACACCAACGGCAAAAAGCTCTCCGACGCCCACTACCGCGTCGAGAAAATGAAGTACGGGAGAACGGATGGTGCCAAGGACCTCACCACCATCCACTACAACGAGCACATCACCGTAAGGAACATCCCCGCGCACGCGCACGACTACGTCATCCACGGCCGCTCGGCTATCGACTGGGTGGTCGAACGCCAGGGAGTCCGCACGGACAAGGACAGCGGCATCGTCAACGACTCGAATGACTGGGCCACGGAGACGATGCAGAACCCGAAGTACCCGCTAGAGCTGCTCCTGCGCGTGATTGCGCTCAGTGTCGAGACGCTACGGCTCGTCGGGGAGCTGCCCAAGCTAGACGTTCTGGATACCTAAGCGCACCAGCATTCCGGTACGGCTCGCGACGGATCGCTTCTTCGCGGTTCGTAACCCATGCGAGGATGGCCTCATGTCCGAGCCAGAACAGATCAGGGTACTCATCTGGGGCAAAACCTATCCGGAGTTGAGCAGCAAACACGCCGAAACGGTGTGTACCGGCGCAGTCGACGCGCGCGGACGGCCCATTCGGTTGTATCCGGTGCCACTTCGGTACCTGCAGGGCGAGCAACAGTACCGCCTGTACGACATCGTCGATTTGCGCGCGACCCTGAACCCCAAGGACAATCGGCCTGAGAGCCATCGGATCGTCCCCGATTCACTCTCCATCCTGCGCAATGTGCCTACTGATGATCAGGAGTGGGCCGGGCGCCGCGAGTGGATCTTCCGCGATACCTCTTGGCACTTCGGCGCCATCGCTGATCTCGAAGCCGCCAGGCTCCGTGAACAGAGCTCAATGGGCCTCGTGCAGCCCGGCGCGATCGAGCGGGTCTACCTGAAGGCCAAGAAAGCGTCGGCCAAGCGCGAGTTCGATGAGAAATGGGAGGCTGTCACGTCTCAGAAGGACCTCTTCCTACCCGAGTACAAGGAGTTGGAGTTCCTCACTCACGAAATCCGTATCGTGTGGCGCTGCGCTACGGCCTGCGAGCAGTGCCGCAATCGCCCCCATGACATGATGGTGCTCGACTGGGGGCTGCTCGAGCTGGCGCGGCGGGGCGGCGACTGGGAGAAGGCTCGGCAAAAGCTCGAGTCCATCTCGGACCTCACGACGCACGACTTTCGCCTCTTCATCGGCAACTTCTTTCTGCACCAGAGCACCTGGGGCGTCATCGGGCTCTGGTATCCGAAGCGCCGGGCGCAGCGGAGTCTCTTCTAAACGCTGAGAAGCCGCTTGCACCCCTCGGGGCCGAGGTGCAGGACTTCGTGTCGGCCGGTGGCAGCCCACTCGGCCGCGAGGATCCCCCGATGACAGTCGCCTGGGTGGCGCTCGAAACAGGTCAGCGCGATCCGGCGGTGTGAGACGCCATGCTCCTTCAGCGTCTCGGCTAGGCATTCAAGGACTTCCGGGTGATGGTGGACGTATGACCGGTACAGCGCCAAGCACTCTGCGTGGCTCCCAGCGGCCTCCCGGAGCCACTTGGGGTTGCCGGCCACCCTCAAGTGCACGTATTCGATTCCTGCGGTCGCGAGAGCCGTTGAGAACGCGGTCTTGGAGAAGCCGGGCTTATGGGACCATGCCGTTTCCCGGACGTCCACGACCACCTCGACGCCGCTCTCGAGCAGCAGATCGATGTATTCGTCGAGTGAACGCTTCTCGTACCCGATCGTGCAAAGCGGCATGGCTGGCATGGGCTAGAGTTGGACCGCACCATACTAACACCACGGACGGTCGCCGAGTGCTGCGTGTCACGCCACCACCGCCGGTCTATCGGCCGGCCGACCGTCGAGCGAAGACGCCCCCCTGCAGGTGGACTCGCCGCACCGTCATCACGGCAAGTTCGTCGCCGTGCAACATCCGACCCGCCACGGGCCAGCGTATCGCGTCATCCTGCGTTGGCCACACGACCTGCATGCCCGCGACGTGTTCCCGGAGGTTCGAACCTCCCGAGAGTTCCGCCGGGTCGAGGAAGAGCACTTGGAACTGCGCCCGATTCAATCGGAGTGAACACAGTACTCCGCTGAGTTCTGTCGGGAACGGCGGCCGGATTCCGTCGGGTGTGAGATAGCCTGTGAGTGTGACCGCTGTCCGATGGTACTTGCTGCCGTAGATCGTGCTCGGGTCGCCTACGCCACCTAGCCAGACTACGCAGTTCGTGCCAGGCGTTCGGCGGTCG
>Ga0268299_1003181_pt1 | contig 16035 bp, 16 predicted proteins | sample NOBtaG_FD_193484 | JGI IMG/M metagenome (GOLD analysis project Ga0268299, IMG submission 193484) | Activated sludge microbial communities from bioreactor in Nijmegen, Gelderland, Netherland - NOB reactor | ecosystem: Engineered > Bioreactor > Aerobic > Activated sludge | place: Netherlands...
TCGCGTGTGCTCAAGTCATAGTGGCTCCGGCGAGTAGTAGGCGCCGGCACCAGGAACCCCGCGACCGTAGGAGTGCACCCCTGACTCACCCGCCGGCGACCACCGACTGTCAGTTGGCGCAGCTCACTACGACCGGCTCTACGCTTGACCCGGCACCATACCGAGGCGTAGCCACCGAGGACGATGCTCTCGCTGATCATTCATGCGGTCCTCGGCTTCGTCACGATCGGCATCTTCTTCGCCGTCAACGCCCACCTCTACCGCCGCGATTGGCAGGGCTCCGGTGTCACGTTCCTCGAGCTCGTCTACTACGTGCTCGCGGGCGTCTCGGTCGGCGCCGGCTGGTTCTTCAACGTGCGCTACGTCTTCGGCTACCCGCAGGACTACAGCTGGTGGCATTTCACGAGCATGTTGTTCGCCAACCCGGCCGCCGGGTCGGTCGGGCAGGACATGATCATCACGAACGTCCTCCTGTTTCCGCTCTGGACGATCGTCGACGGGCCGCGGCGCGGCCTCCGCCATTGCTGGCTCTATGTCGTCATCAGCCTCTTCACGAGCTTCAGCTGCGCGATGGCCCTCTATCTGGCCGCGCAGGAGCGCCAGGTGCGCTACGCGCGGGCGCTCGCCGCCCAGGCAACCGATGCCCGACCGTGACGTCATCGTCATCGGCGCGGGTCACAACGGGCTCGCGGCGTCGGCGCTGCTCGCCAAGCGCGGGCTCGACGTGCTCTGCCTCGAGAAGAACGCGTACGTCGGCGGGATGGCCGGCACGCGCGAGATCTTGAGCGGCTGCCGGAACGACGTCGGCGCGAGCCTGCTGTTCCCGCTGGCGAAAGGGCTCTGGGACGAGCTCGAGCTCGGGCGTTACGGCGTCGAGACGATCGAGCTCCCGATCATGGCGTCGAACCTGAACTCGAAGACGTCGCCGCCCGCGATCTTCTACGCGAACCCGCTCCGCATGGCGGGCTACGTGCTCCGGCACTTCGGCGTCGGCGCGATGATCGGCTTCGTGCGCCTCATGGCGTTCTGCAAGTACCCGGCGAGCGTGATGGATCGCTTCACCCCGCGGAGCATCCCGCCGACGCTCGACGAGGTGCTGGCCGCCGCGCCGACCGCGGCGAAGCGGGCCCAGCTCGAGCTCGCGTTCACGGGGAGCGCGATGGATCTGGTGAACCGCTTCCTCCCCGATCCGAAGCGCCATCGGACGCTCCGCGCGCTCGTCGCCTTCGCGGCCGTGCAGTCGACCTACAAAGGGCCGTTCACGCCGGGAAGCGCGCTCTGTCTCGTCTACACGTTCGCCCAGAACGAGGGCGGCGGGCTCATGCGGCGCGTGCGGGGCGGGATGGGGTCGCTCTCGGACGCGCTCTGCCGGTCGATCATCGACAAAGGCGGGGAAGTGCTGCTCAAGACCCCGGTGAAGCGCGTGCTCGTCGACGACGGCCGCGCGGTCGGCGTGGAGCTCCGCGACGGCCGCGTGATCACCGCCCGCGCCGTCGTTTCCAATCTCGACAAGCCGGCGACCTTCTTCGGCCTCGTCGGTCGCGAGCACCTCGACGCCGCGACCATCGACAAGATCGAGCGCGTCGAGCACCGCGGGGCTTACATGCACCTCCTCTTCAAACTGAAGCGCCTGCCGAACTACGGGCCGCCGTTCGAGCACCTCAACGCCGACCCGCGGACGCGCTTCAACACGACGCTGGTTCCGGATCCCGAGCTGCAACAGCAGAGCTACGAGGCGTGCCGGCGCGGCGAGGTGCCGGAGCATCCCGCCGTCGGCATGCAGATCCCGACCATCATGGACCCGAGCCTGGCGCCCCCGGGCTTCCACATCGCGACCACGTACGGGTTCTTCTTTCCGTGCGAGGCGCCGCGCGAGGAGCGCGGCCGCCTCCGCGACGCGATGGCCGAGCGCATCCTCGATCGGCTCTCCGAGTTCCTGCCCGACCTCCGCGACTGCATCGTCGAGCGCGCGATCTTCTCGTCCGACCATTTCGCGGCGATGCAGGGTGCGACGAACGGCGACTTCACGCACGGTCTCATCCATCCGGATCAGATGATCGGCGGACGGCTGCTGGTTCCCGGGTCCGCCCACGCGACGCCGATCCCCGGGCTCTTTCTCTGCGGGGCGTCCTGTCATCCCGGACCCGGCGTGACGTTCCTGCCCGGATACGGCGCGGCGTACGAAGTGGCCGCCGCGCTCGAGCGCGAGGGCGCGAGCGCCGCACGCGACGAGCCGCCGCTGCGGAGGATGCACGCATGACCCGAAGGGGGAGAGCATGATCGATCTGACCGGCAAGGTCGCCGTCGTGACCGGCGGGTGCAGCGGCATCGGACGCGGCACGGTGAACGTCCTGCGGCGGGCCGGCGCGCGCGTCGCGTGCGTCGACGTGCAGGACGAGAAGGGCGAGGCGCTCGCCGCGGAGCTCGGCGACGGTGGGCTCTACGCGCACGCCGACGTGACGAACGAGGACGAAGTCGCGGCGGCCTTCGGACGCATCGTCGATCGCATGGGCGGCGTCGACGTCCTCTTCAACAACGCCGGCGCGGCGGAGCCGCTCGGGTCCGACCCGTTCGACGTCGCGCTGTTCGAGAAGGTCCAGCGGCTGCTCGTCACGAGCGTCGTCCTCGGCACCAAGTACGCGGTGCCGTCGATGGTGGCGCGCGGCGGCGGGTCGATCGTGAACACGGCGAGCGTCGCGGGGCTCCAGGCGGGGTACGGGCCGTTCGCGTACTCGGTCGCGAAAGGCGCGGTCGTCCACCTGACGCGGGTCGCCGCGGCGTCGCTCGCCAAGGACAACATCCGCGTGAACGCGATCTGCCCCGGGCTCATCCCGACCGCGATCTTCGGCCGCGCGATGGGCGAGTCGATCGCCGACGCCGACCGCCGCGCCCGCGACATCAGCGAGCGCGCCCACGGCTTCCAGCCGATCCGCGTCGCCGGCTCCCCGGACGACATCGGCAATGCCGTCGCGTTTTTCGCGAGCGATCTCAGCCGCTTCGTCACGGGCCAGTTCCTCGCGGTCGACGGCGGGCTCACGGTCGGGCCGCGCGCGGCCTGGGACGAGGCCGCCGCGCTGGAGAACTGGACCCGCATCGGCATGAGCGACGCGCAGGTGCAGGACCTCCTCGCGACCCGTTCCTGACGGTTCGTTCGAGACGCTCGTTGCGAGCGATGTCGAACCGCTCCGCCGCCGTTCGACGGAGAGACGTCACCAGGAGGAATCGCGATGGAGTTCATGCTGCTGTTCATGTTTCCCGCCGGCGCGCCGACGCCGACGACCGACGCCATGGCCGAGATGGGCCGGTTCGTCGGGGATCTTCGCGAGCGCAAGAAGCTCCGGCGCGGCGCGCCGCTCGCGACCGACGCCGAGGGCGCGCGGGTGCGGAAGCGGGGCGGGAAGACGCTCGTCGTCGACGGGCCGTTCGCCGAATCCAAGGAGGTCGTCGCCGGCTTCTGGATCATCGACGTCGCCGACCGCGCCGAGGCGATCGACGTCGCGACGCGCTGCCCGCACTCGCAGGACCATGTCGTCGAGGTGTCCCCCGTCGACACGCGCTACCTCTACGCCGACAGCGAACGCGGCACGCCGTATCTGCTCGCGTTCCTCGTCGAGCCCGGGTTCGAGGACTGCGGCGGTGAGATGCGGCGCATGATGATCGCGCACGCCGACGGGCTCGCGTCCGCGGGCAAGCTCCACGAGACCACGCCGCTCGCCGGCACGCCGCCGCCCGCGCGTGTCACCCGCAAAGGCGGCAAGACCCTCGTCGTCGACGGCCCGTTCGCGGAGACGAAAGAAGTCGTCGGCGGCTTCAGCCTCGTCCGCGCTCCCGACCGCGCGGCGGCCGTCGCGCTCGCCTGCGACTATCCGCACGCGCAGTGGGGCACGGTCGAGGTGCGCGAGATCCTCTTCTTCGACCGCACGTGAACGCGATCCGCCGCAACGAGTCGCCCGCCACCGAGGGCGCCGACCGGGTGAGGTAGCCGCGGCATGGGTCTCGCCGACGTTCACGCGCACCTCACGCACCCGACGCTCGCGCCGCTCGAGGGCGAGGTTCTCGCGTCCGCGGCCGCGAGCGGCGTGACGACGATCGTGACGAACGGGCTCAACCCGCGCGACAACGAGGCGGTGCGTGCGCTCGCCGCGCGTGCGCCGGTCGTGAGGCCGGCCTTCGGGTTCTATCCCGTCGACGCCGTGTTGCCGGAGCTTCGCGCGCTCGGAAAGCACTACCCGCGCGAGGGCGAGGCTTGCACCGCCGAGGAAGGGATCGCGTGGGTGCGGGCCCACGCGGACGAGGCGGTCGCGATCGGCGAGATCGGGCTCGACGGCTATTGGGTGCCCGAAGAGCTCTGGCCGCATCAGGAAGATGTGTTCCGCGCGCTCGTGGCGATCGCGCTCGCGGCCGATCGCCCGATGATCGTCCATACCAGGAAGCGCGAGCGGCGCGCGTTCGAGATCCTCCGCGAGATGGGGGCGACCCGCGTCGACTGGCACTGCTTCGGCGGCAAGGTCGCGCTCGCGCGCCAGATCGCGGAGCACGGCCACTGGCTCTCGATCCCGGCGAACGCGCGGCGCTCCGAGAGCTTCACCCGCATGCTCGAGACGCTGCCGCGCGACCGGATCCTGCTCGAGACCGACTGTCCGTACCTCGGGCCCGACAAGACGCGCCCCAACGAGCCGGCGACGGTGCGCGGCACCGCCGAGTACGCGGCCGAGCTCTGGTGCTGCCCGGTCGCGGAGGTCGAGGCGCGGCTCGGCGAGAATTTCGCCCGTCTCTTCGGATTCCCGCCGTGAGGCGTCGCCGCACCGTCATGGAACCCCCCGCCTGACGGTCGGCCACCCCGACCATCGACGCTTCTTGGCGGGCCGACCCCGGTGCGCTACGCCAATCCCATCCCGTCATGACCGGACGCCCACCAGACACCGACGGCCGCATCCACTGGGGCGAGACGCGCGAGATGAACGCGCTCGAGACGCTGATGTGGCGTGTCGAGGCCGATCCGCGGCTCCGCTCGACGATCACCGGCATCGAGATCCTCGACTGCGTGCCGGATTGGGACCGTTTCCTCGCGGCCGCCGACTGGGGCACGCGGATGGCGCCGCGCTTCCGGCAGAAGGTCGTCGAGCCGGCGCTCGGCATCGGCAACCCGTCCTGGGTGAACGATCCCGACTTCGACCTGCACTACCACGTGCGGCGCATGCGGCTCCCCGCCGGCGGCGGCTGGCGCGCGCTCTTCGCCGCCGCGGAGCAGATCGCGATGACCCCCTTCGATCGCGCGCGCGCACCGTGGGAGGCGTACCTGATCGAAGGGCTGCCCGGCGGGCGCGCCGCGCATCTCCTGAAGATGCACCACGCGACGACCGACGGCATGGGCAGCGTGCAGCTCTTCTCGCGGCTGCACTCGCGAACGCGCGAGTCGAATCCCTTCAAGCCGCAGCCGTCCCCGCCGATGCCCGAGCGGCAGACGCCGATGGATCTGCTGCTCGAGCAGCTCGTGCGCGACGTGCAGGCGCTGCCGGGGCTCGTGCTCTCCGCCGCGGGCATCGCGTTCCGGGTGCTGCTGAGCCCGTACGCGACGATCGCGGGGCTCGCCGGCTTCGTCGGCTCGCTCGCCCGCGTCACGGCCGAGCCGGGCGCGAAGGGGTCGCCGCTCCTCCGCCGCCGCAGCCTCTCGTGGCACTTCATCGCGCTCGACGTCGCGTTCGCCGATCTGCGGGCGGCGGCGAAGGCGGCCGACGCGTCGTTGAACGACGCGTTCGTCGCGGCGCTCCTCGGCGCGTTCCGGCTCTACCACGAGGCGCTCGGCCACCCGATCACCGAGCTGCCGATGGCGATTCCGATCTCGGTGCGGCGCGAGGGCGACGCGGAAGGCGGCAACAAGATCGCCGGCGCGCGCTTCGTCGGCCCGGTCGGCATGGCCGACCCGCGCCAGCGCATGCGGGCGATCGGCGGGATGGTTGGCTCGATCCGGCGCGAGCCCGGGCTCGACGGCATGTCGGTGCTGGCACCGGCGCTCGCGCGCCTTCCCGCGGCGATCCTGACCGCGATCGCCGGCGGCATGACCAAGTCGAACGACCTCCAGGCGAGCAACGTCCCCGGGCTCCGCGAGGAGCTCTACCTCGCGGGCGCGCTCGTCGAGCGCGCGTACGGCTTCGGACCGCTCCCCGGTTGCGCGACGATGATCACGCTCAACACCCACCGCGACACGTGCTGCATCGGCGCCAACGTCGATCCCGCCGCCGTCACCGATCCGGAGCTCTTCGCGAGCTGCCTCGAGCGCGGGTTCGCCGAGGTGCTGTCGCTGCACCCGGGCGCGGCGCCGCCGGTCCGCAAGATCTGACGAGACGGCCGCCGCGCCTGGATGGTGCCGGCCTCAGCGGGCGCGAAGCTCCGCGCGGAACCGCGTGCCGTCGTCGCGGCGGACGTCGTCGGCCGAGTAGGTCGCATCGCCGTGGTGGCCTCGGCGCCGGGCCTCGGGTACGTAGCGAGGCCGTGAGCCCGCTCCGTTCTCCGCTCGGCGGTGTCCGTGTCCTCGATCTGACCCGCGTGGTGTCCGGCCCCGTCGTGGGCCGTGCGCTCGCCGACCTCGGCGCCGACGTCGTGAAGCTCGAGCCGCCCGAAGGCGACGTCACCCGGCTCTGGGGCGAGGAGCGGAACGGTATCGCCGGCTTCTTCCTCCAGCAGAACGCCGGCAAGCGGAACGTCTGCATCGACCTGAAGACCGAGGGCGCGGTGGCGCTTCTGCACGACCTCGCGGCCGCGGCCGACGTCCTCGTCGAGAACTTCCGTCCCGGCGTGCTCGCGCGGCTCGGCGTCACGTGGGAGTCGCTGTCGGCGCGGAATCCGCGGCTCGTCATGGCCTCGATCTCGGGATTCGGCCAGGACGGTCCCGAGTCCGAGCGCGCCGCGTACGCCGCCGTCATCCACGCGGAGGCCGGCGCCATCGGACGGCTCATGCGGCTCGACGAGCGGCCTCCGACCGATCCCATCGTGTCGTTCGCCGACTACGACGCCGGCCTGCACGCGACGATCGCGATCCTCGCCGCGCTGCTCCAGGCGCGGGCGACCGGCGTCGGCGATCGCATCGACATCGCGATGCTCGACGCCATGCTCGGCACCGACGACTACATCCACCACGCGATCGACGGCTCGTCGATCCGCCGCCTGTCGGGCCAGTACTGGCAGCTCGCCGACGGCGGCTACATCATCATCCCCGGCTACCTGCACCACGTGTACAAGCGTCTCGCGGATCTCTACGGGCTCGAGGACGGCGTCGCGGAGGACGCGAGTCTGGAGGCGAAGACGGTGGGGCGCCGGGCCGCGGTCGCCGCGTTCCTCGCGTCGTTCGAGGATCGCGAGTCCGTCTTCACCGTGTTGAAGACGGCGGGCCTTCCCTGGGGCGTGCTCAAGACGCCCGAGGAAGCGCTCGCGTCGCCGACCGCGCGCCATCGCGGCGTCGTCGCCGAGGTCGACGACGGCGCCGGCGGCACGCGCGGCGTCGTCCAGCTCCCGTATCGCTTCCGCGACTCGCAGAGTGGTGTTCGCGGAAGGAGCGCCGCCCTCGGCGAGCACAACGCGGAAGTGCTGCGCGAGTGGCTCGCGCTCGACCGCGATCGCGTCGAGCGGCTCGCGGCCGCGGGGGTGCTCCGCACGGGTGGCGGCGCGCCGACGGTTTCGTAGCGGCGATGGGTGGGGTAGCTCTGACGGCATGGCGACGGTAGGCGATGCTCCCGACGTCGACGTCGTGCGGTGCGCCGCGTGCGGCACGGCGAACCGGGTCCCGCGCGCGAAGCTCCGCCAGGGGCTCCGTCCCGTGTGCGGACGCTGCAAGGCGCCGCTCGGCGGTGGCGCCGCCGGCGCCGGGCCGGTCACCGTCACCGACGCGACTTTCGCGAGCACGGTCGCGTCTTCGGCGCTGCCCGTCCTGCTGGACCTCTGGGCGCCGTGGTGCGGGCCGTGTCGGACGGTCGGCCCGATCGTGGACCAAGTGGCGAACGAGCGCGCCGGGCGCGTGCTCGTCGGCAAGCTCAACGTCGACGACAACCCGATGACCGCGTCGCGCTTCGGCGTGCAGAGCATCCCGACGCTCTTGATCCTGCGCGGCGGCCGCGAGGTCGACCGCATCGTCGGCGCGGTGCCGAAGCAGGAGATCCTGCGCCGGCTCGACGCCGTGCTCTGACCGATCCGACCGCGCGACCCCGATGGCGTTCGCTCTCCCGCGCCCGTGCGGGACGTTCGCGTCGCAGCGCAAAGTTCCGGCTGGAAGGATCGCGCGCATTCGCTTACTTTCTCCGCCATGGCCCCCCCGCGACGACGCGACCAGAAGCCCGCGAGCCGCGGCACGCGCTCCTCGGAGCTTGCCGCCGCGCGGAAGGCCGTCGCCGAGGTGAGCCGCCGGCTCGCGAGCTCCGGCATGGTCCCGGCGACCGCCGGCAACGTCAGCGTACGCGCCGGTGATCTCGTCGCGATCACGCCCACGGGCGCGTCGCTCGCGGAGCTCACTGCCAAGCAGGTCTCGGTCGTCGACTTCGAGGGCCGGCTCGTCGCCGGCGACCTCGAGCCGAGCTCGGAGCTCGGCCTCCACCTCGGGATCTATCGCGAGTACGCCGCCGGCGCCGTCGTCCACACGCACGCCCCCGCGTGTACCGCGGTCGCGAGCGTGCGGGACGAGCTGCCGTGCATCCACTACTCGATGCTCGGGTTCGGCGGGGCGGTGCCGGTGGCGCCGTACGCGACGTACGGGAGCGCCGAGCTCGCGGCGAACGTCGTGGCCGCGCTCGCCGGCCGGAGCGCGACGCTCATGGCGAGCCACGGCGCCGTCACGTTCGGGCCGACGCTCGCCAAGGCGTACGAGGCGATGGAGCTCCTCGAGTGGGCGAGCGATCTCTACCTTCGCACGCTCCCGCTCGGCGAGCCGCGCGTGCTGACGGCCGAGCAGACCGAGGCGGTCGTGCTCACGTCCCGCCAGCGGCAGTACGGCACGACGAAGCGGGTTCCGAAGCGTCGCGCCTGAAGCCGGGCTTCGGGCGGCTCGCTGAAGCCCCCGGCCGCGGCGGAAGCCACCGTCGGAATCCTTGCGCCCGGCGTCCGTCAGTACAGTCGAGAATATTCTTGCACTCGACTGTACGAATTTGGTAGTGGCGGGTTCGTGCCCGTCGCCGCTCCGAAGCTCCGCGCGCTTCCCGAAGTCCCGCTCTCGCGCCGCGAGCGCCGCCGCCACGAGATCCGCACGCGCATCCTCGAAGCCGCGATGCGGCTCTTCGACGAGAAGGGCTTCGAGGCGACGACGGTGGCCGAGATCTGCGACGCCGCCGACGTCGCGCAGAAGACGTTCTTCAATCACTTCGCCTCGAAGCCGGACATGCTGCGCGAGGTCGCGCGCGTCTGGTTGGAGGTGCTCCTCGATCTGATCGCCGACGCGCGCGCCGCGGCCGGCGTCCGCCAGCGGCTGGAATCCTTCTTCCGCGCCCTGGCGGACATGGTCGAGCAGGCGGGCCCGATGCGGCGCGAGCTGCTGACGGCGCTCGTGCACCTGGCGCACGAGAGCGGCACCGGCGAGGCGCAGGCGCGTACCATCCAGGGCGCGTTCGCGGAGCTGCTCGCGAACGACGCCGCACCCGCGCGCGCCGCGAAGGGAAAGCCGAAAGCCGCGGCGCCGATCGACACGGCCGTCGAGGTCCTGCTCGGCTCCTACTACGCGCTGATGCTCAACTGGGCGAACATCGAAGGGTACCCGTTCCGCACCCGCGCGACGGCGATGGCGCGCTTCCTCGGCGACGCGATCGACGACGCGAGCAGGAGGAAACGATGAACGTGAGCGCCGGAAGCCGCAGCGAAAACCCCGAGCACGTCGCCCTCCCGATCCCCGACGGCTGGTTCGCCGTCGCGTGGAGCAAGGACCTCGTGCCCGGCGACGTGCAACGGATCCGCTACTTCGACCGCGAGCTCGTGCTCTTCCGGACGCGCTCCGGCCGCGCGCGCGTGCTCGACGGCTATTGCGCGCATCTCGGCGCGCATCTGGCCGAGGGCGGCAAGGTCGTCGACGAGTGCGTGCGCTGCCCGTTCCATCACTGGCACTACGACGGCGTGACGGGCGAGTGCACGCGCATTCCCTACGCCGAGAAGATCCCGCCGAAGGCGCGGGTCGGCGCGTGGGAGGTCGTCGAGCGGAACGGCATGATCTTCGTCTGGCGTCACGCCGGCGGCATCGCGCCGCAGTTCGCGGTGCCGGAGTTTCCGGAGATCGGCCACCCCGACTGGACGCCGCCGCGCTACTTCGACCTCCGCGTCGCCGTGCACATGCAGGACATGGCCGAGAACAACTGCGACCCGGTGCACTTCAAGTTCGTGCACGGGCTCATGGACATCCCCGACTCGGAGATCACGTTCAGCGAGAACGGCGCCTTCATGCACGTGACCGACGAGGCCGAGCGCACGAGCTCCTTCGGGACGTTCCGCACCCGCCTCGACCGCGACAGCTACGGCATCGGCATCGCGACCGTGCGTCTCGTGGGCATTCCGAACGCCGGGCTCCTGATGGTCGCCGCGACGACGCCGATCGACCGCGGCCACACGCATTCGCGCTGGGTCTTCACCGTCACGCGCAACCTCGCCGACACCGCGGGCGAGGAGTTCGTCGACGGCCTCTCGGAAGGCGTCCTCGCCGACATCCGCATCTGGGAGAACAAGATCTACCGGGCGAATCCGGTGCTCTGCGACGGCGATCGCCTGATCGGCAAGTTCCGGCAGTGGACGAAGCAGTTCTACTCGGAGGCGCCGTGATGCGCCGCTCGGAGGCGCCGGTGATGGACCGCCACCTGGTCATCTCCTCCGACTGCCACGCCGGCCTCCCGGCCGAGCGCTACCGCGACTGGGTCGACCCGCAGTACCGCGAGATCTTCGACCTGGCGCTCCCGATCCAGACCGAAGAGGTGAAGAAGGCCGAGAAGAAGTTCCTGATCGACGAGGTCAACGCCGCCTGGCGGAAGGGGCGCGAGAACGATCTCCGCGGCGCGTGGGACTCGGACACGCGGCTCAGGGTGCTCGACGGGGACGGCGTCGCGGGCGAGGTGATCTTCCCCGACGGCATCACCGAGATGAACATGCCGCCCTTCGGCGCCGGCCTCTCGCTCCCGACCGAGGGCATCAACGCCGAGCTCCAATGGGCCGGCGCGCGCGCCCACAACCGCTGGCTCGCCGAGCTCTGCGCCGAAGCGCCGGAGCGGCGCGCCGGCGTCGCGATCGTGCCGGCGCTGTGGGACGTCGAGGAGGCGGTGCGGGAAGTCGTGTGGGCCCGCGAGCACGGCCTCCGCGGGATTCTCATCCCGTCGATGTGGGGCAAGCTCGACGCGTACCATCACCCGAAGTACGCGCCGCTCTGGTCGGCCTGCGAGGACCACGCGATGGTGGTCCACTTCCATTCCGGCGCGGCGCCGATGACCGACTACGACGAGCACGTCGGCATGATGGGCATCTACATCACCGAGGTCGTGTGGTGGTCGGTGCGGCCGCTCTGGTTCCTGATCTGGGGCGGCGTCTTCGAGCGCCACCCCCGCCTCCGCGTCGCCGTGACGGAATCGACCACGGTGTGGGTGCCCGAGACGCTGGCGCTCATGGACTTCCGCTTCGACGTCACCCACTACAGCGCGAAGCTCGGCGACTACCGGAGCCACCTCACGATGAAGCCGAGCGAGTACTTCCGCCGCCACGTCTTCCTCGGCGCGTCGTGCATGCCGCGCCGCGAGATCGAGATGCGCCACGCGATCGGCCTCGACAGCATCATGTGGGGCACCGACTTCCCGCATCCCGAGGGCAGCTGGCCGGAGACGCGCGCGCAGATGCTCGACGCGTTCCAGGGCGTGCCCGAGGACGAGGTCGCGGCGATGCTCGGCGGCAACGCCGCCCGCCTCTACGGCTTCGACACCGAGAAGCTCGCGCCGCTCGCGGCGCGGATCGGCCCGCCGAAGCATCTTTTCGCCTGAGCGCCTCAAAAAAGGAGCGACGATGGACAAGCTGCGGTACGTGAAGGATGCCGACGATCTCCGGCTCGCCGCCAAGTTCGCCCCGGAGTTCCTGCCGAGCTCGACGCGCCAGCTGCGCGCTCGCTACGAAACCGATCCCGAGCTGATCGCGGCGGTGCTGCCGCCGCCGTTGGCACCGGGGAGCCGTCCCGAGATCGGCGTCACGATCTCGCAGGTCGCGATCCACATGGCGCCCGGCTTCGACATCGAGATCGGCGCGGCGATCTTCGGGGCGCGCGCCGTCTACGAGGGCGTCGAGGGGCTCTACATGATCACCATGCCGATGACGACGGAGGGCGCGGTGGTCGGCGGCCGCGAGACGTTCGGCGAGCCGAAGAAGCTCGCCGAGATCGACTTCGCGTGGAGCGACGGCGAGGTCGCGGCGACCGTCACCCGTCACGGGGTCGCGTACCTGGAGCTCCGCGGGCGGCGCGGCGCAGCGCTCGGGCCGCGCACGCACACCGAGTACGCCTACTGCTTCAAGTGCCTCCCCGCGCTCGAGAAGGGGAAGGGGCTCGAGTTCGACCCGCTGCTCGTGCGGCTCACGTGGGAGCACGAGCACACGCGCGTCGACGAGGTCGCGGGCGAGGTGATCCTCCGCGAGGCCATGCTCGATCCCGTCGCCGACCTGCCGGTCCGCCGGCTGGTGTCGATGACCTACGAGGAGGGCCGGAGCCGGAGCAGCGGCGCGGTGCTCGCGAGCGTGCCGGCGGCGGGGCTCCTGCCGTTCCTCCACCAACGGTACGACGACATCACGCCGATGCTGGCGGCGTTGGCGCCCGCGGCGGACGCGCGTGCGTGACCTCGCCGGCAAGCACGCCGTCGTCACCGGCGGCGCCAGCGGCATCGGCCGCGCGATCGTGGCGCGGCTCGCGCGCGAGGGCATGCGGATCGTCGTCGCGGACGTCGAGCCCGCGGCGCTCGATGCGGCCGTTGCCGAGCTCCGCGCCGGCGGCGCCGAGGTCACCGGCGTCGCGACCGACGTCGCGAGCTTCGAGTCGGTGCAGGCGCTCGCGCGCCGCGCGGTCGAGACGTACGGCCCGGTGCACCTCCTCTGCAACAACGCCGGCGTCGGCGCGCAGGAGGACGTGCCGCTCTGGGAGCTGCCGCTCAGCGACTGGCGCTGGACCTTCGACGTCAACGTCTGGGGCGTGATCCACGGCCTGAAGGCGTTCGTTCCCGGCATGCTCGCGCACGGCGAGGAGGCGCACGTCGTGAACACGTCGTCGGGGAACGGCGGCCTGATCGTCCTGCCGTTCACGCCGATCTACTCGACGAGCAAGAGCGCGGTGAGCGCACTCACCGAGGTGCTGCACCACCAGCTCGCCGGCACGACGGTCCGGGTCTCGGTGCTCTATCCCGGCCCGAACGTCGTCGCGACCAACATCTTCTCGGCGGCCCGCAACCGCCCCGCGACGCACGCCCGCGAGCAAGCGCAGGTGATGCCGCCGATCACGCTCGAAGGATTGAAAGAGATGTTCGGCGGCAAGCTCGACATCACCCAGCCGGAAGAGGTCGCCGAAGAGCTGCTGACGGGGATCACGAGCGACGCCTTCTACATCCTGCCCCGCAACGAGCGCACCGACGCCGGCGTCCGCGCCCGCCTCGAAAGCGTCCTCGCCCGCCGCAACCCCGCCCCCCCGACGTTGTGACGCTGACCAGGCGCGCGCACCGTCGATCACGTGACCGGTCAGTTCGATGCGCGTCAGGGATCGCTCCGGGGAGCGGCTCGTCGCCGGATGGACGTGAGCGCTGTGGCGCTCACCCCCCGGCGGGCAGCTCGCGTGTGCCCAAGCCATGGTGGCTCCGGCCATCTGTATGCGCCGGCACCAGCGACCCCGCGACCGTAGGAGTGCATCCCTGACGCGTATCGAACTGACCCGCTACCCACGAGCCCGCGACCCCGGGGATTTGACCAACGCCCCGCGCCCGCCTAGGCGGGTAGGTCATGCGTCGTCTGGCCGCCCTGCTCGTCGTCTGCGCTCTCGTCGCGGGCTGCCGTCCGCGCGCGACGCTGCCCCCGGTGGCGGCCGTCGACGGCGCGAGGCGAACGATCGCGGCGGCCGTCGAGTCGATGCAGCGGGGCGAGTCCGTCGTCGTCGAAGGAGAGACGCTGTTCTCCACCGTCGTGCTGCCCGAGCTCTACCGGCGGCGCGACTTCAAGCTCGCCTGGACCGATCGCGACGCGCGGGACGACCTCCAGCGCGCCGTGCAGGCGAGTCATGAGGACGGCCTCGATCCGAACGACTATCACCTGGCGGCGATCGATCGCCTGCGGGCGACGAAACCGTCGACGCCCGAGGCGCGGGCGCAGCTCGACCTGCTCCTCACCGATGCCGCCGTCGTGCTCGCCTACCACCTGCGCTTCGGCAAGATCGGGCCGGTGGCCGTGGACGGCGCGTGGACTCACGAGTCGTCGCCGGAGGGGTCCGATTTGGCGAGCGTGTTGCAAGGCGCGCTGGACGACGAGCGGGTTTTCGCGACACTCGACGAGCTGAAGCCGCGTTATCCATATTACTTGCGGTTGAAGGCCGCCTTGGCCGAGTATCGTCGCATCGAGGCGGCCGGCGAGTGGGTCGACGTTCCCGCCGGCGGTCCGTTGAAGCCGGGCGTCGAGGACGCGCGCGTCCCGCTACTGCGCCGTCGCCTCGCCGCCACTGGTGATCTCTCCCCGGCGCTGGCGGACGATGCCTCACGCGAGTACGACGCGGCCGTCGAGAACGGCATCCGTGCGTTCCAGGAGCGCCACGGGATCAAGCCGGACGGAGCCGTCGGGCCCGCGACGCTCCGCGCGCTCGACGTCCCGATCGGCATCCGCATCGACCAGATCCGCGCGACGCTCGAACGATGCCGCTGGGTGATGCACGACCCGGCGGACCGCTTCGTGCTCGTCGACATCGCGGGCTACTCGCTGGCGGTGATCGATCGCGAGGTCCCCATCTGGGGGACGCGCGTCGTCGTCGGCGAAAAGATCAACCAGACGCCGAGCTTCCGGGCCGACATGCGCTCGATCGTCCTCAATCCGAAATGGACGATTCCGCCGGGGATCATGAAGAAGGAGATCCTGCCCGCCATGAGCAAGGATCCCGGGTATTTCCAGCGGAAGGGCTACACGTGGGTGAACGGGCAGGTCGTGCAGCCGGCCGGCCCGCGGAACCCGCTCGGGAGGATCAAGCTGCTGCTGCCGAACAAGCACCACGTCTACCTGCACGACACGCCGACGAAGGCGTCGTTCGATCGCACGAACCGGATGTTCAGCCACGGCTGCGTGCGGGTCGAGCATCCGTTCGCGTTGGCCGCGCTGGCGCTCGACGATTCCCAGTGGACCGCGGACGCGCTGGCCGCGGCGGCGGCGGGCGGCAAGACGCGGACGATCGTGCTGAAGCGGCCGCTGCCGGTGCTGATCCTCTATGCGACCGCCTCCGCCGATCCCGATGGAAGCGTGCGATTCGTGCCGGACGTCTACGAGCGTGATCCGGAGGTCGTCGCGCGGCTCGCGGAGCCGATCGCGTCGCGCAAGCGCGCGGCGCTGGAGCAGGGGACGGAAGAAGTCCCCGCGGTCGGGCCCTAGCCGACCTTCATCTGCGGCGCCGACGGCGTGGCGCTCGCCGGGGTCGCGCGCGTCGTCTCGGCGGCGCCGCCCGAGCGCATCGAGCACCGGCCTTCGAGGATGGCGCCCTCGTTGATCACCAGGCTCGGCGTGGTCACGTCGCCGATGATCTTGCCGGGGGCGCGGATCTCGAGGCGCGTGTCGGCGACGACGTCGCCGGTCACCGTGCCGTGGATCACGATCATGGAGCCGTGGAGGCGGGCGTTCACGACCGCGGTCTCGCCGACGGTCAGCGTATCCTTCGCCGAGACTTCCCCTTCGACGTGGCCTTCGATCCGGCACGGTCCCTCGAACACCAGGGAGCCCGTGATGCGCGTGCCCTTGCCGAGAAACGCGGTCAGCGCGGCGCCGTCGCCCGTGCGCATCGTGCTCTGATCCCGATCCAACATTGCCACCTCCTTCGAC
>Ga0268299_1003182_pt1 | contig 16032 bp, 14 predicted proteins | sample NOBtaG_FD_193484 | JGI IMG/M metagenome (GOLD analysis project Ga0268299, IMG submission 193484) | Activated sludge microbial communities from bioreactor in Nijmegen, Gelderland, Netherland - NOB reactor | ecosystem: Engineered > Bioreactor > Aerobic > Activated sludge | place: Netherlands...
GCAGATCTCCAAGGAGACCGGCGCGATGCTGCTCGACGAGAGTGGCCGCGCGCTCAAGTCCGAGGCCGCGGCGCTGGCCGTGATCATCAAGGCGACCGCCCAGGCCGCCGTCAACGCCTTCCTCGGCACGCTGTTCGACGGGCTGAAGACGGCGCTGAAGCTAGCCCTCTAGTCGCAACGAGGAGACCCTCATGGCCACCGGTTCCGACCTCGTGAAGCTGGGCAACAAGCACCTCGGCGAGACCTACAAGCTCGGCGCCTTCGCGCCCAAGGACAACGCCCGATGGAAAGGCCCGTGGGACTGCGCCGAGTTCGCGTCCTGGCTGGTCTTCCAGACCACCGGCCTGCTGGTCGGCTGCACCGACAACGCCGCCAACCCGTCGCGCGCCGACGCCTTCTCGGGCGCCTGGGCGCGCGACGCCAAGGCCTCTCGGCGACCGGTCAGCCTGGGCCAGGCGCGCGCGACTGCCGGTGCGGTGCTGGTGCGCAAGCCGGTGCCGGGCGGCATCGGCCACGTGGCGCTCTCGCGCGGCGACGGCAGCACCGTCGAGGCGCACTCCGAACGGCGCGGCGTCACCAACGACAAGGTCGACGGACGACGCTGGGACCTGGCGATGCTGCTGCCGCTGATCGACTACCCGGACCAACTGCCGCTCGCGGTGTTCCGACCGCCGTCGGCGCTGATCCTGAGGCTGACGTTCCCGCCGATGCAGGGCCCGCTGATCCGCAAGATGCAGCAGGCCCTCAAGGCCCGCGGCTTCGACCCCGGCGAGGTCGACGGCGTCTTCGGGCCGCACACCGATGCGGCGGTGCGCAGCTTCCAGTTGCGGTCGGGGCTGGTGCCGGATGGGGAGGCGGGGCCGAGGACGCTGGGGAAGCTGGGGCTCTAGACGAAGGCACGCGCGAGCAGACCGGCCAATGCGCAGCCGCCCAACAGCGCCAGCACACCGACCTTGTAGCGGAACAGCGCGACCGCGGCCGCCACCGCGATGACCGCCGACGCCGCATCGAAGCGGCCGCTCCAGCCCTGCGGCCACAGCACGTGCCAGGCGAAGAACAGCGCGAGGTTCAGCACCACGCCGACCACCGCCGCAGTGATGGCCGTCAGCGGCGCGGTGAAGCCGAGCTTGCCGTGCGTGCTCTCGACCAGCGGCCCGCCGCCCAGGATGAACAGGAAGGACGGCAGGAAGGTGAAGAAGGTCGCCACGCTCGCGGCCAGCGCGGCGCCCAGGAAGATCGCGTCCGGCCCAAGCACCTGCCGCGTCCAGCCGCCGACGAAGCCGACGAAGGCCACCACCATGATCAGCGGGCCGGGCGTCGTCTCGCCGAGCGCCAGGCCGTCGATCATCTGCGCACCGGTCAGCCACTGGTAGTGATCCACCGCGCCCTGGTAGACATAGGGCAGCACCGCGTAGGCGCCGCCGAAGGTCAGCAGTGCGGCCTTGGTGAAGAAGACCCCCATCTGCGCCAGCGTGCCCTGCCAGCCCTGCAAGGCGACCAGCAGCGCCATCGCGCCGGCCCACAGCGCGGCGCCGACGAGCGCCAGCCGCAGCAAGTGGCTGCGCGAGAAGCGCGCGTGCGGCGGCGTCGGCGTGTGGTCGTCGATCAATGCCGGGCCGTAGCCGGCCTGCGCGCCGGCGTGTCCGCCGGCCGGCGCAAAGAGCTGCGGCGCCCGGCGCGAACCGACCCAGCCGATCAGCGCCGCCGCCGCCACGATCGCCGGGAATGGTGCATCGAAGGCGAAGATCGCGACGAAGGCCAGCGCGGCGATGCCCCACATCCAGCCGTTCTTCAGCGCCCGCGTGCCGATGCGATGCGCGGCATGCAGCACCAACGCCGTGACGGCCGGCTTGAGGCCGTAGAAGAGGCCCGCCACCAGCGGCACGTCGCCATGCGCCAGGTAGACCCAGGACAGCGCGATCAGGATGAACAGCGAGGGCAGCACGAACAACGCGCCGGCGACGACGCCGCCCCAGGTGCGGTGCATCAGCCAGCCGATGTAGGTGGCGAGCTGCTGCGCTTCGGGGCCGGGCAGCAGCATGCAGTAGTTCAGCGCGTGCAGGAAGCGCTGCTCGCTGATCCAGCGGCGGCGCTCGACCAGCTCGGTGTGCATGATCGCGATCTGCCCGGCCGGCCCGCCGAAACTGATGAAGCCCAGCTTCAGCCAGAAGCGCAGCGCCTCGCGGAAGCTCACCGCGGCTGGCGGCAACGCCGCGTCTGCCGCGTTCGCGGTGTCGCTCAAGCGAGCGCCGCCACGACCTCGGGCGGTGCCTGCACCAGCTCGATCAGCACGCCCTCGCCCGACAGCGGGAACTCGTCGTTGCCCTTGGGATGGATGAAGCAGATGTCGTGGCCGGCCGCACCGCGGCGGATGCCGCCGGGGGCGAAGCGCACGCCGTTCGCCGTCATCCACTCGACCGCCTTCGGCAGGTCGTCGACCCACAGGCCCACGTGATTGAGCGGCGTGGCATGCACGGCGGGTTTCTTGTCGGGGTCGACCGGCTGCATCAGGTCGACCTCGATCTCGTGCGCGCCGCGACCGATGGCGCAGATGTCCTCGTCGACGTTCTCGCGTTCGGACACGAAGTTGCCCTTGACGGCGAGGCCCAGCATGTCGACCCACAGCGCGCGCAGGCGCTGCTTGTCGGGGCCGCCGATGGCGATCTGCTGGACGCCGAGGATGCGGAAGGGCTTGCTCATCGTGGCCTCACGCGAAACGCAGGATGGTCTGGTCCACCGCCAGGCTCTCGCCCGGCTTGGCGACGATCTCGGACACCGTGCCGTCGCGCGTGGCCACGAGGATGTTCTCCATCTTCATCGCCTCGACGACCGCCAGCCGCTCGCCGGCATGCACCTGCTGCCCGGCCGTGACCGCGATGCTGGCCAGCAGGCCCGGCATCGGCGACAGCAGCAGCTTGCTGGTGTCGGGCGGCGCCTTGTAGGGCATCAGCTTCTTCAGCGCGGCCGCGGACGGCGACAGCACCAGCGCGTCGATGCGGCGGCCGTTGTGGGCCACGCGGATCCAGACGCCGTCGCGCTCGACCTGGGCCGCGAAGGGCTTGCCGTTGCACTGGCCCAGCGCGCGGATGCCGCGGAAGAGCCAGCTGCCCGACAGCTCGTAGCGCCGCTCGCCGACCTGCACGCGGATCGCGCCGTCGGCCACGTCGACGGTCGCCGGGTGATGGGTGTGCCGGCCCTCCTCGCCCTTGACCACGACCACGTAGTCGCTGCCGATGCGCACGCCGTGACCGGCCAGCTGACCGCTGATCGCCGAGGCGCGCTCGAGGTAGCGGCGGTTGGCCGCGGCTGCCAGCGCGATCAGGAAGTCCGGGTCCTCTTGCGCGACGTCGGCCGCGTCGAAGCCCTTGGGGAAGTGCTCGGCGATGAAGCCGGTGTTGAAGTCGCCCGCGACGAACTTCGGATGCGCCAGCAGCGCCGACTGGAAGGGGATGTTGCTGTGGATGCCGCGGATCACGAAGGCGTTGAGCGCCTCGCGCATGCGCGCGATGGCCTCGGCGCGGTCCTTCCCGTGCACGATGAGCTTGGCGATCATCGAGTCGTAGTGCATCGGGATCTCGCCGCCTTCGTAGACGCCGGTGTCGACGCGAACTCCGCCTTCGGCGGGCCTCGGTTTCGCCGCCTCCATCGTCGTCGCCGGCGGCTGGTAGCGCACCAGCCGGCCGGTCGAGGGCAGGAAGTTGCGGTACGGGTCCTCGGCGTTGATGCGGCACTCGATGGCCCAGCCGTCGCGCCGGATGTCGGCTTGCGCGAAGGGCAGCTTCTCGCCCGCCGCCACGCGGATCATCAGCTCGACCAGATCGAGCCCGGTGATGCACTCGGTGACCGGGTGCTCGACCTGCAGCCGCGTGTTCATCTCCAGGAAGTAGAACGACTGGTCCTTGCCGACGACGAACTCCACCGTGCCGGCCGACTGGTACCTGACCGCCTTGGCGAGCGCCACCGCCTGCTCGCCCATCGCCTTGCGCGTCGCGTCGCTGATGAAGGGCGACGGCGCCTCCTCGATCACCTTCTGGTGGCGGCGCTGGATCGAGCATTCGCGCTCGTGCAGGTAGACGACATGGCCGTGGCCGTCGCCCAGCACCTGGATCTCGATGTGGCGCGGCTCCTCGACGAACTTCTCGATGAAGACCCGGTCGTCGCCGAAGCTGTTGCGTGCCTCGTTGCGGCAGGAGGCGAAGCCCTCGTGCGCCTCCTTGTCGTTGAAGGCGACGCGCAGGCCCTTGCCGCCGCCGCCGGCGCTCGCCTTGATCATCACCGGGTAGCCGATGCCCTGCGCGATCTTCACCGCCGCCTCGGGCGACGCGATGGCCTCGTTCCAGCCCGGGATGGTGTTGACCTTGGCCTCGTTGGCCAGCTTCTTGGAGGCGATCTTGTCGCCCATCGCGGCGATCGAGTAGTGCTTGGGGCCGATGAAGACCAGACCCTCCTCCTCGACGCGCCTGGCGAAGGCCTCGTTCTCCGACAGGAAACCGTAGCCGGGATGGATGGCCTCGGCGCCGGTGGCCTTGGCGGCCGCGATGATCTTGTCGGCCACCAGGTAGCTCTCGCGGCTGGGAGCCGGCCCCAGCAGCACCGCCTCGTCCGCCAGCTCCACGTGCAGCGCGTCGCGGTCGGCCTCGGAGTGCACGGCCACCGTCTTGATGCCGAGCTTCTTCGCGGTCTTGATGACGCGGCAGGCGATCTCTCCGCGGTTGGCAATGAGGATCTTCTTAAACACGACTCTCTCCATACAGGCGCGTACTCATCAAGCAGCCACCGCGGATCCGGCTCCGCCGGTCCGCCAGCGGCGCCCCCTGGAGGGGGAGCGGCGAAGCCGCAACGGGGGTGGGTGTCATCACAAGGGGATGTTCCCGTGCTTGCGCCACGGGTTGTCCAACTTCTTGTCCTTCAGCATCACCAGCGAGCGGCAGATGCGCTTGCGGGTCTCGTGCGGCTGGATCACGTCGTCGATGAAGCCGCGCGCGCCGGCGACGAAGGGGTTGGCGAAGCGCGCCTTGTACTCGGCCTCGCGGGCGGCCAGCTTGGCCGGGTCGCCCTTGTCCTCGCGGAAGATGATCTCGACCGCGCCCTTGGCACCCATCACCGCGATCTCGGCGTTGGGCCAGGCGAAGTTGACGTCGCCGCGCAGGTGCTTGGAGGCCATCACGTCGTAGGCGCCGCCGTAGGCCTTGCGCGTGATGACGGTGATCTTGGGCACCGTGCACTCGGCGTACGCGTACAGCAGCTTGGCGCCGTGCTTGATGATGCCGCCGTACTCCTGGCTGGTGCCGGGCATGAAGCCGGGCACGTCGACGAAGGTCACCACCGGGATGTTGAAGGCGTCGCAGAAGCGCACGAAGCGCGCCGCCTTGATGCTGGACTTGATGTCCAGGCAGCCGGCCAGCACCTGCGGGTTGTTGGCGACCACGCCGACCGTCTGGCCCTCGAGCCGGCCGAAGCCGATGACGATGTTCGGAGCAAAGTCGGGCTGCAGTTCGAAGAAGTCGCTGTCGTCGACGACCTTGAGGATCAGCTCCTTCATGTCGTAGGCCTGGTTCGGGTTGTCGGGCACCAGGGTGTCGAGCGAGTGATCCAGCCGCTCGGCCGGGTCGCCGCCGCGCGGGTCCATGCGCACGGGCGCCTTCTCGCGGTTGGACAGCGGCAGGTAGTTGAAGAAGCGGCGAAGCATCAGCAGCGCCTCGACGTCGTCCTCGAAGGCGCGGTCGGCGACGCCGCTCTTGCCGGTGTGGGTGGCCGCGCCGCCCAGCTCCTCGGCGGTGACTTCCTCGTGGGTCACGGTCTTCACCACCTCGGGGCCGGTGACGAACATGTAGCTGCTGTCCTTCACCATGAAGATGAAGTCGGTCATCGCCGGCGAGTACACGGCGCCGCCCGCACAGGGGCCCATGATCATGCTGATCTGCGGGATCACGCCCGAGGCCATCACGTTGCGCTGGAACACCTCGGCATAGCCGCCTAGCGAGGCCACGCCCTCCTGGATGCGCGCGCCGCCCGAGTCGTTGAGGCCGATCACCGGCGCGCCGACCTTCATCGCCTGGTCCATCACCTTGCAGATCTTCTCGGCATGCGCCTCCGACAGCGCGCCGCCGAAGACGGTGAAGTCCTGGCTGTAGACGAACACCAGGCGACCGCTGATCATCCCGTAGCCGATGACGACGCCGTCGCCCGGCACCTTGTTGTCCTGCATGCCGAAGTCGGTGCAGCGGTGCTCGACGAACATGTCCCATTCCTCGAACGTGCCTTCGTCGAGCAGCAGCTCGATGCGCTCGCGCGCGCTGAGCTTGCCCTTGCCGTGCTGCGCGGCGATGCGCTTCTCGCCGCCGCCCTGGCGCGCCGCGGCGCGGCGGCGTTCGAGCTCTTCGATGATGTCGTGCATGAGCGTCCTCTCGTCCTCGTTCTTCTCGATCCGGGTCAATCCATCAGGTCCAGCAGGCGGCGCGCGGCGACCGATGCGGCCAGCGTGCCGGCGCGCACCGCGTCGCCGGTCGCCGGCAGCGCCTCGCGCACCTTGGGGTGCTGGCGAAAGCGCGCGTGCAGGCCGGCCTCGATGCGCTCCCACATCCAGGCCTGGTCCTGCCGATGGCGGCGCGCGGCGAGGCGCCCGTTGGCGGTCTGCAGGTCGCGGAAGGTCTCGACCGCGGCCCAGAACTCGGGCAGGCCGGTGGCCTTCAGCGCGCTCAGCTGCAGCACCCGCGGATGCCAGACCTTGTCGTCGTGATGCGCATGGTCCGGGTGGCCGTGCAGACCGAAGAGCCGCAGCGCACTGGTGATCTGCGCCTGCGCGCGCGTGGCCGCGGCCACGTCGAGATCGGCCTTGTTGATCGCCACCAGGTCGGCCAGCTCCATCACGCCTTTCTTGATGGCCTGCAGGTCGTCGCCGGCGTTGGGCAGTTGCAGCAGCACGAAGAGGTCGGTCATGCCGGCCACCGCGGTCTCGCTCTGGCCGACGCCGACGGTCTCGACGATCACCACATCGTGGCCCGCGGCCTCCAGCACCAGCAGGCACTCGCGCGTCTTCTCGGCCACACCGCCCAGCGTGCCCGACGAGGGGCTGGGGCGGATGAAGGCGCGCTCGTCGACCGACAGCCGCTCCATGCGCGTCTTGTCGCCGAGGATGGAGCCGCCGGAGACGGTGGACGAGGGGTCGACGGCCAGCACCGCGATGCGATGCCCGCGCTCGATCAGGTACAGGCCCAGCGCCTCGATGAAGGTCGACTTGCCGACGCCCGGCACGCCGGAGATGCCGACGCGCAGCGACTTGCCGCTGGCCGGCAACAACGCGTTCAGCAACTCGTCGGCACGCGCGCGATGGTCTTCGCGGGTCGACTCCAGCAGCGTGATCGTCTTGGCGATCGCGCGGCGCTGGGCCGGGCCCGGCGGGCCCAGCACCGCCTCGAGCAAGGCTTGATCGAAGCTCGCAAGGCTCACGACGCACCCCGTGCGGGCCGAGCTTGCCCTTCGAGGGCCGCAGGGCGATCGGGTGCGATCCGTTCGGGCTGAGCCTGTCGAAGCCCAGCGTGACCGCGAGCAAGTCTGCTGATCGCAGTCCAGTCGCCCGCAATCAAGGCCTCCTTCTTGGCTCGCGACCAACCCTTGAGTTGCCGCTCGGCCGCCAAGGCCTCATCGCGTGTGGCCGTCTCCTGCGACCAGACGAGCCGCACAGGTCGCCGGGCCTGCGTGTAGCCGGGAAGCTCGCCGTGATGGTGCTGGGCCATGCGGAGATCGAGGTCGTCGGTGTGGCCGGTGTAGTAGCTGTCGTCCGAGCAGCGGAGCATGTAGACGAAGAAAGGCTTCACGTCGCAAGTCCGAGCGAGGGCTTCGACAAGCTCAGCCCGAACGGGATCCTCTTCACGCCGCCCCGACGGCCTTGCGGATCTGCTCGAGCACGTCCTTCGCGCTCGCCGGGATCGGCGTGCCCGGGCCGTAGATGCCCTTGACGCCCGCCTCGTAGAGGAAGTCGTAGTCCTGCGGCGGGATCACGCCACCGACGAAGACGATGATGTCGTCGGCGCCCTGCTTGCGCAGCTCGGCGATGATGGCCGGCACCAGGGTCTTGTGGCCGGCCGCCAGCGTCGACACGCCGACCGCGTGCACGTCGTTCTCGATCGCCTGGCGCGCGCATTCCTCGGGGGTCTGGAAGAGCGGGCCCATGTCGACGTCGAAGCCGAGGTCGGCGAAGGCCGTGGCCACGACCTTGGCGCCGCGGTCGTGGCCGTCCTGGCCGAGCTTGGAGATCATCACCCGCGGCCGGCGGCCGTGGTCGTCGGCAAAGGCCGCGATCTCGGTCTTGAGCTTGTCCCAGCCCTCGGCACTGTCGTAGGCGGCTGCGTACACACCGGTCACCTTCTGGATGTCGGCGCGGTGGCGCCCGAAGACCTGCTCCAGCGCGTCCGAGACCTCGCCCACCGTGGCGCGCAGCCGGATCGCCTGGATGCTCAGGTCCAGCAGGTTACCTTGCCCGGACTTCGCGCTGTCGGTCAACGCGGCGAGCGCCGCCTGCACCTTGCCGGCGTCGCGCATCGCGCGGATGCGCTTCAGGCGCTCGATCTGCTGGTCGCGCACCAGGTGGTTGTCGATGTCGCGGAAGTCGAGCGGGTCTTCCTTGTCGAGCCGGTACTTGTTGACGCCGACGATCACGTCCTTGCCCGAGTCGATGCGCGCCTGCTTCTCGGCCGCGCTGGCCTCGATCTTGAGCTTGGCCCAGCCGGAGTCGACGGCCTTGGTCATGCCGCCCATGGCCTCGACTTCCTCGATCAGCGCCCAGGCCTTGTCGGCCATGTCCTGGGTCAGCCTTTCCATCATGTAGCTGCCGGCCCAGGGGTCGATCACGCTGGTGATGTGGGTCTCTTCCTGGATGATGAGCTGGGTGTTGCGCGAGATGCGCGCGCTGAACTCGGTGGGCAGCGCGATCGCCTCGTCGAAGCTGTTGGTGTGCAGGCTCTGCGTGCCGCCGAAGACCGCCGCCATCGCCTCGATCGCGGTGCGCACCACGTTGTTGTACGGGTCCTGCTCGGTCAGGCTCCAGCCCGAGGTCTGGCAGTGGGTGCGCAGCATCAGGCTCTTGGGGTTCTTGGCGCCGAAGCCCTTCATGATGCGGCTCCACAGCAGGCGCGCGGCGCGCATCTTGGCGATCTCGAGATAGAAGTTCATCCCGATCGCCCAGAAGAAGCTCAGGCGCCCGGCGAAGTCGTCGACGTCCAGGCCCTTGGCCTGCGCGGTGCGCACGTACTCCATGCCGTCGGCCAGCGTGAAGCCGAGCTCCAGCGCCTGGTTCGCGCCCGCCTCCTGCATGTGATACCCGGAGATCGAGATCGAGTTGAACTTCGGCATCTTCTTCGCCGTGTACTCGATGATGTCGCCGACGATGCGCATCGAGGGTTCGGGCGGGAAGATGTAGGTGTTGCGGACCATGAACTCCTTGAGGATGTCGTTCTGGATGGTCCCCGACAGCTGGTCCTGCGCGACGCCCTGCTCCTCGGCCGCCACCACGTAGCCGGCCAGCACCGGCAGCACCGCGCCGTTCATCGTCATGGAGACGCTGACCTTGTCGAGCGGGATGCCGTCGAACAGGATCTTCATGTCCTCGACCGAGTCGATCGCCACGCCGGCCTTGCCGACGTCGCCGGTCACGCGCGGGTGGTCGCTGTCGTAGCCGCGGTGCGTGGCCAGGTCGAAGGCCACGCTCACGCCCTGCGCGCCGCCGGCCAGGCCCTTGCGGTAGAAGGCGTTGGACTCCTCGGCGGTCGAGAAACCGGCGTACTGGCGGATGGTCCACGGACGCGAGGCGTACATGGTGGCCTGCGGACCGCGCACGAAGGGCTCGAAGCCGGGCAGCGTGTCGGTGTGCGCCAGGCCCTGCAGGTCGGCCGCGGTGTACAGCGGCTTGACCGTGATGCCTTCGGGCGTGACCCAGTTCAGCGCGGCGAGCTCGCCGCCGGGCGCCTGCCGGGCGGCAGCCTTCTGCCATGCGGCCAGATCGACGGGCGGGGTCGTGGGACGGTCGGACATGGCGGCTCTCGAAAGCGAAACGGATGCCGTCCTTGGTGTGGACGGTCGGGACGGCGGGATCATAATTCAAATTTGAATTACAGTTGCGTCCACAACCGGACTCCCGATGACCGCCCTCAGCAGCAGCAAGACCGCCGACGCGGGCACCGTGGCCGAGGCCGCGCGCGCCGCGCCGGCGGAGCGCGCGCTGTACGAGCAGGTGGCCGAGTCGGTGCGCGGCCTGATCCTGTCGCACCGCCTCGCGCCCGGCAGCTGGATCGACGAGAAGGCGCTGGCCGCCGAGTACGGCATCAGCCGCACGCCCCTGCGCGAAGCCCTGAAGGTGCTGGCCGCCGAAGGCCTGGTGACGATGAAGCTGCGCCGCGGCGCCTACGTCACCGAGGTCTCGCTGCGCGACCTGAGCGAGGTCTTCCACCTGCTGGCGCTGCTGGAGGGCGATGCCGCCGGGGTCGTCGCCGCGCAGGCCACACCCGAACAGATCGCCGAGTTGGAAGCCCTGCACCGCAAGCTGGAAGCCGAGCTCGGCGACCGCGACCGCTTCTTCGCGGCGAACGAGCGCTTCCACCTGCGCCTGCTCGAGATCGCCGACAACCGCTGGCGGCTGCAGATGGTGGCCGACCTGCGCAAGGTGATGAAGCTCAACCGCCACCACTCGCTGTTCAGGCAGGGCCGGCTGGAAGCCTCGCTCAACGAGCATCGCCAGATCATGTCGGCGCTGCGCGCACGCAACGCCGACCGCGCGCAGCGGCTGATGCGGCAGCACATCGCCAACGGCAAGGAAGCGGCCGCGATGCAGTGACGATCAAACGCAGACGCCACCCGGAGGTGGCGTCGAAGTGCGTGGGGTCTGGTGGGCGGTGCAGGGTTCGAACCTGCGACCCCTGCCGTGTGAAGGCAGTGCTCTACCGCTGAGCTAACCGCCCGGTTTCGCTGGAGGAATCCGGGCTTCGCGGGTCTCGCGAAGCGCGCGGATTATGCCATGGCACGCCACAGCGTCCGGCCGCCCGAGGCCTTGTCGAGCTCGGCGAGCAGGGCCTCGTGGGCCGCGCGCTCGGCCTCGCTGGCGTCGATCACCGGCAGGTCGAAGCTGCGCAGGTCGATGGCCGCGATCGCCACTTCCGTGCCGCGGCTCTCGCCGGCATCGATGACCAGCGAGTCCTGCCCGCGCGTCATGCGGATGTAGACCTCGGCCAGCAGGCCGGCGTCGAGCAGCGCACCGTGCAGCGTGCGGTTGCTGTTGTCGACCTCGAGGCGCTTGCACAGCGCGTCGAGCGAGTTGCTCTTGCCGGGGAACATCTCGCGCGCCATCGTCAGGCTGTCGGTCACGCTGGCGACCTGCTCGCCGAAGGGCGGCCGGCCCAGGCGCTTCAGCTCGGCATCGAGGAAGCCGACGTCGAAAGCGGCGTTGTGGATGATGATCTCGGCCCCGGCCAGGTAGGCCATCAGTTCGTCGGCGATGACCGCGAACCGGGGCTTGTCGGCCAGGAACTCGTCGGTCAGGCCGTGGATCTTGACCGCGTCCTCGTGGCTGCGCCGGTCGGGATTCAGGTAGAAGTGCTTGTTCTCGCCGGTCAGCCGGCGGTTGAGCATCTCGACGCAGCCGATCTCGATGATGCGGTCGCCGCTCTCGGGACTGAGGCCTGTCGTCTCCGTGTCGAGAAAGATCTGGCGCGTCATCAGTGGTTCTCTTTCGCGTGGTTGATCGAGTACTTCGGAATCTCGACCACCAGGTCCTGCTGCGCCAGGATGGCCTGGCAGCTGAGGCGCGAGTGCGGCTCCAGGCCCCAGGCGCGATCGAGCAGGTCTTCCTCGTTCTCGTCCATCTCGTTGAGCGATGCGAAGCCCTCGCGCACGATGACGTGGCAGGTGGTGCAGGCACAGCTCATCTCGCAGGCGTGCTCGACCTCGATGTCGTGCTCGAGCAGGGCCTCGCAGATCGACGTGCCCGGCGCGGCCTCGATGCGCGCGCCCTCGGGGCAGTACTCGGGGTGCGGCAGGATCTTGATCACCGGCATGCGGTCCTCACACTTCTTCGACGCGGCGCCCGGCCAGCGCCTCGCGGATGCCGCGGTTCATGCGTTCGGCGGCGAAGGCCTCGGTGCCCTCGGCCAGCGCCTTGACGGCCGCGTCGACGACCGCGGGGTCCTCGCTGCGGGCCTGTTCGATCGTCGCGGCGACCAGCGCATCGATCGCGCCGCGCTCCGTCTCGCTCAGCAGGTCGCCGTCGGCGGCCAGCGCGGAGCGCGTGGCCAGCACCATGCGCTCGGCCTCGACGCGCGCCTCGCGCAGCGCGCGCTCGCGCATGTCGCCTTCGGCGGTGGAGAAGCCGTCCTGCAGCATGCGGGCGATCTCGTCGTCGGCCAGGCCGTAGCTGGGCTTGACGGTCACCGCCGCCTCGACGCCCGAGACCTGCTCGCGCGCGCTGACGCTGAGCAGGCCATCGGCGTCGACCTGGAAGGTCACGCGGATGCGCGCAGCGCCGGCCACCATCGGCGGGATGCCGCGCAGCTCGAAGCGCGCCAGCGAGCGGCAATGCTCGACCTGCTCGCGCTCGCCCTGCAGCACATGGATCGCCATCGCGGTCTGGCCGTCCTTGAAGGTCGTGAAGTCCTGGGCCTTGGCGATCGGGATGGTGCTGTTGCGCGGGACGATGCGCTCGACCAGGCTGCCCATCGTCTCCAGGCCCAGCGAGAGCGGGGTCACGTCGAGCAGCAGCAACTCGCCGCCCGGCGAGTTGCCGGCCAGCTGGTTGGCCTGGATCGCGGCGCCGAGCGCGACGACCTCGTCGGGGTTCAGGTCGGTCAGCGGCTCGCGGCCGAAGTGCGCCGCGACGGCCACGCGCACCTGCGGCATGCGCGTCGACCCGCCGACCATCACGACGCCCTTGACCTCGTCCTTGCCGACCTTGGCATCGCGCAGCACCTTGCGCACGGCGGTGATCGTGCGGTCGGTCAGCGGGCGGGTGATCGCGTCGAAGCGCTCGCGCGTGACGGCGAGGTCGAGCGTGCCGGTGCTCAGGCGGGCATGCAGTCGCGTCGCGTCGGCGCCCGACAGCGCCTCCTTGGCCGCGCGCGATGCCACCAGCACCGTGCGCTTGTCCTGTGCCGTGCGGGCCTCGAGCCGGGCTTCGGCCAGGGCCCAGTCGGCCAGCGCGTGGTCGTAGTCGTCGCCGCCGAGCGCCGAGTCGCCGCCGGTCGCCACCACCTCGAACACACCCTGCGTCAGCCGCAGCAGCGAGATGTCGAAGGTGCCGCCACCGAGGTCGTAGACCGCGTAGAGGCCTTCGCTGCCGTTCTCCAGCCCGTAGGCGATCGCGGCGGCGGTCGGCTCGTTGATCAGGCGCAGCACGTTGAGGCCGGCCAGCTGGGCGGCGTCCTTCGTGGCCTGGCGCTGCGCATCGTCGAAGTAGGCCGGCACCGTGATGACGGCGCCGAACAGGTCCTCGGCGTCGAAGCTGTCCTCGGCGCGAAAGCGCAGGGTCGCCAGGATCTCGGCCGAGACCTCGACCGGCGTCTTGATGCCGTCGCGCGTGTCCAGCGCGACCATGCCCGGCCGGTCGACGAAGCGATAGGGCAGCTTCTCGCGCCCCGCGATGTCGGCCAGCGCGCGCCCCATGAAGCGCTTGACGGAGACGATGGTGTTCTCGGGGTCGTCGGCCTGCGCCGCGAGCGCGTCGAAGCCGATCGCGCGGCGCGCGCCTTCGAGGTAGCGCACCGCCGACGGCAGGATCACGCGGCCCTGGTCGTCGGGCAGGCACTCGGCCGTGCCCGAACGCACCGCAGCCACCAGCGAATGCGTGGTGCCGAGGTCGATGCCGACCGCGATACGACGCTGGTGCGGGTCCGGCGACTGGCCGGGTTCGGAGATCTGCAGCAGGGCCATGTATCTATTGTCCCAAGGCTTCCAGGCGTCGATCGAGGTCCTGCGCAAAACGCTCGACGAACATGAGGGCTCTCACCTGCTGCGCGGCCGCGGCCCAGTCCCGGCGCTCGTCGAGCGTGCGTTCCAGCTCGGCCAGCGCCTCGCGGCGCCAGGCCAGCACTTCGTCGTTCAGCGTCTCGACGCCGGCCGCTTCATCGGCGTCGTCGAGCGCCTCGCGCCACTGCAGCTGGTGCATCAGGAAGTCGGCGGGCATCGCGGTGTTGTTCTCGGCGTCGATGCGGGCACCATGCAGCTCGCACAGGTAGGCGGCGCGCTTGAGCGGGTCCTTCAGCCGCGCGTAGGCCTCGTTGACGCGCACGGCCCACTGCATCGCGACGCGCTGCGCGGCGTCGCCGGCGGCGGCGTGGCGGTCCGGATGCACCTGGCCTTGGAGCGCCTTCCAGCGTTCGTCGAGCTGCGCGCGGTCCAGCGCCTGCCGGCGTGGCAGGTCGAACAGTTGGAAGTCGTCGCTGTCGAGCTTCATGGAGTCCCACAACAAAAAGGCGCGGCCATGCCGCGCCTCGTCCTCGTTCCCTGCGCCTAGACCCGGAACGACTCACCGCAACCGCAGCGGTCGCGTTCGTTCGGGTTGTTGAACCGGAAGCCCTCGTTCAGGCCTTCGCGCACGAAGTCGAGCTGCGTGCCGCTGATGTAGGGCAGGCTCTTGGGATCGACGAGCACCTTGACGCCCTGGTCCTCGAACACCACGTCCTCGGGCGCCACCTCGTCGGCGTACTCGAGCTTGTAGGCCAGGCCCGAGCAGCCGGTCGTCTTGACGCCCAGTCGCACGCCCACGCCCTTGCCGCGCTTGCCCAGATAGCGGGTCACGTGGCGGGCGGCCGCCTCGGTCAGGGTGACTGCCATCGTCATGCGCTCACTGCAGCGACGACGACGCGCCGTGCTTGGCCTTGTAGTCGCTGACCGCGGCCTTGATCGCGTCCTCGGCCAGGATCGAGCAGTGGATCTTGACCGGCGGCAGCGCCAGCTCCTCGGCGATGTGCGTGTTCTTGATCGTCAGCGCCTCGTCGAGCGACTTGCCCTTGACCCATTCGGTCACGAGCGAACTCGAGGCGATCGCCGAACCGCAGCCGTAGGTCTTGAACTTGGCGTCCTCGATCAGCCCGGTCTGCGGGTTGACCTTGATCTGCAGCTTCATCACGTCGCCGCAGGCCGGTGCGCCGACCATGCCGGTGCCGACCGTCTCGTCGCCCTTCTCGAAGGAGCCGACGTTGCGGGGGTTCTCGTAGTGGTCGACGACTTTTTCGCTGTAGGCCATGGTGGGTACTCCTCAGTGCAATCTCAGTGTGCGCCGACTCAGTGGGCGGCCCATTGGATGGTGCTGATGTCCACACCGTCCAAATACATCTCCCACAGCGGCGACAACTCGCGCAGCTTGGCCACGTTGTGGCGGATCGTGCTGATCGCGTAGTCGATTTCTTCCTCGGTCGTGAAGCGACCGATGGTCATGCGCAGGCTGGAGTGCGCCAGCTCGTCGCTGCGGCCCAGGGCGCGCAGCACGTAGCTAGGCTCCAGGCTGGCCGAGGTGCAGGCCGAGCCCGAGGACACCGCGAGGCCCTTGATGCCCATGATCAGCGACTCGCCCTCGACGAAGTTGAAGCTCATGTTCACGTTGTGGGGCACGCGCTGCTCGGCATGGCCGTTCAGGAAGGTCTGCTCGATGTCGGCCAGGCCGCGCATCAGGCGCTGCTGCAAGGAGCGGATGCGCTCCTGCTCGGTGCCCATCTCCTCGCGCGCGATGCGGAAGGCCTCGCCCATGCCGACGCACTGGTGCGTGGGCAGCGTGCCCGAGCGCATGCCGCGCTCGTGGCCGCCGCCGTGCATCTGCGCCTCCAGCCGCACGCGCGGCTTGCGCCGCACGTAGAGCGCGCCGATGCCCTTGGGGCCGTAGGTCTTGTGCGAGGCCAGGCTCATCAGGTCGACCGGCAGCGTCGCCAGGTCGATCGCGACCTTGCCGGTGGCCTGGGCCGCGTCGACGTGGAAGACGATGCCGCGCTCGCGACAGATCGCGCCGATCGCCGGGATGTCCTGGATCACGCCGATCTCGTTGTTGACGAACATCAC
>Ga0268299_1003183_pt1 | contig 16028 bp, 10 predicted proteins | sample NOBtaG_FD_193484 | JGI IMG/M metagenome (GOLD analysis project Ga0268299, IMG submission 193484) | Activated sludge microbial communities from bioreactor in Nijmegen, Gelderland, Netherland - NOB reactor | ecosystem: Engineered > Bioreactor > Aerobic > Activated sludge | place: Netherlands...
GGGTGCGCGGGCCGTTGCACGGCATTCCGCTGCTGCTCAAGGACAACATCGAGACCGCCGCGCCCGTGCCGACCACCGCCGGCTCGCTCGCGCTCGAAGCGTACTGCGCGCCGCGCGACGCCACCGTGGCCGCCCGCCTACGGGACGCCGGCGCGGTGCTGCTCGGCAAGACCAACCTGAGCGAGTGGGCCAACTTCCGCAGTCTGCGCTCGACCTCGGGATGGAGCGCGCTCGGCGGCCAGTGCCGCAACCCGTACGACCTCGAGCGCAGCCCCGGCGGCTCGAGCGCCGGATCGGGAGTGGCGGTTGCCGCGGGTCTGTGCGCCGCCGCGATCGGCACCGAGACCGACGGCTCGATCGTCGTGCCTGCCGCGCTGAACGGCATCGTCGGTCTCAAGCCGACCGTCGGTCTGGTCAGCCGTGCCGGGCTGGTGCCGATCGCCCCGAGCCAGGACACCGCCGGTCCGATGACCCGCTGCGTCGCCGACGCTGCTCTGTTGCTCACCGCCCTCGCCGGGTCCGATCCGCGCGACCCGGCGCCGAGGGCGAGCGATGCCCACGCCGCCGCTCTCGCGCCCGGGGCACCCGGGCCCGCCTTCGCGCCGGGCGCTCCGACGACCGCCGAGCGCGCGTCCGCCGCTCCCGCCGCCGATGACCTCGGCGGCCTGCGCGTCGGCGTGGTGCGCAGCACCTCTGCGCTCGAGCCGGCCGAGGCGCGCGCTTTCGAGCGGGCACTCGACGCTCTCCGTCGCGCCGGCGCGACGCTGGTCGACGGCGTCTCGCTCGCCGGCTCGAACGAGCTGATGCCGCACGAGATCCAGGTGCTGCTGTACGAGTTCAAGGCCTCGATCGATGCCTACCTCGACGCACTCGGCGACGGTGCCGCGGTGCGCTCGCTCGCCGAGCTGATCGAGTTCAACCAGCGCCATGCCGCGCGCGAGATGCCGCACTTCGGCCAGGAGATCTTCCTCGCCGCGGTCGACAAGGGGCCGCTGACGTCGCCCGAGTACGTCGAAGCGCGCGCCGCCTGTCTCCGTCTCGCTCGCGACGAGGGCATCGACGCAACCCTGCGAGCACACGGCTGCGCGGCGCTGGTCGCGCCGACGATCGGGGTGGCGGGGCGGATCGACTACGCCCGAGGCGACGAGTTCCGCGGCGCCAACTCCTCGCCCGCGGCGGTTGCCGGTTACCCCAGCCTCGCCGTGCCCGCCGGTCTGGTCGGCGGGCTGCCGTTCGGCGTGCTCTTCTTCGCCGGCCCGTTCAGCGAGGCGACGTTGCTGCGCCTCGGCGTCGCCTTCGAACGCGCCGTCGGCCGCCTGCCGCCACCATGATCTGGTTCGTGGGCGTGTGATCCAGAGCGGCGGATACCGCCGCACTCCAGATCACTCCAGCGCCTGGGGCGATTCGGGCAGCGTCTGGCCGCCGTCGACGATCAGCGTCTGGCCGGTGACGTAGCCGGCCTCGGCGGAGGCGAAGAAGGCCGCTGCCCAGCCGATCTCCTCGACCGTGCCGAGCCGGCGCAGCGGCACGGCCGCCGCCATGCCGTCGAGGTACTCCTTGCCCATCGCCGCCAGGCCTTCGGTGAGCACGTTGCCGGGCAGAACCGCGTTGATCGTGATGCGCGAGCCGGCGAGCTCGAGGGCGGCGGTGCGCATGAAGCCGAGCATCGCGGCCTTGCTGGCGCCGTAGTGCGACCAGCCGGGGTAGCCGGTGAGCGGGCCGGTGATCGACGAGGTCAGCACCACCCGCCCGGCGCCGCTGCGTTGCAGCCAGGGCAGACACGCCTGCAGGGCGAACAACATGCCCTTGGCGTTGGTGGCGAAGATGTCGTCCCAGTCGGCCTCGCTCATGTCGGCGATGCGCGCCTGCGGCAGGATGCCGGCATTGGCGCAGAGGACGTCGATGCCGCCGAAGGCGGCCGCGGCGTCGGCGGCGACGCGGTCCATGTCGGCGCGCCGGCGCACGTCGCCGCGGCAGAAGCGCACGCGTCCGCCGTCCTTCGCCAGTGCGGCCTGGGCGGCTCGCCCCTCCTCGTCGTTGCGCCCGACGATGCAGACACTGGCGCCGAGGCCGGCGAACACCCGCGCGATGCCCAGACCGATGCCCTTCGTGCCGCCGGTGACCAGCACGGACCTGCCGCGAAGCGATGTCGACATGGGCACGACCCTAGTCAGTCGGTCCCCGCGTTTCAAAGAGGTCCCTGGGTCGCCGCGCTTCGAGAGGCTCCTCGGGGCGTGCGATTCCGGGCGCGCAATCGTGCCGCGCGGCCGAGGCGCCGGCGCGGCGCGCACCTCGCCCTTTCCTCCCCGCGGGCGCGGGGCTATGGCAGGCAGAGGTCTGATGAACGACGAGGTCTGGTCCGCGAAGAGTGCGTTTTTCGGCGCGAGCATCGGCGACGCCTTCTTTCGAGCGCTGATCGAGCAGACCCAAGAACTCGTCTCGGTGCTCGATGCCGACGGCCGCTACCTCTACGTCAGCCCGTCGCATCGCGTCGTGCTCGGCTACGAAGCGTCGTCGCTGTTGGGGCAGGACGCGTTCGCCCTCGTCCACCCGGACGACCGTTCCGACCTGCTCGCCCGCTTTCGACACGCGCTCGCCCAGCCGGGTCGAACCGAGTCGCGCGAGTATCGCCACCGCCACGCCGATGGCTCCTGGCACGTGCTGACGGCCACCGGCACCAACCTGATCGCCGATCCCTCCGTGCGGGGTCTGGTGGTCAGCGCCCGCGACGTCACCGAGTACCATCGCACCGCCGGGATGCTGGCCGAGCACCGCCGCATGCTGGCGGAGCGGCTGGCCGAGCTCGATCTGCTCTACCAGTCCGCGCCGGTCGGCCTGGCGCTGATCGACTGCGATCTGCGCTACGTACGGGTCAACGACACCATGGCAGGGATCAATGGCTGCGCGCCGGCCGCGCACGTCGGCCGGCGCGTGCGCGAGGTGCTGCCGGACATTGCCGACTTCCTCGAGCCGGTGTTGCGCGAGGTCATCGAGACCGGCCAACCGGTGGCGGGTCGCGAGTTGCGCGGCGGTCCGCCAGCGGACCCGGACTCGATCAGGGACTGGCTGGTCAGCTACCACCGCCTCTCCGACGCCGCTGGACGGGCGCTGGGCGTCAACGCGGTCGTGCTCGACATCACCGCCCGCAAGCAGGTCGAGCGCGAGCGCGAGCGGGCGCGGCGCGACCTCGAGGAGCGCGTCCGGGAGCGCACGCTCGAGCTCGAGAATGCCAACGCCGCGCTGCGGGCGGAGATCGCCGAGCGCCAGCGGGTCGAGGAGTCGCTGCGGCGCTCCGAGGCGCGCTTCCGCTACCTGGTGGAGAACGTCAGCGAGGTGATCTTCGTCCTCGATCGCGCCGGGTGCCTCACCTACGTGAGTCCGGCGGTCGAAGCGCTCCTCGGGTACAGGCCCGCCGAGATCGTCGGCCAGCCCTGTCTCGACCTGGTCGAGCCGGAGGATCGGGCGCGCATCCTGGCGAGCTTCCGCCTCTCCCTGGACGGCATCGCCCGCCCGATCGAGGGCCGGGTGCGTGGCAAGGACGGGCGGGTTCGCTGGGTGCGCTCGCACGGCGGACCGCTGATCGAGGAGGGTCAGACGGTCGGCGTGCAGGGCGTCGCGATCGACATCACCCAGCGGCGCCTGGACGAGAGCGAGCGGCGCCGTCGCCAGACCGAGCTCGCGCACGCCCAGCGCCTGACCACGGCGGGAGAGATGACGGCCGAGATCGCCCATCAGATGAACCAGCCGCTGGCGGCGATCGCCAACTTCGCCAGCGGTCTGGCGACGCGACTCGACCGGGTCGGCGGCGATGCGGCGAGCCTGAGCGAGGTCGCGCGCCGCATCGCGCGCGAGGCGTTGCGCGCCGGCGAGATCATCCGCCAGTTGCGCGCCTTCCTGCGCAAGGGCGAGGGCAGCCTCCGCCGCTGCGATCCGAACGAGCTGGTGGCGCAGGTCTTTCGCCTGATCGAGGAGGACTTCCGGCGGGCGGCGATCGACGTTCACCTCGATCTCGCCCCGGCCGTCCCCGCGCTCGACCTGAACCCGGTGCTGATCGAGCAGGTGGTGCTCAACCTGCTGCGCAACGCGCTCGAGGCGATGGTGGCGGCCGAGCCGGGTGCGCACCATCTCGACGTCGCGACGCGCGCGGCGGGCGGCGAGGTGATGGTGACGGTGCGCGATACGGGAGTGGGCCTGCCCCCCGGCGCGGAGGGGCGGGTGTTCGAGGCCTTCCTGACGACCAAGCCCGAGGGCCTCGGGCTGGGGCTGTCGGTGAGCCGCTCGATCATCGAGGCCAGCGGCGGCCGTCTGTGGGTCGAGCCGCACGCGGGCCGCGGCACGGTCGCGGGCTTCGCGCTGCCGCTGCGCGGTTGACCGGACGCTTGCGCGGCGGTGACGCGCGGTGGTTGCGCCGGCGCGGGCGCGCGGCTAGCACGCGCGCCATGATCGACGCTCGCACTCCCGTTCTGGTCGGCGCCGCCGCCGTGCAGCAGAGGCTCGACGACCCGGCGGCAGCGAAGGAGCCGGTCGAGTTGATGATCGACGCGCTCGAGCGCGCCGCCGCCGACGCCGGCAGCCGTGCGCTGCTGGCACAGGCGACCTCGGTGCGGGTGCCGCGCGGCTTCTGGGACTACTCCGATCCCGGCCGTCTGATCGCGGCGCGCTTCGCCGCTGCCGGCGCGCGCACGCAGGTGGCGGAGATCGGCGTGCTGCAGACGACCCCGCTCGGCGCCGCCGCGCGCGACATCGCCGCCGGCCGCGACGAGGTCGTGCTGATCGCGGGGGGCGAGGCCAAGTACCGCTCGCTGCGGGCGCAGATCACCGGCACGCCGGCGTACTGGACGGAGCAGGTCGGCGTCGAGCCCGACGAGGTGCTGCGGCCGGCGCGCGAGATCTGGAGCCCGCTGGAGGAGGATCTCGGTCTGCTCATGCCCGTCAACCAATACGCCATGATGGAGACCGCGCTGCGCGCCGCCGACGGGCTCTCGATCGAAGAACACCGCCGCGAGGTCGCGCGCCTGTGGGCCGTCTTCAGCCGCGTCGCCGCCGACAACCCGCACGCCTGGAGTCGCGCCGCGGTCGACGAGGAGACGCTCGCCGGCGGTCGCGGCGGCAACCGCATGCTCGCCTTTCCGTACGCCAAGCTGCACAACTCGCAGTGGAACGTCGACCAGGCCGCCGGTCTCATCCTCTGCTCGGCGGCCAAGGCGCGCGCCCTCGGCATCGAGGAACGCCGCTGGGTCTTCCCGCTCGCGGTGGCGGAGTCGAACCACATGGTGCCGCTCTCCGAGCGAGCGGACCCGCACCGCTCGCCCGGCTTCCGCCTCGCCGGGAGACAGGCGCTCGCGGCGGCCGGCCTCGGCATCGACGAGATCGACCGGCTCGAGCTCTACAGTTGTTTCCCGATCGCGGTGCGGGTGCAGATGCGCGAGCTCGGCGTGCCTGCCGACCGCGTCGTGACGGTCACCGGCGGCATGGCCTTCGCCGGCGGGCCGCTCAACAACTTCGTCTTCCAGGCGCTGGCGCGCGTGGTCGAGCTGCTGCGCGCCGGCGGCGGGCGCGGCATGGTCACCGCCGTCAGCGGCATGCTCACCAAGCAGGGGGTCAGTCTCTGGTCGGCGGCGCCGCCGGCGCGCCCGTTCGAGTACGCCGACGTGAGCGATGCGGTCGCGCGCGAGACCGCCACCGTCGATGTGATCGACGGCTACACCGGCCCGGCGCGGATCGCCACCTACACCGTGCTGTTCGACGCCGACCGGCCGGTGCGTGCGGTGGCGCTCTGCGACCTGCCCGACGGCCGCCGCACCCTCGCCGCCTGCACCGATGCCGGAGTGGCGCGTGCCATGACCGAGCGCGAGCACTGCGGCGCGCCGGTGACGATCGCGCCGGGGCGCGCGTTCGCCGTGGCCTGAACCGCGGCGTCGCTCACTCGCGTGCCGGCGGCGTCGCGCGCCCGGCCTCGGCGCGGATCCACGTCAGTTGCGCGGGTTCGGCCAGCAGCGATCGCAGCGCGATGCCGGCGACGTGCTCGGCGACGTCGTCGGGCGTCCACCGTCCGCCGCGCCGGTACCACGCGAGCGTGGCTTCGCCCATGCCGAAGATCGCCTCGGTCGCCAGCGCCGCATCGACCCGCTCGAACTGGCCCGCCCGGATGCCCGCGCGAATCAGCTTCTGCATGGCCGCGATCAGGCGCGCCCGTCGCGCCCAGAAGGGCCGGAAGCGCGGCGCGCGGAGCTCTGGCGACAGCACCACGGCGGTCAGGTCGAAGGGATACGAGCAGAGATGCCGGACGTCGAAGCGGATCGAGCGGTAGAGGCGCAGCGCCGGCGATCCGCTCGCCCTCGCCTGGCGCTCGACGAACTCGAGGGGCGCGTCGAGCGAGCGCTGCAGCAGGCGCTCGAGGATGGCCTCCTTGGTGGCGTAATGGTGGAACAGCGACGGCTGCCGCAGGCCCGCCGCCTCCGCGATCTCGCGCGTCGAGGTCGCGGCGAAGCCCTTCTGCGCGAAGAGACGCGAGGCGACCCACAGGATCTCCTCGGCAGCGGGCCGGGGGCGAGGCCGCGGATCGACGCGCGGGCGGCCGACCTGCCGCGCCGGCGGAGGCTTCGGGTTCTTGCTCATCGGCGGCGCAGGATAGCGGCGGGGTTTCTATCGCGCAATCGATACGCGCGGTTGACTGGACGCGGCGGCGTGCCTAAACCTATCGCCCGATAGGAAAGGAGCCGCCGATGTCGACCCCGCCCGCTGCCGCCTCCGTCGCCGCCCGACGACCCGCCGAAACGCTGCCACCCCACTGGTACGCCGATCCGCGGACGTATGCGCGCGAGGTCGAACGCGTCTTCCGCGGCGAATGGCTGGCCGTGGGGCGCGTCGAGCAGGTGCGCGAGGCGGGCGACTACTTCAGCGTCGACCTGCTGGGCGAGCCGCTGGTGGTGGCGCGCGACAGGCAGGGGCAGGTGCGGGTCCTGTCGCGCGTCTGCCGCCACCGCTGGATGCCGGTGGTCGAAGGCGCCGGGCGGCGGCAGTCGTTCCAGTGCCCATATCATCTCTGGACCTACGGCCTCGACGGCCGGCTGCTGGGCGCGCCCGAGATGGATCGCGCCGAGGGCTTCGACCGGGCGAGCTGCCGGCTGCCGGAGATCCGCTTCGAGGTCTGGGAGGGCTGGATCCTGGTCAACCTGGACGGCCGCGCCGAACCGCTGGCGCCGCGCCTGGAGGGCCTGCGGCGCACGCTCGCGCCCTACGGCCTGGCGGACATGGTCGCGAGCGAGCCGATGGCGTACGACTCGCCCTGGAACTGGAAGGTGATGGTCGACAACTTCATCGAGTCGTACCACCACATCGGCCCGCACGCCGACACCCTGCAGCCGATCGTGCCGGGCGGCGGGACGTGGGCGGAGGACGTCGACGGGCCCTACATCCTGCTGCACAACCCGGCGAAGGATCCCGAGCAGCACCTGGCCCTGCTGCCGGAGATTCCCGGGCTGAGCCCGGCGCAGCGCAGCGAGTTCCTGGTCGTGGCCGTCTTCCCGACCCTGCTCTTCGCCGTCAATCCCGACAGCATGGTGTGGTACCAGCTCGAGCCGCAGGCGGTGGATCGCTTCACCCTGCGGATCTCGGTGTGCGTGCCGCCGGCGTCGGCGGGTGACGAGCGGGTCGCGCAGTTGCGCACGTTCGTCGATGCGGTGCACCAGCAGGACATCGTCGCCTGCGCCGGCGTCCAGTCCGGCCTCGCCAGCCGCTTCGCCGCCCCCGGTCCGCTCTCCCACCTCGAGAAGCCGATCGCGCAGTTCGCCGCCTGGCTGCGCGCCCGCCTCGCCTGATCAGGAGTGCGGCGGGAAGCGCCGCTCTGGATCGTCCGCCAGCGATCCAGAGCTGCGCTTCCCGCCGCACTCCTGATTCTGCGAACGCGGCTGCGCGATCTCGCCGGCACTGGGTGCCCTACCGAAGTGGCAGAGAATCTGCTCTAGCGAGGGTCGGGAAAGGAGACCTGCGTGAAGGGCCGAAAGAAGCCGGCCGAAGAGAGCCGGCCGCAGTTCCTGGCGCGCGAGGAGCGGCTGGCGACGGGCAACGCGCTGCGCGAGCGCGTGCCGCGTGCCAGCCACGGCAGCTGGAAGCGCCCGGCGAAGACGCGCGACCCGGTCGACATTCTGAAGCGCTCGAACCAGGGACGCCTGCCTGAGCTGGTGCCGATCCGCTACGGGCGCATGGTGCGCAGTCCTTTCACCTTCCTGCGCGGCGCGGCGGGGCTGATGGCCCACGATCTGGCGCACACTCCCGCGACCGGCGTGCGCGTCCAGGCCTGCGGCGACTGCCACCTGCTCAACTTCGGCCTGTTTGCCACCCCGGAGCGCGCACTCGTGTTCGACATCAACGACTTCGACGAGACCCTGCCGGCGCCGTGGGAATGGGATCTCAAGCGCCTCGCGACCAGCTTCGTGGTGGCCGCGCGCGACAACCGGCTCGACGACGCCCGCAGCCGCGACATCGCCGAGGTCGCCGTGCGCAGCTACCGCGAGCGCCTGCGCGAGTATTCGAAGATGAGCCCGCTCGAGATCTGGTACGCGCGCCTCGACGTGGAGTCCCTGATCGAGTCGGCGCCGGACGTCCAGGTCAGGAAGCGCCGCCGCGAGTTCGCGGCGGCGGCGCGGCAGCGCATCGGCGAGAACCTCTTCCCAAAGGTCGCCAGCCAGGTCGCCGGCAGGCCGCGCCTGGTCGACCAGCCACCGGTGCTGTACCACGTCGCCGAAGCGGATGCCGAGGAGCGGGTGCGGGAGGGGCTGCTCGCGTACCGTGAATCGCTGCCCGACGAGCGCCGCGTCCTGCTCGATCGCTACCGCCTCGAGGATTTTGCGATGAAGGTCGTCGGCATTGGCAGCGTCGGCACGCGCTGCTTCATCGCTCTCTTCTTCTCGGAGGAGAACCACCCCCTGTTCCTCCAGTTCAAGGAGGCCTGCCCCTCGGTGCTCGAGCCCTACGCCGGCAAGTCGCGGTACGAGAACCAGGGGCAACGGGTGGTCGTCGGTCAGCGCCTGATGCAGTCGTCGAGCGACATCTTCCTCGGCTGGGTGCGGGGCCGGCGAGGCTACGACTTCTACGTGCGCCAATTGCGCGACATGAAGTTCTCGATCCCGCTCGAGGGCATCACGGCGGGCGCCCTCGAGCGCTACGCCGAGATCTGCGCCGGCGTGCTCGCGCGCGCGCACGCCAAGTCGGGCGACGCCTCGACCATCAGCGGTTACCTCGGCAAGAGCGACAACTTCGACCGCGCCATGGGGGCGTTCGCGCTCGCCTACGCCGACCAGACCGAGCGCGATCACGCCGCGCTGGTGAAGGCGGTGCGCGCCGGCAAGGTCGAGATCCTGGAAGAAGAGGTCTAGGGGCCCTGCAGAGGGCGCCGGTCGTCGCCATGCTCGTGCTGCTGCAGGCGGTGGTGCTGCTGCTGATCTTCGCGGTCGGCGTGACCGCCACCTCCGACGACGTCGGCTACCTCGGGCGGCGGCGGTCGCTGCTGCTACGCTCGGTCGTGGCGATGTACGTCGTCGTGCCCCTGGCCGCGATCGCGCTCGGGCACCTGCTGCCGGTGCCGCGCAGCACCCGGCTGGCGCTGGTCATCCTGGCGATCTGCGCCGGCGCGCCCCTGCTGCCACGGCGCCTGCTGCAGTTCGGCAACGCCGCCTTCGTCTTCAGCCTGGTCGTGATCACGTCGCTGCTGGCGATCGTCACCGTGCCGGCGTCGCTCTTCGGGCTGTCCTGGGCGCTCGCGTTCGAGAACCCCGCCGTCGAACCGGGGCGTGTCGCGGCGCTGCTGCTGCGCACCTTCCTGCTGCCGCTGGCGGCGGGCGTGCTCGTGCGGCGCGCGATGCCCGAGCTCGCCGCGCGTCTCGGCCCGGCGCTGCTGCGCCTCGCCAATGCCGCGCTGTGGCTGTGCGTGCTGTTCGTCCTCGTCGCCCGCTTCGGCGCCGTGCTCGACGTCGGCGCGCCCTCGCTGCTGGCGTTCGCGCTCTTCACCGCCGCCGCCCTGGGCGCAGGCCACGCCCTCGGCGGCCCCGTGCCCGCCGACCGCGCCTCGCTCGCGGTCGCCTGCGCATCGCGCCACATCGGCCTGGCCCTGCTGATCGCCGCGCACGCACCGCGCGAGCGCGCGCTGGCCCTCGTGCTGGCCTATCTCCTCGCCTCGCTGGTGGTCTCGACGCCGTATCTCGCCTGGATGGCGCGCCGCGCCGCCGCCGGCGGCGAGGCGGGGCGGTGAGGGCGCGCGCCGGCGCCGCGCTCCTGCTCGCCGCCGCGCTCGCGACGGCGGCTGGCGCCGCGCCCGGCGACGCGGTGGAGACCGAGGGCGAGCCCCCCAGCGCCGCGGCGTCGAGCGAGGAGGAGCGCAAGCTCGCCGAGGACTTCTCCGATCCGCTGACGACGCTGCCGCAGCTCTTCCTGCAGGACGTCTACACGCCCTCGAGCTACGGCACCGAGGCGCAGGCGAACCGGGTGATCTTCCGCGCCATCGTGCCGCGCGTGCCGGAGTTCACGCTGCTGCCGCTCGTGCAGCTCATCCGGCCCTCGCTGTCGCTGGTGACGGTGCCGACCGGGCCCGGCAAGGGGACGCGCACCGAGTTCGGCGACGTGCAGCTCTTCGACCTGTTCGTCCTGCCGGGCTCGAGCCGCGCCACCGGCTTCTACATGGCCGCCGGGCCGCTGTTCGTCTTCCCGACCGCAACCCACCCGCTCGCCGGTCAGGGAGCGTGGCAGGTCGGGCCGGCGTTCGCGACCGTCTACAAAGGCATCCCCGGCCTGCTGTTCGGCGGTCTGGTCCAGAACCCGATCCCGTTCGCCTACACCTCGTCGCGCCGGCCGCCGTCGTCGCTGCTGGTGCAGCCGATCGTGCTCGCCTATCTCGGGCGCGGCTTCTACGCCAAGTCGGGCGACTCGACCTGGAGCGTCGCCTGGCAGGACGAGAAGGCGGTGACCCTCCCGCTCAGCTTCGGCCTCGGCTACGTGTGGATCCGCGCGGGTGCGAACCCGCTCAACTTCTTCGTCAGCGGCGAGTGGCTGGCCTACCGTCGCAACGCGCCGGTGGCGGCGCAGAACACCGTCCGCTTCGGCCTCACCGTCGCCTTCCCCGAGCTGAGCCCCTGGTGATCTGGAGTGCGGCGTGAAGCGCCGCTCTGGATGGTTTGCCGGAGCATCCAGAGCGGCGACCGCCGCACTCCAGACGCTCCGCGGCGAGCCCGGCGGCAGGGCGAGGTGGGCGAGAACTCTCTCGATCAGCGCCCGCGCCTCGATGGTCGCCACCAGGTGCGGACGGCCACCAAGGGAAGGCCAAGACCTCCTTGAGCCTCGACGCCGATTCGGATAGCGGCGCCAAGGGGGAAATCACCTTGCACAGGATCGGCTCCAAGGGGAGGTACGCCGCGACCGTGCTCGCTGCGATGTGGTTCGCAAGTGGGTGTAGTGCGCACGTCGTTGGCCCGGTCGTCTTCGGCGAGACGCTGGAAGAGTGGCGAGCACGGCTCGCGACGCGCGAGGGAGTGGCGAGTTGGGTCCGCTCGGGACTCGATGAATCAGCCAACCCGTGCACCGACTTCTTCGAGTTCGCCTGCGGCAAGCGCAAGGGCACGCCGCCGATGACGGATCGCAACGCGCTCGACTTCGCGCGGATCCAGTCGAACGTCGAGATCTGGTTCGCGCTCGCGCAGGCCCGCGGCGACGACACCGCGGCGCAGCGGACCCGCGATTTCGCCACCTCGTGCATCGACGTCGCCAACCAGGTCCGGCGCACGCCGTCGGAGACGCTGGAGTTCCTCGGCTTGCCGAGGTCCATCGACGACGACGTCGCATTGATGCGCGCCCTCGGCATCCTGCACCGCCATGGCATGCCGGCGCTGTTCGTTCCGCTCCTCGTTCCCGAAGGCGCGCCGGCGCGCGTTCTGCTCGCGTTGCACCCGGGCGGGCTCGGCATCGAGCCGTCGGCATACACGAGCGAGGATCCGCTGATGACGGTCGTGCGGAACTTCTACCGCAACTCGCTCCAGGTCCTCGACTCGGGCTCCGAGTTGCGCGGCATGCACGTCGACGATGGCGACCGCGTCGTCGCGCTCGAAGCCGCGCTGGCGCGCGCGATGGTGGCCAATCACCTGGCCTATGCGGACCCGGCGATCACGGTCGCCGACCTCGAACGCCAGACCGGCCTTCCTTGGAGGCCCTACTTCGATGCGCTCGGCGCCACGTCGGCCGACCGACTGCAGTTGACGACGCCCGCCTACTTCCAAACCCTCGGTCGCGAGCTGCTGCGTCTCACCGCCGCGGAGCGCACCGCCTACGTCCAGTCGCGCGCCCTGCGCAGCACCCCACGCTTCACGCGCGGCGAGAGGTACGCTTGGTGGCAGGTGTGCACCAGCACGGCACAGGATGCTCTGGGCGCTCCCCTCTGGAAGGACATGGAGGGCGCGGAGCGCAGCAAGGCGCGGATGAGCCAGGCGGAAGCGCTATGGACCCAAGTGCACACTGCCGCCGGCGAGCGCATCGGAGCGGCGGCATGGCTGGGCGCGCAGCGCGCGATTCTCGCCGCCAGGACCAAGGCGATCGTGCCGCTGCTCGGCTATCCGGTCCAGCTCGGTTGGACACCGACGTTTCCGCTCTCGTCGCGCGACTTCCTGGCGAACTTCCTCGCCGCACGCGCGGCCTGGTGGGATCACTCCCTCGCCTCGCTCGGCTCGGCGCCGGTCGTGGAGGATCTCGGCCCGCGGCCCGCGGCTACCGCCGCCGGTTACCTGCCACGGCTCAACTCCGTCGTCGTTCCCGCCGAGGTTCTCGCGCCGCCGCTCTTCGGCACCGAGCTGCCGGCCGAGATGAACTACGCCGGCCTCGGCTTTCTGATCGGCCACGAGATCGGCCACTCCATCGACCGCTTCGCCCGCGCGATCGATTCCAGCGGCGGTCGCACGAGCCTCGACCCGGCCTTGGTCAGCTCACTGAAGCGCCAGGAGGAGTGCCTGGCGGACCACTTCCGCCGTTTCGATGCAGTGCCGAACTTCTACTCCCACGTCATCGCCGGCCACGTGGAGGCGGCGCCGATCGACGCCGAGCTGACGATGAGCGAAGGCTGGGCCGACGTCTTCGGCGCGCGCGCGGCGCTCGGCGCCTATCGGGCCGCCGGACGGACGGAACCGCCATTGCTCGACGGCATGAGCGGCGATGCCGCCTTCTTCGTCGTGCTGGCGCAGAACTGGTGCGGCGAGCCCAACCGCTACGTGCAGCAGTACATCGCTGCCACCGACGTCCACACACCGCCGCGGGCGCGCATCAATGCCGTACTGTCGGCGCTGCCGGAGTTCGCCGAAGCATTCGACTGCCCGGTCGGCGCGCCCATGCGTGCCGCCGGCAGTTGCGATCTGTTCTGAGGAGACATCGCGACGAAGCGCGCCTGGAGTGCGGCCTGAAGCGCCGCTCTGGATCGCCCGCGAGCCATCCAGAGCGGCGCTCCACGCCGCACTCCAGACGCTGCGCGGCGATCGACTCACAGCCGCATCAACAGCGCGCCCGCGATCGCCAGCAGGACGTTGGCGAAGGCGTAGGTGCCGGCGTAGCCGACGGTGGGCAGGGGACTGTCGGCCTGGCGGTTCACCATGTCGAGCGCGGGCGTGCTGGTCATCGAGCCGGTCAGGGCGCCGAGCAGGATGACCGGATCGAGGCCCAGCACCAGGCGCCCGAGGGCGAAGCCGAGCAGCAGCGGCAGGCCCATCACCACGAAGGCCCCGAGGGGCAGCCACGGGCCGCCCTGGTACAGCGCTTCGACGATGGTGCCGCCGGCCTCCAGGCCGATGTTGGCCATGAAGAACTGCAGGCCGAGCTCCATCAGCACCGAGGTCGCGCCGACCGAGAGCTGGCCGAAGGTGGGGTGGATGGTGCGCAGGTAGCCGACGACCAGTCCGGACAGCAGCAGGCCTCCCGCGGTGCCGAGACCGATCGGGATACCGCCGACGTGCACGTTGACCAGGCCGATCGCGATGCCGGCGGCGATGCCGAAGGCGAAGGTGATCAGGTCGGCCTCGTCGGCGGGCGCCTGGCTCTGGCCGATGCGCTCGGCGAGCGCGTCGAGGTTGCGCGGCAGGCCGACGACGATCAGCAGGTCGCCCTTCTGCAGCGCGAGTTCGGCGCTCAGCGGCAGGCGCATGCCGGCGCGTTGCAGGCCGACGACGAAGGCGCCGAAGGCCGCTGCCATCGCCACCGTGTACGGCAACCCCGCAGCGTTCGCCGACGTCGCCGTCGCAAGCGTCCGGTCGCCCTCGGCCTGCCCCGGATCGCGGCGCGGCCTCCTGCCTCCGGTGACCAGAATCGTCCGCTGCTCGGCCACCTCGAGCAGCTCGTCGTCGACGGTCTCGCCACCGAGCTGCTCTAGCGCGCGGCGTTGCATCGCGCGCGGCCCCAGCATCGAAACCAGGTCGCCGAGCTCCAGGCACGTTTCGGGCCGGACCTCGAGCACGATGTCGCCGCGCCGGAGCCGCTGCGCCAGGCAGCCGGTGCGCTGCAGCAGCTCCGCCGGGGATGCGCCGACCAGGGCCGGCGCGGTGACCTGGTAGACGCGCATCACCGGCCGATCCCGCTCGCTCGCGGGCGCCACCTCGCCCGCCGGTCGCTGCGCGGCGAGGCGGCGCGCCTCGGCGGCGAGGTCGATGCCCATGATCCGCGGCAGCAGCGCGACCAGGATCAGCAGGCCGAAGAGGCCGACGACGTAGGTGATGGCGTAGGAGGCGGCGATGTTGCGCAGCGCTGCCTCGGGCGCGAAGCCCGCGGGCAGCAGAGCGGCGCCGTCGCGCACCGCGTCCTGCGCCGCCACCAACGTCGGCGTGCTGGTCAGCGCCCCAGCCAGCAGGCCGGCGCGGAAGCCGGGCGGCAGATCGAGGCGCTGCGACAGCAGCACCGCCGTGCCCACGCCGACCGCCGCCACCACCGCCGCGAGAAGGGCGAACTGGATGCCGTTCTTGCGGAAGGCGGTGAAGAACTGCGGCCCGGCGCGCAGGCCGACGCAGTAGATGAAGAGGATGAAGCCGACGCTCTGGCTGCCGCTGCTGCCGTGCACGCCGAAGTGGCCGAGCAGCAGGCCGCCGAGCAGGACGCAGGTGGAGGTGCCGAGCTGCACGCCGGCCACCCGCAGCCGGCCGAGGGCGTAGCCGGTGCCGATGACGAGGAAGACCGCCAGCACCGGCTGGTCGAGCAGAAGTTGGATCATGTCGCGCCCCGCTCAACCCAGCCGCCGCGGATGCGTCATCTTCTCGGGACTGAGGATGTCGTCGAGCTGCGCCTTCGTCAGCCAGCCCTTCTCCAGCGCCAGCTCGTAGACGCTGCGGCCGCCGGCGAGCGCTTCCTTGGCGATGGCGACGCTCTTCTCGTAGCCCAGTACCGGGTTCAGGGCCGTCACCAGGCCGATCGAGTTCTGCACGTACTCGAGGCAGCGCTCGCGGTTGGCGGCGATGCCGGCGATGCAGCGGGTGTTGAGCACCACCGCCGCGTTGCGCAGCATGGTCAGGCCGAAGAGCAGGTTGAAGGCGATCACCGGCTCGGCCATGTTGAGCTCCAGCTCACTCGCCTCCGAGGCCATCGTCACGGTCACGTCGGCGCCGATGATCTGGAAGCAGACCTGGCTGACCACCTCGGGGATCACCGGGTTGACCTTGCCCGGCATGATCGACGAGCCCGGCTGCTGCGCCGGCAGGCGGATCTCGTAGAGGCCGCAGCGCGGCCCGGACGACAGCCAGCGCAGATCGTTGCAGATCTTCGAGAGCTGCACCGCCGCCGTCTTCATCGCGCCGCTCATCAGCGCGAACTCGCCCGAGTCCTGCGTCGCCTCGACCAGGTTCTCGGCCAGCCGCACCGGCAGGCCGCTGACCTCGGCCAGCCGTCGGGTGCACAGCTCGGCGTAGCCCGGCGGGCTGTTGATGCCGGTGCCGATCGCGGTCGCGCCCATGTTGATCGAGAGCAACTCGTCGCCGGCGCGCTCGAGGTGGCGGATGCCGTCGGCGATCATCACCGCGTAG
>Ga0268299_1003184_pt1 | contig 16027 bp, 15 predicted proteins | sample NOBtaG_FD_193484 | JGI IMG/M metagenome (GOLD analysis project Ga0268299, IMG submission 193484) | Activated sludge microbial communities from bioreactor in Nijmegen, Gelderland, Netherland - NOB reactor | ecosystem: Engineered > Bioreactor > Aerobic > Activated sludge | place: Netherlands...
CGTCCAGCACCTCGACCTTGTTGTGGACCAGCGCGTCCTCGTAGCGTGCGAACACGGCCTTGGCTTCGGCCAGGACCTCGGGGCGGTTGATCTCCATGGCCATCGCTTCCTTCAGGCGAGATTCGCGACCGGCGCGGCCGCGACGCCCCTCGATTCCAGCACGGCGGCGACGCGCAGCGCGTGGTCCTCGCGCCAGGGCGCGGCGATGAGCTGCAGCGCGATCGGCAGCTGCGGCTGCGCGGGGCTGGAGCCCCACACCGGCACCGCGCACACCGGCAGGCCGATGCACGAGATCGGCTGCGTCAGCAGACCCAGGCTGGGCCGCATCGGCAGGCGCTGGCCGTGGAGGTCCAGCCATTCGCTGCCGATCGCGGGGGCGACGCAGGGCGTGGCCGGCGCGATCAGCACGTCGACCTGCTCGAACAGCCGGGCCGCCTGCTGCGCGAACCAGCGCCGCACGCGCTGCGCCTGCAGCACCCAGGCCGCCGGCAGCAGCGCGCCGGCCAGGAAGCGGTCGCGCGACAGCGGCTCGAAGTCGGCGGCGCGCGTGCGCAGGTCGGGCAGGTGCAGGGCGGCGCCCTCGGCATTGCTGATCAGGAAGGCAGCGGCGCGGGCGCGCGCGACTTCGGGCAGCGACATCCCGGGCAGGCCGCCCAGCGCCTGTGCTGCACGCGCCACCGCGGCGTGCGCCTCGGGCAGGGCGTTGTCGGCGAAGTAGCCGCCGAGCACGGCGATGCGCAGGCCGTCGATGCCGCGAGCCAGTTGCGGCATCGTCGGCTCGACGGCGCGCGCCACGCAGCCCGGATCGCCGGCGTCGTGACCCTGCATCGCGTCGTAGGCGAGGGCCAGGTCGGCGGCCGAGCGCGCGAACGGCCCGAGGTGGTCCAGGCTCGCGACGAAGGGATAGCTGCCGTTGCGCGGCAGCCGGCCGTAGGTGGGCTTGAGGCCGAACACGCCGCACATCGAGCTGGGCACGCGGATCGAGCCGTTGGTGTCCGAGCCCAGGGTGATCGGCACCTGGCCGGCCGCGACCGCCGCGGCCGATCCGCCCGACGAGCCGCCGGCGATGCGCGCCAGGTCGTGCGGGTTGCGGGTCGGGCCTTCGTGGCTGTTCTCGGTCGTGAAGCCGTAGGCGTACTCGTCCATGTTGAGCGCGCCGACCAGCAGCGCGCCGGCCGCGTCCATGCGGCGCACCAGCAGCGCGTCGGCCGTGGCGGCAGGGCGGCCGCGCTCGATCTTCGATCCGGCCAGGGTCGTCAGGCCCTGCACATCGAACAGGTTCTTCACCGCGTAGGGCACGCCCAGGAGCGGCAGCGCGCGCACCGCGGCATCGCCGGCGGCCAGCCGCGCGTCGAGCGCCGCGGCCTGCGACAGCGCGCGCCCGGCGGTGCGGTCGGTGAAGGCATTGACGCGCCCGTCGGTGGCCTCGATGCGGGCCAGGCTGGCCTGCACCATCGCGCTGGCGCTGACGGCACCGGCGCGCACGGCCGCGGCGATCTCGGCCGCCGGGCGGCTGAGCAGCTCGCCGGCCGTCATGCAGCGCCGGGGTCGACCGTTGCGTGCGGCGAGAGCGGCACGAACTGCGGCGCCGGCTCGTCGTGCAGCGCCAGCGGCCGGCCGTTCACCTGCTCGGCCATCAGCGCGGCCAGCGCGAAGTAGCGCTGCACGCCGGGGCGATGCTCCGGCGCCAGCTGCAGCGACAGCGCCGCCGCGGCGGCGTCGACGTAGGCTTCGATAGCCAGAGGCGTCATCCTTTCGCTCCGTCCTGTCCCGTCCAGCAGCCGCCGCGGATCCGGCTCTGCCGGTCCGCCAGCGGCGCCCCCTCGAGGGGGAGCGGCGAAGCCGCAACGGGGGTGGTTGTCATCAGCGTCGCACCTCGCGCTGGAAGATCTCGAGGCTGAGCTTCTTGGTCGCGATGAAGCTGGCCTCGCTGAGCGTGGCGACGGTGCGCGGCCGTGCGTCGTCGTAGCTCAGGATCTCGGCGACCCGGGTCGGGCGCTTGGTCAGCAGCAGCACCTGGTCGGCCAGGTAGACCGCCTCCTCGAGGTCGTGCGACACCAGCAGCATCGTCGTGCCGGTCTGCATGAAGACCTCCTGGAGCTTCTCGCGGATGAAGAGCGTCATCTCGAAGTCCAGCGCCGAGAAGGGCTCGTCGAGGAACAGCACCTCGGGCTTGGGGGCCAGCGCGCGCATGATCGACGCGGTCTGCTGCTGCCCGCCCGACAGCTCGTAGGGGTAGCGCTTCAGGTCGAACTTGACGTCGAAGGACGCGACCAGCTCCTCCATGCGGCGGTCGACCTCGGCTTTGCTGCGCCCTTCGAGCTTGAGTGGGTAGGCGATGTTGTCGATGGTCCGCATCCACGGGAACATCGCCTCGCGGTAGTTCTGGAACACGTAGCCGATCTTGGTGTCGGCCAGCGACTTGCCGTCGAACAGGATCTGGCCCGAGTCGATCGGGATCAGGCCGGCGATCATGTTGATCAGCGTCGACTTGCCGCAGCCGTTGGGGCCGAAGACCGAGACGATCTTGCCCTTGGGGATGTCGAGGTCGAAGTTCTCGTACAGCGGCCAGCCGGCGAAGTACTTCGTCAGGCCGCGGATCGTGATGTGCGTGCCGGCCGGGCCGGGGGCGAACTTCGGCGCCGGCACGTCGGCGTACACCGGACCATTGAGGACAGCGGACATCATCGGCCTCCGACGGAACTGGAAGGATCAGTCGAGCGGACGCGGCGGATCCGGCTCTGCCGGTCCGCTGGCGTCGCCCCCTCGAGGGGGAGCGGCGAAGCCGCAACGGGGGTGGTCAACGCCCACTCCAGTGGACGATCTTTCTCTCCGCGACCAGGAACAGCACGTTCAGCGCGTAGCCCAGCGCCCCCGCCGCCAGGATGGCCGCGTACATCGTCTTGACGTTGAGCACCTGCTGCGCGTCGATGATGCGGTGACCCAGGCCGTTGTCGGAGCCGATGAACATCTCGGCGACGATGACGATCACCAGCGCCATCGACACGGCCGAGCGCAGGCCGACGAAGCTGGGCTGCAGGCTCTCCCAGACCAGCACGTCGCGGAAGGTCTGCCAGCGCGAGGCGCCCATCACCTTGGCCGCCATCACGCGCTGCTTGCGCGCGTTGATGACGCCGTAGGCGCTGTTGAACACGACGATCAGGAAGGCGCCGAAGGCGGCGATCGCGACCTTGTTGATGTCCGAGGTGCCGAAGATCAGCAGGAACAGCGGGATCAGCGCCGAACTCGGCGTCGAGCGGAAGAAGTCGATCAGGAACTCGACGCTGCGGTAGGCGCGCTCGTTGCTGCCGAGCAGCACGCCGAGCGGCATGCCGACGACGGCGGCGATCAGGAAGGCCTGCACCGTGCGCCACACCGTGACCAGGAAGTCGCCCAGCAGCGCGCCGCCGAACAGCCCGGTGACCAGCGTGACGATCGTCGCCGACGGCGGCGGCAGCAGGATGGCCTTGATCCACCCGGCGCGCACCACCAGGTCCCAGATCAGGAACAGCACCAGCGGGCCGATCACCGGCAGGAAGCGCGCCCAGGGGAAGGCGCGGCGCGGCGTCGGTGGCGCCGCGCCGGCGGCCGACCAGGGCGCACTGCCGGCGGCCGGCGGGATGGCGGCGGTGGAGGGCGCTTCCATGGCTCAGCCTCTGTAGAGGAGCGTCTCGACCGCGAGCTTCTTCTCGAACACGCCCTTCTCGGTGAACAGGTCGAAGAACTTCTGGAAGGCCGCGACGTCGCTGGGCTTGAACTCGCTGTACAGCATGTAGGACGCGAGCGGCACCTCGCCGGTCAGCGGCCCGTCGATCGCGGTGTAGCCCTTCAGGAACTGGCGCGCCTCGGCCGGTTGGCTGCGGACCAGCGCGATGCCCTTGGCGTAGGCGGCGATGTACTTCCTGGTCGCGTCGGGATGCTTCTTGATGAACTCGCTGGTCAGCGTGGCCGAGCCGCCGTGCCAGGGCGCGAGCGGATCGCCGAGGATGTACTTGGCGATCACGCCGGCCTCCAGCATGCGCGTCGTGCCGTTGAGGCGGCCGACGGTGCCGGTCGGCTCCAGCGTGTAGGCCGCATCGATCTGTCCGGCGGCGAGTGCGGCGACATGCTGGCCGATCGGCAGCTCGGTGACGCTGGTACCGCCGGCGCCGGCGCGTTCCAGCACCGTCAGCGCCAGCACCCGGTTCTGGATGCCGGGACCGGAGGCGACGCGCTTGCCCTTCAGGTCGGCGATGCTCTTCACCGTGCTGTCCTTGGGGACGAGGAACTGGTCCAGCACGTACTTCGCGTTGCTCGGGTTCGTGGCGATGATCTTGAAGAGCCCCGGCGAGGCGATCTCGCCGACGCCGAGGTTGCCCGAGCCGGTGCCGTTGGAGCTGCCGTCGGAGCGGCCCGCGAGCATCGCCTCCATCACCTGCTGCGCGCCGGCGAACTTGAGCGCTTCGACCTCGAGCCCGGCTTCCTTGAAGTAGCCCTTCTCGACCGCGGCGAAGAAGGGCAGCCCGGCGGCGACCGGCCAGCAGCCGATGCGCACCTTGACGGCAGCCTGGGCGCGCACCGCCGGTGCGCCGATGGCGGCCAGGGCCGCGGCGCCGGTGGCGGCGCGCAGCAGGCGCCGGCGGGAGGTGTGGGCGGGTGAAGAGCTCATGGCGTGGACTCCGGAGCAAGAGGTCGGGAAGGGCTATGCATGCGCCGTGCCCTGGGCGAGCGCGGCGAGGTAGGCGCGCCAGCCGCCGTGGCGGCTGACGTCGGGGGCGTCGGCGAGGGCATGCGCCTCGCAGAGGAAACCGTGGACCCAGCGGCCGTCGGCCAGCTCGATCGAGCCCAGGCCCAGCGGCGGCGGGATCAGCGCGAGGAAGGAGCCGACCGCGCGCTGCGGCAGGTTCCAGACCTCGACCTCGATCGCGTGGCCGCCGGCCGGCGCGCGCACCAGGCCGGGCTTGGGCGGCGTCGTGCCGGGCAGGGCATGCAGCCGGTAGCGGGCGGCCGTCGTGGTGCGTTCGCGCAGCGTGGCACCACGTTCGAGCAACTGGCCGTTCAGCGGCAGGCCGGAGAGGTGCGCGCCGACCACCGCCAGCGGCAGCACGGGCTCGGCCGCCGGCCAGGGCAAGGCGCCGGGCGGCAGCTCGGGACGCTGTGGCGGGTCGAACGCGGCCTGCCAGGCCAGCCCGAAGCGCGCCAGCGCGGCGTCGGCGTTGGCCGGGCCGATGAAGGTCACGCCGAAGGGCAGGCCCACGGCCGTGAAGCCGGCCGGCAGGGCCAGCGCGCACCAGCCCAGCAGGTTGACGAAGTTGGTGTAGCTGCCCAGCAGCGCGTTGACGCCCAGCGGGTCGGCGTCGACCTCGGTGAAGCGGGGGTGGCCGGGCGCGGTCGGCACCATCAGCAGGTCGAGCTGCTGCCACAGCGCCGCGGCGTCGCGCTGGGCGGCCCGCAGGCGGTACTGGCCGCGGAAGGCATCGGTCGCGCTGTAGTTGCCGGCCGCCTCGATCACGCGGCGCACGCTCGGGTCCAGCGCGTCGGGATCGGTCGCGAGCAGGCGCTCGACCACGGCGTGCCGCTCGGCCACCCAGGGGCCGCTGTACAGCAGCTCGGCCACGGCGTGCAGCGGCTCGAAGTCGATCGCGACGGGCTCGTGACCCAGGGCGCGCAGGCTCGCCAGCGCGGCCTCGAAGGCGGCTTCGTAGCCGGCGTCGCCGAAGAAGCGCGGCGCGTGCGGCACGCCGACGCGCAGCCGCGACGGCAGCGCGGCCGGGCCGGGCTCGAAGCGGCTGTAGGCGTCGTCGGCATCGCTGCCCTCGATCAGCGCCAGCACGGCGGCGGCCGCCTCGACGGTGTGGGTGAACACCGACACGCAGTCGAGGCTGCGGCAGGCCGGCAGCACGCCGGCGGTGGACACGCGGCCCGGCGTCGGCTTGAGTCCGACCAGGTTGTTGAAGCCGGCCGGCACGCGCCCGGAGCCGGCGGTGTCGGTGCCGAGCGCCAGCGGCAGCTCGCCGCGCGCGACGACCACCGCCGAGCCCGAGCTCGAGCCGCCGCTGATGCGATCGGCCGCGAAGGCGCTGGCCGGCCTACCGTAGGGCGAGCGCGTGCCCACCAGGCCGGTGGCGAACTGGTCGAGGTTGGTCTTGCCCAGCCACACCGCGCCGGCCTCGACCAGCCGCTCGACCGCGCGCGCCGAGCGCACCGCGACCTGCGCGTGGGCCGGGCAGGCGGCGGTGGTGAGGAGCCCGGCGACGTCGATGTTGTCCTTGACCGCGAAGGGCAGGCCGTACAGCGGCAGGGCCTTGTGCCGACCCACGGGATCGGCATGGGCGGCGGCGCGCTGCGCCAGCGCGTCGAGCTGGCGGTCGAGCTGCGCGTCGCTGGCCAGCGTGATCCAGGCTTCGGGCGGGCTGGACTCGCGCAGGCGTGCCAGGCGCTGCGTCAGCAGGGTGCGCGGCGACGCGCCGCCGGCGTAGGCGGCGAGCCAGTGCTCCAGGGTCGAGAGGGGTTCGGAGGACGACATGCCGTTTCGGTGCACAAACTAGTATTCAAGTTTGTGTCCTGCACGAAGCGTGCCCGCCCGTCGCAGGCCGGGACGCCCGCGATCCCGGGGCAGCGTGCGCCGGAACGGACCGCCGGCGCACCAGGGCGGGACGCCGCGCCGCGCGATGCTCAGCCGCGGGCGGCGTCGAGCACGAGGCCGGGCAGGGCGTCGACGTCCGCCGCGTTGGTGTGGAAGTTGACGATGCAGGCGCGCAGCAGGAAGCGCCCGTCGACCACGGCCGGGCTGAGGTGGCTGCGCCCGCCGCGCTGCACGCGCGCGAGGACTTCGCGGTTCAGCGCGTCGAGCGCCGCCGCGTCGTCGACACCGGGTGGCCGGCAGCGCCAGGTCGTGACGCTGAGGCCGCAGGTCGCGGCCTCGAGGCCGGGCGTCGCGCGCACGCGGTCGAACAGGCGCTGCGCCAGCGCGATGTCGTCGGCGATCATCTGCCGGTAGCCATCGCGCCCGGCCATGCGCAGGGCCAGCCAGACCTTCAGCGCGCGAAAGCCGCGCGTGTTCTGCGGCCCGAGCTCGTGGAAGTCGACGACGCCGGCTCCGCCGTCCGCCGGCGCGGCGTAGTAGCTGGGCCGCTGGCCGTAGCTGTCCTGCAGTCGCTGCGGCTCGCGCACCAGCAGGCAGCCGGCCTCGATCGGTGCGTAGAGCCACTTGTGCGGATCCAGCGCCAGCGAGTCGGCCTGGCGCAGGCCCGGGAGGTCGGCGCAGACGCGCGCGCCCAGCAGGCCGGCCCGCGGCGTGTCCAGCAGGCAGGCGGCCGGTGCGCCGTAGGCGCCGTCGACGTGGAACCACAGGTCCTCGCGGCGCGCCAGCGCGGCCAGCGCCGGCAGCGGATCGACCGCGCCGGTGGCGATGCTGCCGGCATTGCCGACCAGCATCAGCGGCTGAACGCCGGCGGCACGATCGGCGGCGATGGCGCGCGACAGCGCTTCGAGGTCGATGCGCTGGTGCGCATCACCGGGGATGCTGCGCAGCGCGCGGCGGCCCAGGCCGGCCTGCTCGAGCGCCTTGGGCAGCCAGCCGTGCGTCTGGTCGGAGGCGTAGACCGCGAAATGCGCCGCCCCCAGGCCCTGCTCGCGCAGGTCGGGCAGGCGCGCCCGCAGCGCGAGCTGCAGCGCCATGCCGTTGGCGGCGTTGCCGCCGCTGGTGAGCAGGCCACCGCTGCCCGCCGGGTAGCCGACCAGTTCGGCCAGCCAGCGCAGCGTCTGGAACTCGATCTCGCTGGCCATCGGTGCGGTCTGCCACAGCGCGACGTTGGCGTTGAGCGCCGCGGCCAGCAGCTCCGCCAGCATCCCGATCGGTGCCGGCGACGCCGCGATGTAGCCGTGGAAGCGAGGGTGGCTGCTGAGGGTCGAGTGCTCGAACAGCAGCGAGGCGGCCTGGTCCAGCAGCGCGGCGGCGTCCTCGCCTTGCGTTGGCAGGTCGCGTGCCGCGTCGAGGGCGCGGCGCACCTGGGCAGGGGTTTCGCCGGGCGTGACCGGTCGCGTGGCGAGCCGCGCAAGCTCGACCGTCAGGCGATCGACCAGCGCATGGCCCAGCGCACGAAAGCGCTCCGGCGCCATTGCCAGCGCCGCGCTGCGGCGTCCGGCGGCCGGCGGCGACTCAGCCATCCAGGGACTTGGCCATGAAGACGCTGAGCGGGTCCTCGGCGTAGCCACCGAAGGGGCCGCGGCGCCGGTAGCCGTCGCGTTCGTACAGCGCCAGCGCCTCGTGCTGGTGGATGCCGGTCTCGAGCATCAGTGCCCGGCAACCGCGCGCGCGGGCCTCCGTCTCGAGCCTCGCCAGCAAGGCCTTCGCGAGCCCCTGGCCGCGCGCACGCGGGCTGACGAACATGCGCTTGACCTCGCCGTGGTCGGAACGCAGCACGACGGCTCCGCAAGCGATGACCGCGCCGGCCTCGTCGCGCGCCACGGCGAACAGCACCTCGGGCCGGCACAGCGACGCGAGATCCAGCAGGTGGTTGCTCTCGGGCGGGTAGAGCGAACGCTGGTAGGCGTCGAGCGCGTCGATCAGCGCGATGACTTCGGGCTGGTCCGGGGACTCCAGGCCGATGCGCGCCGCGGCGCGCATCAGGCCACCACGCCCTTGCTGCGCAGGAAGTCGTCGACCAGCTTCAGCCGCACCAGCGGGTCGGGCAGCTCCATCAGCTTCTGCTTCGCGGCCAGCGGGATCGGCAGGATCTCGCACCAGCGGTTGGCCAGCCAGCCGGCGCTGTCGAACTGGTAGGGCTCGAGGAAGGGCTCGTTGCCCTGCTGCTTGAGCGTCGCGATCGCGTTGGCCAGGCCCTGGGCCGAGCCGAGCAGGTCACCGGTCGGCAAGGTGGGCTCGTCCTCGGGCAGGTGGCGGGCCTGCGCGACCCACAGGTGGTTGGCCTCCTGCTCGACCTGCTCGGTCCGGAAGCGCTGCATGCCGCGGCAGCGCACGTGCAGGATGCCGGGCCGCTCGCTGTCGACGTCGATCAGCTCGGCCTCGCAACCGATGGATTCGAAAGCGACCTCCCGATCGCCCTTGTTGACCTCGCCGCCCTTGCGGAGCGCGACGACACCGAAGCGCCGGCCTTCGCGCAGGCACTCGCCGACCAGGTCCAGGTAGCGGGCCTCGAACACCCGCAGGCTCAGCAGGCCGCCGGGAAACAGCACCGACTGCAGCGGAAACAACGGGACCCGGAAGGCAGGGGTGGGATCGACGGTCATGGCAGGGGCGACGAGCGCCGCGGCGGCAGCGTACTACGAGCGAGCGTCGAGTTCGCGGTGCCGCAACAAGGTGATACCGCGCGAGGCGAAGCGCCGCGCCAACTGCTCCACGAAATACACCGAGCGGTGCTGCCCGCCGGTGCAGCCGATGGCCACGGTGAGGTAAGCGCGCTGGTCCTGCTCGAAGGCCGGCAGCCAGCGCGCCAGGAAGGCCTCGATCTGGCCGAGCATCTCGATCACCTCGGGCTGCTGCTCCAGGTACTCGGCGACCGGCGCGTCGCGGCCGCTCAGCGGCCGCAGCTCGCGCACGTAGTGCGGATTGGGCAGCACGCGCACGTCGTAGACCATGTCGGCGTCCAGCGGCACGCCGTTCTTGAAGGCGAAGGACTCGAACACCAGCGTCAGCGCGCCGGACGGTGCCTTGACCAGGTCGCGCACCCAGCTGCGCAGTTGCGCCGGGCGCAGCTGGCTGGTGTCGATCAGGGCCGAAACGTCGCGCAGCTCGGCCAGCAGCTCGCGCTCCAGGCCGATGGCATCGACCAGCGCGCGGTGCTGGTCGACGGCAGCATCCGCCGCCTCGGCGCTGAGCGGATGGCGGCGGCGCGTCTCGGAGTAGCGGCGCACCAGCGCGTCGGTGCTGGCATCGAGGAAGATCGGCCGCACGGCGACGCCTTCGCTGCCGAGCTGCGAGATCAGCGGCAGCAGGTGCGGCAGCGAGGCCGCGCTGCGCACGTCGACCGCGATGGCGACGCGCCGCGGCATGCTGCGGGCCTGCTCCAGGCGCAGGAACTCGGTCAGCAGTTCGGGCGGCAGGTTGTCGACGCAGTAGAAGCCGGCGTCCTCGAGCGCGTGCAGCGCGATGGTCTTGCCGGAGCCCGAGATGCCGGTCACCAGCACGACTTCGCGCGGCGCCGCGCGGGTCTCCGCGTTCATGCGCGTTGCCTCTTGCGGCCCGGCTCGGGGCTCGCGCCCGCCGCCCCGTCCAGCAGCGCCTGCGCGTGGGCGAGGCTCGTGCTGGCGGCACTGCCGCCCAGCATGCGCGCGATCTCCTGGACGCGGGCCTCGCCCTGCACCGGCTGCACGTCGCTGCTCGTGCGGCCACCCCGCGCGGACTTGCTGACCACGCAGTGCTGGTCGGCGCAGGCCGCGACCTGCGGCAGGTGGGTCACGCACAGCACCTGGCGGTCGCGGCCCAGGCGCTTCATCAGCCGGCCGACGGCGTCGGCCACGGTGCCGCCGACGCCGGCGTCGATCTCGTCGAAGATCAGGGTGCCGATGGTTTGCGTGTCGGGACCGAGCTCGCTGGTCGTGACCGCGATCGCCAGCGCGATGCGCGACAGCTCGCCGCCCGAGGCGACCTTGGCCAGCGCGCGCGGCGTGCTGCCGGGGTGCGCGGCGACGCGGAACTCGGTCGACTCGCGCCCGAAGCGTTGCGGTTCGGGCAGCGGCTCCAGCGCGACCTCGAAGCGGCCGCCGGCCATGCCCAGCTGCTGCATCGCGGCGGTGATGGCGCTCGCGAGGCGGGGTGCCGCGTTGCTGCGCTGCGCCGTCACGGCCTTCGCCGCGGTGTCGTAGGCGCTGCGGGCGGCGGCCAGCGCGCGCTCCAGCGCGTCGAGGTCGGTGGCGGCATCGAGCTGCGCGAGCTCCTGCTTCCAGTCGGCGCGCAGCGCGGGCAGTTCGTCGGGCGGGCGGCGGAAGCGGCGCGCCAGACCCATCCAGGCGCCCAGCCGCTCGTCGAGCTGCTGCAGGCGCTCGGGGTCGAGGTCGGCGTGGCGCAGTGCGGCGTTGAGGGTGTGCGCGGCATCCTGCAACTGCGCCTGCGCGCTGCGGATCACGTCCAGGGGCTCGCGCAGCGAGGCGTCGTGGTCGAGCACCGACTCGAGGGCGGACACCGCCTGGGCGCTGCGCGCGTCGGCCGAGGCCTCGTCTTCGCTGATCGCGGACAGCGCCGACTGCAGCGCGTCGAGGATGGCCTGCGCGTGGCTCAGGCGGCGGTGCTCGGCATTGAGCTCGGGCCATTCGCCGTCGGCGGGGGCCAGCTTGTCGAGCTCGTTCAGCTGCCACTGCAGGCGCTCGCGCTCGCGGTCCAGGTCGCCCTGGCGCGTGCGGGCGTCGGCCAGCCGCTCGCTGGCGCCGCGCCAGGCCGCCCAGGCCGCGGCGAGCGGTGCCGTGTCGACGCCGGCATAGCCGTCGAGCAGGGCCCGCACCGCGTCGGGCCGGGTCAGGCTCTGCCAGGCGTGCTGGCCGTGGATGTCGACCAGCTTCTCGCCCAGCTCGCGCAGTTGCGTCGCGGTGGCGGCGCTGCCGTTGACCCAGGCGCGGCTCTTGCCTTGCGCGTCGAGGCTGCGGCGCAGCAGCAGCGTGTCGTCGGTGTCCGTGGTTTCGTCGGACGTGAAGCCGGCCTCGGCGAGCCAGGGGCGCAGCGCCGGCGGCGTGTCGAACTCGGCGGTGATCTCGGCGCGCGTCGCGCCTTCGCGCACCACGCTCGCGTCGGCACGCTGGCCCAGCGCGAGCTGCAGCGCATCGATCAGGATGGATTTGCCGGCGCCGGTCTCGCCCGTCAGCGCGGTGAATCCGGCCTGCAGATCGAGCTCGAGCGCCGGCACGATGACGAAGTCGCGCAGGGCGATGCGGCGCAGCATCTCAGACCTTCCTCGGCTGAACGGCCCTGCCCAGCAGCCGCCGCGGATCCGGCTTGACCGGTCCGCCAGCGGCGCCCCCCTGGGGGGGAGCGGCGCAGCCGCAACGGGGGGGGGTCATGACCCGACACCTTCGTTCCAGTGCAGCTTGCGTCTCAGAGTGGCGTAGTAGCTCCAGCCGCGCGGATGAAGCACGCGCACGCGGTGCTCGCTGCGGCGCACGCAGATGCAGTCGCCGTGCAGCAGGCTGGCCAAGCTCTGGTGGTCGAAGTTCACGCTGGCGTCGCGGCCGGCGACGATCTCGATCGAGACCTCGCCGGTGTCGGGCAGCACGATGGGTCGGTTGGACAGCGAGTGCGGCGCGATCGGCACCATGACCCAGCCGGCGATGCCCGGGTGCAGGATCGGCCCGCCGGCCGACAGCGCGTAGGCGGTCGACCCGGTCGGCGACGCGAGAATCAGCCCGTCGGCGCGGAAGTTGGCGACGAACTGGTCCTGCACCGTCACGCGCAGCTCGACCATGCCGGCGCCGGCCCCGCGGCTGACCACGACGTCGTTGATCGCGAAGGTCTCGTACAGCGTCTCGACCTCGGTGCCGGCCTGGCGCTTGACGCGGCCCTCGAGCATGGTGCGGTGCTCTTCCTCGTAGTCGCCGGCGATCATCGGGGCCAGGGTCTCGCGCATCTCGGTGACCGGGATGTCGGTCATGAAGCCCAGGCGTCCCTGGTTGATGCCGATCAGCGGCGTGCCGTGGCGCGCCAGCTGGCGCGCCGTGCCGAGCATGGTGCCGTCGCCGCCGACGACCACGGCCAGGTCGCAGTGCCGGCCGATCGCGGCGGCATCGAGCGCGGCGTAGTCGGGCAGGCCGACCGCGAGTGCCGTCTCGGCATCGAGCGAAACTTCCAGGCCCTGGCTGGCCAGGAAGTCGGCCACGCTGGCGAGCACCGCGCGGCTGCCCGGCGCCTGGTACTTGCCCACGAGGGCAGCGTGACGGAAGCGGCTCGCCATGGTGAAGAAATTACACCACAGCCTCTCTCGACGGCGTGACGAGAAGATGGCGGTGACAACCCCCGCCCTACAATGATTTCCCCATGCTGGACGACCGTGCCAAGACGCTGTTGAAGACGCTCGTCGAGCGCTACATCGCCGATGGGCAGCCGGTCGGCTCGCGCACCCTGTCGCGCGCCTCGGGCCTGGAGCTGAGCCCGGCGACCATCCGCAACGTGATGGCCGACCTCGAGGACCTGGGCCTGATCGCCAGCCCGCACACCAGCGCCGGGCGCATCCCGACCGCACGCGGCTACCGGCTCTTCGTCGACACGATGCTGACCGCGCGGCCCGTCGACCTGAGCGCCCGCGCGCCGGGCCTCGAGGCGGCGCACGAGCAGCTGCAGCCCGACCAGCCGCAGCGCGTGATCGCGCATGCGGCGCAGGTGCTGTCCAACCTGTCGCAGTTCGTCGGTGTCGTCACGGCGCCGCGCAAGGCCAGCGTCTTCCACCACATCGAATTCCTGCGCCTGGGCGAGCGGCGCGTGCTGGTGATCCTGGTGGCGCCCGACGGTGACGTGCAGAACCGCGTGGTCATCACGGCCCGCGACCACAGCCCCTCCGAGCTGATCGAGGCCAGCAACTTCCTCAACGCGCACTACGCGGGCCTGACGATCGAGGAGGTGCGCGAGCGCCTCAAGAACGAGATCGATGCCCTGCGCGGCGAGATCGCGATGCTGATGCAGGCTGCGGTGCAGTTCGGCAGCGAGGCGGTGGCCGACGGCGGCGAGCAGGTCATCGTCTCGGGCGAGCGCAACCTGCTGGCGGTGCAGGACTTCTCCAGCGACATGGGCAGCCTGCGCAAGCTGTTCGACCTGTTCGAGCAGAAGACGCAGCTGATGCGCCTGCTCGACGTCAGCAGCCGCGCCGAAGGCGTGCGCATCTACATCGGCGGCGAGAGCCAGATCGTCCCGTACGAGGAGCTGTCCATCGTGTCGGCGCCCTACGAGGTCGACGGCAAGGTGGTGGGCACGCTGGGCGTGATCGGCCCGACCCGCATGGCCTACGACCGCATGATCCAGATCGTCGACATCACCTCGCGGCTGGTGACGCAGGCGCTGAGCCAGAAGTGAGCCCCGCGAGGGGCGCCACCTAGAATCGCCCGCGCGGGCCGTTAGCTCAGTCGGTTAGAGCAGAGGACTCATAATCCTTTGGTCGCTGGTTCGATCCCAGCACGGCCTACCAGCACCCCGACGCCGGGACGGCGATAGCTCGGTTCGCTAGCCTGTCCAGCCGATGCGGCGCAAGGCGCTCACGTAGCGATCGCGATGCCCGGGGTTCTTGAACGGATGCCCGATGGCCAGCGTGGCGACCGAGAAGCGCGGCATCTGGCGGCTGCCCTCGGCGAGCGCTTCGCGTGCCGCGTCGAGTTCGCCGCAGTTCGACAGGCAGGCGGCCAGCAGGTAATGGTTGAAGTACCAGTCGGGCCGGTGGGCCACGGCGGTCGCGGCATGCCGTGCCGCGGCCTCGTGGTCCTCGTCGGCGAAGCTCGCGATCGCCAGGCCGAAGTACCACAGGCTCAGGCGCGGATCGGTGGGGCTCGCGGCCATGGCGCGGCGGATCATCGCCGTGCCCTCGGCGGTGCGGCCCGAATAGGCGAGCAGGCGCCCCAGTTCGCCGGAAGCCGCCGCGAACTGCGGGTAGAGCTCCAGCGCGCGCCGCTGCTCGTCGATCGCGCGGTCGACCTGACCGAAGCCCACCAGCGTGAGCCCGAGCGCGAAGTGCGCGAAGCTGTCGCGTTCGTCCTGGGCCACGGCGCGCAGGGCGACGCGCCGGGCTTCCGTCGCGGCGATCCTGGCGTTGGGCGCCCAGCCGAACCAGGCGTCGGTCGCCAGGCTCAGGGCCAGCAGCGCCAAGGTCGTCGCGTCGTTCGGGCGCAGCGCGAGCGCGCGCTGCAACAGCAGTTTGGATTCGTTGTTGTGCAGGCATGTGGAGCGCCAGTAGTGCCAGCGGGCCCGCATCAGCAGATCCCAGTGCTGCGCCTCGCGCGCATTGCGTCGCGAGGCCTGCAGCTCCTCCCGCTTCAGGTACATCGGCTCGATGCAGCTCACGATGTTGGCGGCGATCTCGTCCTGGACGGCGAAGGGGTCGCCGTCCGGCCGGTCATAGCGCTCGCCCCACAAGGTCTCGCCGCTGCCGCCGTGAATCAGCTCGGCACTGACTCGCAAGGTCGTGCCGGCGCGGCGCACGCTGCCCTTGATGAGGTAGCTGACGCCCAGCGCGGTGCACAGGTCGACCGCACCGAGTTCGGAGCCGGCGCGGCCTCTCGCGGCCCGATGGGCGATGACGTGCAGCCAGGGGGAGCGTGCGAGGTTGGTGACGATGTCGTCGACCAGGCCATCGGCAAAGTCGGTTTGCTCGGGGCCGCCGCCGAGGTTCGAGAACGGCAGCACGGCCAACGAAGGCCGCACGGATGCGGTGTCCGGTGCGGCCGCCTGCGAGGCATCGTGGACAGGAACGGCCCATCGGTAGCCGCGCCCGTGCACGGTGGCGATGGACGACTCCCCGAGCAGCTTGCGCAAGAAGGAGACCTGCACCGAGAGGTTGTTCTCCTCGACCACGACACCGCGCCAGGCGCGCTCCAGCAGCTCGGTCTTGGAGACGATGCGGTCGCGGTTCTCCAGCAGCACGGAGAGCAGGTCGAAGGCCCGCGTACCGAGCTGCAGCGGCACCCGGTCGGCGAGCAACTGTCGCTGCTCGGGCCGCATCTCGAACTGGCCGAAGCGCAGGATCGCGGCCACGACTACCCCCCTTGGTTGCCTAGCTCTTCGCGGTTCTGGCCATGCGTTGCCGGCAGGATTCGGCACCGCGCACGACGACCGCTGCAGCCACCAGCGCTCGTGATGACACGATGCGAAGCGTAGAGGGCGAAGGGCTTGCGACTCCATCCCTCTTCCGCGTGCCTGTCAGGTCTTACAGGTTCGGCGGCGCGACGGCCGTCGCCCCGAAGATTTCGTGATAACGACGAGGCCAGTCCGCTTAGGGAGATGCTGATCAATTCCCTGCGCCCGGCACGCGCTGTGCATGCGTGAAGGCATCGAACCGCAGGGCCGAACGACCATGAGCCAACGCAGCTTTGCCAGCGCCGAGTACGCGATGAAGAAGAAGCG
>Ga0268299_1003185_pt1 | contig 16015 bp, 14 predicted proteins | sample NOBtaG_FD_193484 | JGI IMG/M metagenome (GOLD analysis project Ga0268299, IMG submission 193484) | Activated sludge microbial communities from bioreactor in Nijmegen, Gelderland, Netherland - NOB reactor | ecosystem: Engineered > Bioreactor > Aerobic > Activated sludge | place: Netherlands...
GCCCTCTCCTATGCCTACGCCTTCATGGACCGCATGTTCTCCATCGGCATCACCGGGAAGGTGATCCAGGGCGCGGCCTATACCGGCGCGACCAATATCCGAGGCGCAAGCGACGACGTCAGAGTGTTTGAGGACATCGGGCGAGCCAAAATCTCAACCGCCCTCGGCATCGATGTGGGCGCCATGTTCCGGCCCTCTTCCTGGTTGCGGATGGGGATCGTGGCGAAGGACATCAATGCACCGACGTTTGACGCACCGAACGGCGACAAATTCAAACTGCTGCCGCAGGTGCGCACAGGCGTTGCGGTGAATCCCTATAACTCGCTCACGCTTACCGCTGACGTCGACATTACCAAGAACAACACCCTCACCCCCGGCGTCTATAGCCAGGTGCTGAGCCTAGGGGCCGAGCAGACGATTCTGTCCGAACTACTGTCATTCCGGCTCGGTGCCTTCAAGAATATGCAGGATGCCAAGACGCCGTTTATCCCGACGGCAGGCTTCGGGCTTCGCATCCTCGCCTTGCGCATCGATATCGCCGGCGGGTATGATTTTAGGGATCAGGCCGCCCTGGCGTCCGGCTCCATCGCGATGACCTTCTAAGATGCTGCCGGCTGTGAACCAATCTGCTACACTTAGTGTACGTACCATGACACGACGCACCTCCTTACGACTCAGCGTGCTCTTCTGCCTGATGCTCTCCGGGCTCTTAGCCGGCTGCGGTGGATTGCAGGAAATGTGGGAAGGGCCTGCGGCACGAGGGTTTTACCCGAAGACCATGGCGATCCTTCCCATCTCCGGCACTTACGACAGCGCACGCGAAGACGTCGAAGAAGTGGTGGCCAAGGTCTTGATCAAGAGCCGACGGGTTGAAAAGGTGGTCCCGCCGGATCAGGTCACCGACACCTTCCAAACGACGAAAGATGCGTTCGATGCCCTGGTCACCTACTTCTCCCGAATGGAAACGACCGGACAGTCGGACAAAAATTCCGCCATCAAAATCGGACATGCCTTGGGCGCAGACTCCCTGCTCGTGGTCAAGGTCAACGCCTGGGAATATACGAGGGAGGAAGGCGATAACATCGCCCGCGTGGGATTGAGCATGCGTCTGGTCGACGCCGTGAACGGGGCAATTGTGTGGAAAGCCCGACACCAGGTGCAGGAAAGCTACTTATTCATCCGCCCGGACATGAAAGATCTTGCCACGAAGCTGGCTTCGGACATGATCAAATACATGCCCCCGGAAAAGCGCTAGGGTGTGAGGGAGTCTTTCGCCCCCGCCCCGTTGACCGACCCCCGTCGCAGATTGTCGATGGCCAAGCCGAACTGATTCGAAAGACTCGCCAGTTCCAGCACATCCCAGTTGCTGAATGGCTTACCGCTCCGTCGATTCACCACTTCCAGCACACCTACTGCTCGAGCCCCCATACGAACCGGCACCGAGACCAGGGAAGCCACCGGAAGAACCGCTTGCCACCCCTGACCGGCCGGCAGGCGGGCATCCTGTGCGCCTTGAGTAATTAAGACGGCCTGCCCCGTGCGGTGCACCCCAGCCGCGATGCTTGATTGCATCGCGGTAAGACCCGCAGCCCGTTCCCCGCCGATCGCGGACAATCGCAATGATCCGTCGCTCGTGCCGAGAAACAAGGCTCCAGCCTCCGCTTCAACGAGACGAATCGCGGCATCCAACGCCCGTCGCAATTTGTCCTGCTCACCCAAGGCGGAATTCAAGAGGTCGCTGACTTGCTCCATATGTTGAATCCGGAGAATCTTCGCCGCATATTTGACGGTCAGCCGGGCATGGTCCAACAACACCGACAACCACGGCTCAATGGCCGTCAACAGCGACAGAACCGCTCGTGATGGTACGCGCTGGGACTTCCCGGCTTGAAACATCACGACGCCGTCCATCCGGCCGATGCGATGCAAGCGAATGCCCTGCAAGTCACCCAGGCTGATCCGAGCCTGCTGTTCCGCCTGTGTCAAACCGGCTTGCCACCCCCCGACCACGGACGCATCGCTGCCGCCGGCTTCCGCCAGGCAGGTCATATCGCGGGTCTGTTCATCTCGAACATACACGGCAATGGCGTGAACCTTCGTGAGTTGCAGGAACGATTGCACAAATACCGCTGCGACACCGATCGGCGAACGTCCTTCGCCTTCGGAGTGCGAGAGGCTCTTGAAGAGGGCTTGTTGCAGTGCTTGGAGCAGACGGTCCTCCCGCACGGGAGCAGGGGTCCGCGACGCGATCTTGCGGCGCATACCAGCCGGAGACTTTTTCGCTGTGGTCTTGCGGCTGCTTCGAGCGATCTTACGACGAACGACGGCCATGGCATCTCCTCATATAAAGCATCCAACATTCCCAGACGCAGAAACATTTCCGTCTGGAGTGGGTATTCTGTCGCAGTTGAACGAGAAACAGGGAGCGTCCGGGAAATCAGGACTTGCAAACGGAGTACAGACTGAGGATCGATCTAATACGGAATGCGCGGAGGATGAGCGGTAGGAGGATACCGCCGCGCGGCTAGGTCGGCTGCATTGCGGTCTTGAGGGAACGCACGAAGCTCCCCACTTCCTGAACGAGTCGGCCATCCTGCCCATGCTCTCCTACCCGACGGACAATTGCGCTGCCGACGATGACTCCATCGGCCAGTTGTGCGACGCTCGCAGCATCCTCAGGAGTCGCGACACCGAAACCCACTGCGACAGGCGTCTTCGTATGTTTCTTGATCTTGGCGACGTTGTCCCGCACCCCCGCCATGTCGTTCAGTTTAGCGCCAGTGATGCCTGTGAGGGAAACATAATAGACAAATCCGCCGGACTCCTTGGCGACATAGGCTCGACGGGAAGACGTGCTCGTGGGCGCCAGCAGGAAAATCAGATGGAGTCCCGCCGCATCGGCCGGGCCGCGCAAGGGGCCGGCTTCATCCGGAGGCATGTCCGGCACGATCAGGCCATCCACACCGGCTTCGACCGCCTTCCCGCAGAACTCCGCTGCCCCGAATGCATGAATGTTGTTGTAATAGGCCATCAGAACGATGGGAATCTGAGTCGCCTCCCGCAGGCGGCGCACCGAGTCCAGAATCTTGCGAAGCGACGTCCCGCTCTGGAGACCACGTTCCGCCGCCTGCTGAATCACCGGTCCATCGGCGATGGGATCGGAAAAGGGCACGCCCAATTCGATGATGTCGGCGCCGGCCCGCTCCAATTCCAGCACCAATTGCTCGGTGTCCTGCAACGACGGATCCCCCGCCATGATGTAGGTAATGAGCGCCTTCTCTCCCTGTGCCTTCAACCGCCCGAACGTCTGATCTAAACGATTCATCTCGATATACCTCTGCCTCTCACTCATCCAACATTATTGTCTTCTGCAGGATGTTCAACCGGAGCGTCCAGCAAGGCCGCAGGAAGGAAAGAGGTGCGGCGTACTCAGGTGCCTACGTCGAACCTCCGACCGCCGCTGGCGACACAGTTCAACATCCTGCTACAGCGTCACGCCTTTGATTCTCGCTACCTGCTGCACATCCTTATCGCCACGCCCCGAGAGGTTCACCACCAGAATTTGATTCTTTTTCATCTTCGGCGCTCGCTTCACGACTTCGGCGATGGCATGGGCACTTTCGAGCGCCGGCATGATGCCCTCTTCCCTGGCCAACAGATCGAATGCCGCCAACGCCTGATCATCCGTCACTGAGGTGTACTCGGCGCGATTCGATTCCCGGAGGTAACTGTGCTCCGGTCCCACGGCCGCATAGTCCAGCCCGGCCGACACCGAATGCGTGAGATTCACCTGCCCGTTGTCATCCTGTAAGAGATAGGTCATGGTGCCTTGGAGGACGCCGGGCCGCCCGCCGGCAAACCGGGCCGCATGCTTCCCGCTCTCCACCCCCAGGCCACCGGCTTCCACCCCGACCATCTTCACCTTCTTGTCCGGGACAAAGGCGTGGAAGAGACCCATGGCATTACTTCCTCCACCGACACAGGCAATCAGACAATCGGGAAGTCTCCCTTCCGTCGCCAGAATCTGTTTGCGGGCCTCACGGCCGATCACAGACTGAAAATCCCGGATCATCATGGGATACGGGTGCGCGCCGAGAACAGACCCGAGCACATAGTGCGTCGTCCGCACATTGGTCGTCCAATCACGCATGGCTTCGCTGATGGCATCTTTCAACGTCCGGCTACCGGCATCCACACCGGTCACCTTGGAACCGAGCAATCGCATGCGGAATACGTTCAGCGCCTGTCGCTGCATATCTTCCGTGCCCATGTAAATTTCGCATTCCAGGCCGAACATGGCGGCCACGGTCGCTGTCGCCACACCGTGCTGTCCCGCGCCGGTTTCAGCAATGAGACGAGGCTTTTTCATGCGCTTTGCCAACAACGCCTGTCCGATGGCGTTATTGATCTTATGAGCCCCGGTATGACAGAGATCTTCCCGCTTCAGATAGATCTTGGCCCCGCCCAGCTGCTTCGTCAGCCGCTGCGCAAGATATAACGGCGTCGGCCTCCCGACATATTCCTTCAGGTAATGTTTGAATTCGGCCTGAAACTTCCGGTCCCGTCGCGTACGCTGATACACCTCTTCCAGCTCCAGCAAGGCCGGCATCAGGGTCTCAGGGACGTAGCGCCCGCCATAGAGTCCGAATCGCCCATGTTGATCTGGTATCGCCATCGCCTGTCCTTCAGCTAATCATGAAAACGAAAGTATAACAGCCTGCCGAAATCGTCCGCCACCATCGCCGTCACCTGACACGGAGCTCAAGACACCGCGCGATCAAGACGCCAGCTTCACGGCCTGTACGAATGCTCGAACCTTCGCGTGATCCTTCTTGCCGGGTCGCGCTTCGACGCCGCTGCTGACGTCGACGCCGTAGGGGCGCACCTGTCCGATGGCCTGGGCGACATTGTCCGGTGTCAGCCCCCCGGCCAGAAGGATGCGGGCCACCGATGCCGCCTCCGCCGCCAACGACCAATCGGCTACCTGTCCCGTGCCGCCGTAGGCATCCGGCGAAAATGCATCCACTAAGAACCCGCGCACGCCCGCGCGGCCTTGGAACTCGGCCAGAGCCAGAAATGATCCACGGTCCCTGAGCCTGATCGCTTTGAGGACAGGGCGTCCCAACGTCTCGCAATAGGCCACCGGCTCATCACCATGCAACTGCGCCAGTGCAAGGCCGCAACTGTCCATCATGTCCCGTACGATCTTGGCGTCTTCGTTCACGAAGACGCCGATCGGCAAAACAAAGGGAGGCAACTCTTTGACAATCGCCTTGACCACCGCTGCTTCCGCGCAACGAGGACTCTTCTTATGGAACACGAAGCCGACCGCATCTGCGCCGGCTTCGATGGCCACCGCCGCATCCTCGGCATTCGTCAATCCGCAAATCTTGACCTTGACCGTCATGACCTCAACAACTCTGCTGGCTCTTCTGCGCGCCGTAGAACCCGCGATAGGACCATTGGCAGGCTTGTCCCTTCGGGTTGAAGGTGAGCCCGATCAGATCTTGCCGCCCGTCCTGCTGAGGGACCATCCACTCGCAGACTTCCCCGCCGTCCTTAAATGAGTGGCAACGAGTGGGAATGCCCATTTCCTTGATGCGATCGTCTTTGCTGCTGCCCATCCAGGAATCCCACTTCGGGGAAAATTCATGGATCTCCTGGTTGGCGCAGCCGGCGAGGGCCAACAATCCAATCGTCACACCACAGGCCAGGATCCGCTTCATCGCGCCTCCTTCTTCGGTTGGTCACCCAGCAGTTCACGTATCTTTGCCCCGATGTCCTGCGCCCGAATCAGCGACTCGCCGATCAGCATGGCATGCACCCCAGCCTCCACCAACCGCAGGACGTCTTCGCGCTTGTGAATACCGCTCTCGCTCACGATCAGTTTGTCGGCAGGAATCCGCTTGGCCAACCGCAGGGTCACGCCAAGATCGGTCGAGAACGTCTTGAGATCACGATTATTGATACCGATCATCCGCACATCGGGCAACCATTCGAGGACGGTATCGAGTTCCCGCTCATGGTGCGTTTCCACCAAGACGTCCAGAGACAACTCCTTGGCAAGCGCCGAAAAGTCGATCAACTGACGTTTTTCCAGACCCGCCACGATCAGGAGCACCGCATCGGCGCCATAGGCTCGGGCCTCGTAGAACTGAACGTCTGCGACCATGAATTCTTTATTCAGCGCCGGCAGCCCCACCCGTCCCTTCACGTCGGCCAGATACTCCAGGTGACCCTGGAAGAAATCTTTGTCGGTCAAGACGGAGACGGCGCTGGCCCCATGCTCGCGATAGGCTTCGGCGATGCCGACTGGTTCGAAGCGCTGCTCGAACTCCGGCCGTAGCAACCCCAGGCTGGGCGAGGCTCTTTTCACCTCAGCGATCAAGGCGGGCCTGGTCGGTGTGCGGCGAGCATCGAGCGTGACGGCAAATCCAAGCGTCGGCCCCGCGTCACGAATTTTCGTCTTCAGCTCAGCCAGGTAGCCGCGGCTGTTCTTGTGGCGGATTTCCGCTTTCTTATGTTCCAGAATCCGGTCGAGAATCACGATTTCACGAGGCTTTCTTGGTGAAGTCGATCAAGGCTTCCAGTTTCTCCATCGCCGCCCCGGAGTCGATCGTCCGTTGGGCCAGCGCAAACCCGTCCTGCAGGGTCTTCGCCTTCCCTCCGGCCACCAGCGCGGGCGCCGCGTTGAGACAGACAACGTCGCGCTTCGGTCCTTTCCGTCCACGGAATATGTCGCGGGTGATCGCCGCGTTCTCCTCTGCGCTGCCGCCCACCAGTTCTTTCGGACGAACTCGCGTGAGGTCGAACTCAGAAGGGTCGATCGCGTAGCTCGAGACTACCCCGGCCTTGCCCTCCGAGATTCGGGTCCGGTCGGTGACCGTGATTTCATCCAGCCCATCCATGCCATGCACCACGAAACAATGTTGTGCTCCCAGGTGAATCAGGACCTTGGCCAGCAGTTCCGTCAATCCCGCGTCGAAGACCCCGACGACTTGCAGCCGGGCGCCGGCGGGATTCGTGAGCGGTCCAAGGATATTCAGTAAGGTGCGGATGCCCAGTTCCTGCCGCGGTTGGGCGCAATGTTTCATCGCACTGTGATAGAGCGGCGCGAAGAGAAACCCGATCCCCACTTCGTTCACGCAATCGGCTACCCGGTCAGGCGACAAGTTGATGGCCACCCCCAGCGCCGCCAGCACATCTGCGCTCCCCGACTTGGAGGACACCGACCGGTTGCCATGTTTGGCGACCGTCAACCCGGCACCGGCGACGACGAACGCGGCCGTGGTGGAGATATTGAACGTGTGGGCACGATCTCCTCCCGTCCCACAGGTATCCACGACCTGTGCATCCCTCACCCGGATTCTGGTCGCCCGCGCACGCATCGCCGACACTGAGCCGGCGATTTCTTCGACGGTCTCGCCCTTCATCCGCAGCCCCATCAAATACGCGGCGATCTGCGCCGGCGTCGTGGTGCCGTCCATGATCTCGCCCAGGACCGTCTCAGCCTCAGCCTCGGTCAGGTCGGCCCGTTCGGCCAGTTTGTGAATCGCGTCTTTGATCATGATACGAACCAGTGGCAGGGATCGCGTCGATCGTTGCGCTATAACTTCAGGAAATTACGCAACAGCTCCTTGCCGGCGGTGGTGAGAATGGACTCCGGATGGAATTGCACGCCTTCGATACCCAGCGTCTTGTGCCGCATCCCCATGATTTCTCCCTCGGCGGTCTCGGCGCTGATCTCGAAGCAATCGGGCAGATTCTTCCGGTTCACGATGAGCGAGTGATAGCGCGTGGCTTCAAACGGGTTGGGAAGATCGCGAAAAATCGTCAGGCCGTCATGACGCACCATCGACGTCTTACCATGCATGAGCCGCTCGGCGCGGATCACTTCACCGCCGAACGCGACCGCCAGCGACTGGTGGCCAAGACAGACCCCCAACAGCGGCAACGTGCCGCCGAAATACTTGATCGCCTCCACCGAGATCCCAGCTTCGTTCGGCGTGCAGGGGCCAGGTGAAATGACCAGCCGGCTCGGCTGCAAGGCTTCAATCTCCGGAATGGAGATTTTATCGTTACGATATACGACCACATCCTCCCCCAACTCGCCAAAATATTGAACGAGGTTGTAGGTGAAGGAATCGTAATTGTCGATCATCAACAGCATACGCGGCGCTCGTCGTTCGTCGTTCGTGAATCGTATCTCATCGGGTCACAGTTCCTGCGTTTCACATTCGACCGTTCACGTTTCACGCACTCATTCCAGTCCCTGCTCGGCGAGTTCGATGGCCTTCATCATCGCGCGCGCCTTATTGCAGGTTTCCTCATACTCATGTTCGGGTACGGAGTCGGCCACGATGCCCGCGCCGGCCTGGATATAAGCCTGCCGCCCCTTGATCACCACGGTCCGGATATTGATGCACATGTCCATATTGCCGGAGAAACCGAAATACCCCACTGCCCCGGCATAGGGACCGCGCCGCGTCGGCTCCAACTCCTCGATGATCTCCATGGCCCGGATCTTCGGCGCCCCCGAGACAGTCCCGGCGGGGAAACACGCACGCGTGACATCGTACACCGATTTTCCCTTTTCCAACTGTCCCGTCACTTGGGAGACGATGTGCATGACGTGGGAATAGCGTTCCACCTGCATCAACGAATCCACCTTCACCGATCCGCGAGAGGCCACACGCCCCACGTCGTTGCGTCCCAGATCCACCAGCATCACATGTTCGGCGCGTTCTTTTTCATCCGCCAAGAGATTCCGCGCGAGTTCCTGATCCTCTTCCGGCGTCTTCCCACGACGACGCGTCCCCGCAATGGGCCGCAACGAGATCTGCCCGTCTTCACAACGCACCAGCGTCTCCGGTGAGGAGCCTACCAGTTCCACGCCCCCGACGCGCAGATAATACATGTAGGGCGAAGGGTTGATGACGCGCAGGGCGCGGTAGAGCTGAAACGGTGTCGTATGAATCTGCGTTTCCCAACGCTGAGACAGCACGGCCTGCACGATGTCACCCGCGCGGATATATTCCTTGGTCGCCACGACCATCTTCTCGAAGTCAGCCTTGTTCATGTTGGACGTGAACGTGATCGGCTTGCGACGCCGCTGCTGACGTGGCTGCCGCACGGGCCGTTTCAGGCGGGCGATCATCTTTTCAATCCGCGCCGTCGCGTGCCGATAAGCCTCGCGAATGTCACGATCTTTCGTGGATTCCAGATAGGCATTGGCGACGACCTTGATCTTCTGCGAAACGTTATCGAAAATCAGCAGGGTATCGGTCAGCAAGAAGGCGAAGTCCGGCAGCCCCAGGCTGTCTTTGCGAAGAGACGGCAACTCCTCGAAGGTTCGCACCATGTCATAGCTCACGTACCCCACGGCGCCGCCGACAAAACGCGGCAAGCCCGGCACGGTCACCGGCCGGTACTCGTCCATCAATTCACGGAGTCGCTCCAGTGGGTTTCCCCGGCTCTGAATGCGCAGACGTTTCTTGCCGCGGGTCAACACCAGATCGCCCTGTTCTTCGTGGATCACAGCCGAGGAGCCGCTTCCAAGAAAGGAATAGCGGGCCCAATTCTCTCCGCCGGCGACACTCTCCAGCAGATAGGCGGTCGCTCCGTGGTCGATCTTGGCGAACGCCGACACAGGCGTCTCATAGTCCGCCAGGATCTCCCGGTACAACGGAATCAGATTCCCTTGTGCGGCCAGGGTCCGAAACTCCTCGAGGGTCAATGAATAGTGCTGCTTCGCCATACAAAAACGACCGATAGGACGAGACCGTCCGGCTACGGCTGACTCACGATCAACTTTTGTCCGACGACGACGGTGTTGTTGGTCATGTTGTTCCACTTACGCAGCTGATCCAACCCGACGTGATACTTTTGCCCGATGCGGTAGAGCGTTTCTCCCGGACGCACCGTATGCGTGGTGCCTCCTAGAGAGGCCGCGGCTTCCCCGGCAGAGTCCAACGCCGTCTCCGCGTGCCCCAGCAGGTCTTTCGCCGACTCCTTGGCCGGCTCGAGGCTCAGGTCGGTCGGCACCTCGGCCTTCAGGGCTTCGTCGACAGCCGCCGCAAAATCCTTCTTCGGCGCGGCTTTCTTGGCTTTCGAGGGGATGGTCGTCAGGCGCTTCATGTCCTCTTGTGCCCGTTTCTCAAGCAGGCTCGCCTCTTTCATGGCCTGTGCTTCTTCCTGGATCTGCGCCGCCTGCTGACGGACCGCTTCTACCTGGGCGCTGAGTTCACGATTGCGGGCCTCATATTCACCCAACTCGCGTTTGCTGCGTTTGACTTCGCTATCCAGCTCCGCGCTGCGCTTTTCTTCCTGCGCCAGAAGACGCTGGAAGTTCAGACTACGCGCCTTCTCCGCTTCATATTTTTCCGACATCACACAACCGCTCAACCCCACGCTGCACAGTACCAGTAGCCCAAGGGACCCTACTGCTGCCTGTTTCATCGATCCGCCTCGCTCAGTCATCATCTCGCTCCTTCGTTGCGGCCATCTAGATGGACGGTGGTCGATTCCCTGAGGGAGACTCGTGTTGCTGCATCCGCTCCCGATTCGCCGCTTGCGAAAGTGGGTAGGATACGGTCCAAGGCAGCGAAAGTCAAAGTGAAATGGGTCGGCAAGGCGTTTGACCCCTTCCCTGCCCCTGTGCTACGGTTCGCCCACGATTTCCGTTCCGCCCATTCTATCCAATCATCGGCACGAAAGACTATGTCATCCAGCCCGCATCAGGCCGCCGCGCGCTCCATTTCCATCGAAGGCATCTCGCTGCACCTGGCGCAACCGATGACCATGGGCCAGGAGTGGATCGGCAACCGGGAAATTCTCAAGCAGCTGCTGGCCTGCTGGCTCGTGATCGACGACCGCGATCTCCCCCTCTCACCTCGGATCACGGGGCAACCGGGCATCGGCAAAACCACGCTGGCCATGGCCGGAGCCCGCGAACGGAAGCAAGACCTCTATGTCTTTCAATGCACGGCGGACACCCGCCCGGAAGACCTGTTGATCACGCCCGTCCTGGCGGAATCCGGCACGATCAGTTATCACGCGTCACCCCTGGTCACTGCGGTACTGACCGGAAGCATCTGCGTCCTCGACGAAGGCAACCGGATGAACGAAAAAAGCTGGGCCTCCCTGGCTCCGCTGTTGGATCACCGGCGCTGCGTGGAATCGATCATCGCGGGCCTGCTCATCAAAGCGCATGCCGACTTCCGCTGTTGTGTCACGATGAACGAAGATGCCTCGACGTATGAGGTGCCCGACTATATCCTCTCGCGGCTCCAACCGACGCTCGGCATGGGCTTTCCTACTCGCGAAGATGAGCTCGCGATTCTGCGGTATCACCTACCCTTCGCTCCCGCCGACATGCTGGCGTTGACGGTGGAGTTCCTGCAGGAGGCGCATCAACTCAGCCTCGAATACTCCGTACGCGACGGCATTCACCTGCTGCAATATGCGCTCAAACGATGCGCCCAGGACCCGGCCCACCCGTTGGCCGCCGATGCCGCCTGGAGGGAATCGCTCATCAAGGTGTTGGGGGAAGAAGCGCTCGATCTGCCGACCCAGTCCCGCAAACGAAAGCGTGCGTTGGGCGATCAGGCCTTGCCCCGCGGACTCGGTGATTTCTTTTTCGAAAGTGATGACCCTTTACACCCCGGCCGATAATGGCATCGCCCTCGTCCAATTCCGATGCAGTCTTTCGCCTCTCCCCGCGGATCGAACTATTTCCACTCCTGCACGGCAGCGGTGACGTCGCCCAGGAAGTCCGTGATCGGCTGACCGATCGCCGCTTCGACTGCCTGGCGGTACCGCTCCCGCCTTCCTTTGAATTGCCGCTGGAAGACGCAGTGGTGGATCTGCCGACGATCAGCCTGATCGTGCAACAGGAACAGGGCCCGAGGGTGAACTACGTCCCGGTCGATCCCTGTCAGGCCGTCATCATGGGCATTCGCGTGGCCATCGGGGAAGGCATCTACCGGGCCTATATCGACCGAGACACCGCCACCTTCGAGCCGCTGCCCTTCGTCTCCCCGGATGCCTATGCACTGAAACAGTTGCCCTATGCCGCCTTTGCCGCAGCCGTCCTGCCGACGTTGATTCCGCCTGGAGAAGGAACCCAGCAACAATCCCGAATAGCCTGGATGGCGTTTCAGCTCCACCAGTTGGAAATGGAATATGAACGGATCCTCTGCCTCTGCCACTTCGCCGATTGGCCCTGGATTCGCCAGGCCTACCGGCGGCGGGCCGACTATCAGGAACCGGACCAGAACGTGAGCCGTGCGGAGCGGTATCTTGTCGACCCGACGTCGCTCTATTTTGCGTTGGGGGAATTACCCTTCTTGACGGAGCTGTACGAACGCCGACGCGCGAGCGTCCATTCCGACCGCCATTTGTCCATCGACGGAATCAAGGAATTGCTCCTGGAGACGCGCACCCGCTGGCAAACCGCCCACGATGACGAGGGCCAGAGCGTCCCGACCTGGGTCACCCCGCAGCTGCTTCAGGTGTACCTGCAATACGTCCGGAACCATGCGCTCCTGGATCGTCGCCTCACGCCGGACTTGTACACTCTCGTGCTCGCGGCCAAACAAATGGCCGGCGACGATTTTGCCATCCGCCTGCTCGAAACCGCCAAGACCTACTCTTACCAGGACATCGAACAGAGTCATCTGCCGCACCTGTCGGCCGGACTCGGTCAACTGGCCCTACCTGATGACCAGGTGGTGCAAGCCACGAACCGGCTCCAGGGCGCGCCTCTGGCCTGGCGATCCTTGTCACTCCGCCCTCGTCCGGCCCGCCGCACCAGCCGCCGCTGGTCCTACCTCTGGAATCCGAACCGACAATGTTCCTGGCCGCCGGAAGATACCAAAATCGAAAGCTTCCACACCCATGTGCGAGAACAGGCCAAGGCGATCATCGGAGCCGATCTGGCCAAGAGCGAGAAGTTTACGACCTCGATGAAAGACGGACTCGATATCCGGGAAAGCCTGCGACACTGGCACCAACGACGACCGTCCGGTCGGCCGAAACGGTTGGAGCTCTACGTCAAAGAGATTCCCCCCGCACGCGGTAACGTCGACACGGTGATCTTTCTCTTTGATACCCCCGCGGACCCCGACGAGTACAACTGGCAAGCGACCTGGTACGCCGAACATGCGCAGGAATCCACGCTCTGTTTCTATGCCACCCCGTTTCTGGAGAATATGGTCGCGCCGGGCATCGGCCAGTCACGGTACGGCGGAGCGTTGTTCATCTTTCCGCCTCGTGCCATTCCCGACATTTGGACCGACGAGGCCCTCGGATTCGCCAAGACGCTGGAGGAGCGATTGATCGCCGCCGGGGCCGTCAATTCCCGTGAAACGCATCTGGCCTTGGTGACGCCGGTCGCGCCAAAAGCACGCTGGCGGCAGATTGCCAAACAGTTCGGCCGCCGCCTGGTGCCGATTCCACTCAGTCGCTTCTCAGGCCAGATGATCGACCGGCTACGACGGTTTCATGTATTGAACGGACACGAGATCCGCAGTTTTGCCGCGCAATTCATCCGTGAGTAACCAGAACATGTCCCGCAGCCATGTCGAACAACGCCTTGCCGCGCTCCGTCGTGAAATCAGGCACCACGACCATCTCTATTACACGAAGGATCGCCCCGAAATTTCGGACTCGGAATACGACCGGCTCTTCCGCGAACTGGTCGAGCTCGAACGCGCCCATCCCGATTTGATCACCGGTGACTCTCCGACTCAGCGCGTGGGGGCGCCGCCGCTGGCAGAACTCGCAAAGGTCTCGCACGAGAAGCCGATGTTGAGTCTCGACTCGATTACCGATCAGGACGATGTCCGCGCATTCGACACTCGCATGCAGCGTGAGCTGGAAACCGAGCACATTGTCTATACCGCCGAGCCGAAATTCGACGGCCTGTCGGTCGAGCTGGTCTACGATGACGGGAGATTTGTGCGAGGCGCCACCCGCGGAGACGGCACAGTCGGCGAAGATGTCACCATCAATTTGCGCACGATTCGCGCCCTGCCCCTGCAACTCGTCGCAGGGACGGACCTGCCTGCACACCTGGTGGTGCGAGGCGAGGTGTACATGCGGCTGGATGAGTTTCAGGCGCTCAATCGGCGGATGACCGAACGGGGGGAAGAAGCTTTTGCTAATCCTCGCAACGCGGCCGCGGGATCGCTACGCCAGCTGGACAGCCGGATCACCGCATCCCGCCCCTTGACGTTGACCTGCTATGACATCATGATGCTTTCGGGTCAGGCCCCGCCGACCCATTGGGACGAACTCGACGCACTCGCCGCCTGGGGCCTTCCCGTTCCGGACCACCGGCTGCGTTGCCGGTCGATCGATGAGGTCCTGTCCTTCCACCAGAGCACCGACGCGATGCGGGACTCGCTCCCGTTTGAGATCGACGGCGTCGTGGTCAAACTCGACCGGCGCGACTGGCAAGACCGACTCGGCAGTAAATCGCGCAGTCCTCGTTGGGCCATCGCCTACAAATTCGCGCCCCGAAAGGAAATCACGGTCATCCAGGATATTGCCGTCTCGGTAGGGCGCACGGGAACCTTGACGCCCTTGGCCCTGCTCAAACCGGTGGAGGTCGGAGGCGTCACAATCAGCCGGGCGACCCTCCACAATGCCGACGAAGTGGCGCGGAAGGACGTGCGCGTCGGCGATACGGTCAAGGTCGAGCGGGCCGGCGACGTGATTCCCGCCATTGCCGAACGTGTTCCGGTTCCCGGTGAAGTACGCCACGACCCGTTCGTGATGCCCAACCACTGTCCGGTTTGCGGATCGGCGGTTGCTCGCGAGGGGGCCTACTTTTACTGTACCGGTCAGACCGTCTGTGTCGCCCAGTTGAAAGGCGCGATCGAACACTTTGCCTCGAAAAGCGCGCTCAACATCGACGGCATGGGCAAAAAAACCGTCGCGCAACTCGTGGACGCGGGCATGGTCCGCAACCTGGCCGATCTCTACAGTCTCACCAAAGACCAGCTGCTGACGCTGGAAGGCTTCGCCGACCGGTCCGCCACGCTACTGATGGAGTCCATTACACGCAGTAAGTCCGTGACGCTCGAGCGCGTATTGATAGGGCTCGGCATTCGGCAGGTCGGACAACATATCGCCAAAGTCCTGGCTAGACAGTTCGGCACACTCCCCCGACTTATGGCCGCCACCCAGGAGGAGTTTCTGCAGGTTCGCGAAATAGGCCCCGAGATTTCCGCCAGCCTCGCGTCCTTTTTCAGCGAAGCCCGTAACCGGGAGGTCATCGACCGTCTCGTCGAGCGGGGGCTCACGATCGCACCGCCGAGGGCCGAGGGCGGCGCCGACAGTCAGGCGCTGGCCGGCAAAACGTTTGTCTTCACCGGCGGACTGGCGGGATACAGCCGGGACCAAGCCAAACAGCTGGTCGAGAGGCGAGGCGGACAGGTCTCATCGAGTGTGAGCAAGAGGACGGCGTACGTGGTAGCAGGCGCAGATCCGGGGTCGAAACTCGATCAGGCGCGGAAACTGGGAGTGACGGTGCTGACGGAAGCGGAGTTTACCGATCTAGTGACGCCTGGGTGACAGGCATGTGCTCCTCGGCCGGCTGGTCGTGGATGGTCGGGTGCTTATCCTCTTTGTAGATCTGCACGCTCTTGATCACCCGCGGATCCGCCTCATGAATGACCAGGCGGCAGTTGGCAATGTGCACTTCCTCGCCGACCTTCGGAATCCGCCCGAGTTCGTGCTGCACGAGACCACTGATCGTCACGGCATCATCGCCTAAATCGACCTTGAGGAAGTCGTTCACCTTCCGCACCTCGGTGCGTCCATGCACCAGAATCTGGTTCTTGCCGATGCGCTTAATCAGCTCTTCGGTAATGTCCGTCTCATCGACGATTTCGCCGACCACCTCTTCCAGCAGGTCTTCCAATGTCACCAGCCCCATGACGCCGCCGAATTCGTTCACGACGATCGCCATGTGGCGCTTGTCCAGCTGGAACTGCTTCATCAAGTCGTC
>Ga0268299_1003186_pt1 | contig 16008 bp, 15 predicted proteins | sample NOBtaG_FD_193484 | JGI IMG/M metagenome (GOLD analysis project Ga0268299, IMG submission 193484) | Activated sludge microbial communities from bioreactor in Nijmegen, Gelderland, Netherland - NOB reactor | ecosystem: Engineered > Bioreactor > Aerobic > Activated sludge | place: Netherlands...
CTCGCGGCTCATCAGATGGGTGAGGTCGGGTCCGAAGCGGCCGGTGCCGATGGTGCCGTCGAGCGAGTGGCAGTTGACGCAGGCGGTCCGCTGGAAGACGTCGCGGCCGGCGGCGACGCGCGCGTCCTCGACCGCCGCGCCCTTCTGCGACGCGACCCAGGCGTCGAAGTCGGCGCGCGAGTGCACGTAGACGCGCAGCAGCATGCGGGCGTGCTGGGTGCCGCAGAACTCGGCGCACTGGCCGAGGTAGAGGCCGGTCTCGTGCGGGTCGATCCACATCTGGTTGACGCGGTTGGGGATGACGTCGGTCTTGCCGGCGAGCTGCGGCACCCAGAAGCTGTGCACGACGTCGGCCGACTCGAGCGTCAGGAAGGTCGGCGTGGGATTGCTCTCGTCGCTCACCGGAACGTGCAGCTCGTTGGCGGTGACCACGCCGAGCTCGGGGTAGCGGAACTCCCACCACCACTGGTGGCCGACCACGGTGACGTCGAGCGCGCCCGGTGGCTTGGCGGCCGCTTGGACGCTGTAGATCGTGCGCGTGGTCGCCAGCGCGAGGACGAAGACGATGAGGAAGGGGGCCACGGTCCACGCCACCTCGATCGGCTCGCTGCCGTAGATCTGTGCCGGCTCGCTCTCGTCGTCGCCGTCGCGCCGGCGGAAGCGCATCACGCTGTAGAGCAGGAGCCCGCCGACGACGACGAAGATGGCGAGGCTGATCAGCAGGACGAGCGTCGCCAGGTCGACAATCTCGAAAGCCGGCGTCGATCGAGGATCGAAGATGCTCGAAGGTCCCACCGCGCCCGCTCATACCGCCGAACGGCGGCGGAGAAAAGGGGCTATTTCCGATTGACGCCGTAGAGGGCGCAGGGAAAGCCGCTGACTTCGAGATGGCGCTCGAAGCGCTCGCCCAGGCGCAGCGCGACGCGGATCGAGGCGGCGTTGTCGACGTGGATCACGCTGACGATGTGGTCCGCCCCGAGCGTGCCGAAGCCGACCTCGAGCGCGGCCCGTCCGGCCTCGGTGGCGTAGCCGTTGCCCCAGGCGTCGCGCGCCAGCAGCCAGCCGACCTCCAGCCCCGGCCAGCCCTCCGGGCGGTAGAGGCCTGCCCTGCCGAGCAGGCGGCCGCTCGCCTTCTCCTCGATTGCCCACAAGCCGTAGCCGCGCAACCGCCAGTGGCCGAGCAGATAGGCGATGTTCCGCCAGGCGTCGGCGCGGCTGAACGCGCCGCCGCCGACCCAGCGCATGACCTCGACGTCGGCGGTGATCGCGGCGTAGGCGTCGAGATCGGCCTCGCGGAACTGCCGTAGGCGCAGCCGCGCAGTCTCGATCTCGGTCATGCGCCGGCGCCGGAGGGCGGCGATTTCGGGGAGCCCGTGCCGAACCACCAGACCAGCCCGACGACCAGCGCGACGCCGAGCGGCACGACCAGCATCCAGACGAACTCCTGCACGAACACCGCGCCGGCGACGATCGCGCCGAGCACCAGGCCGACGATGCAGAAGTGCCAGTCGGTGTGCACGCCCGACAGGAACGACGACAGCGCGAGAACCAGGAGGGCCAGCACCCCGCTCTCCTGGTCGCTCAGCCAGTTCATGCGGAAGAGTAGGAAGATGACGTAGATCGCCAGCACCGCGCCGAGCCAGTGCAGCGCTTGCGCCAACAGGATGCTGCCGGCGTTCTGGCCGGCGGCGCGGGCGCGCGACCAACTCGTCAGCAGGTTGACGACGGCGAAGATCGGCGCCATCGACAGCCAGTAGTGATAGCCGTACTGCTGCGAGAACGTCGTCACGCCGACGCCGATCGCCGCCAGCAGCACCAGCCCCAGGATCGTCGCCTCGCCGACGTGCGAGCGACCCGATACACGTCCAGTCTCGTCCGGCATGATCACGGTCGGCTAACACAAGTTCCCGACCTTGGCCATCTGGAGGACAGACCCAACCGCCGCTCCGCGGTTGGACGCGCCGCGGGGCTCGTCATGTCGCGCTGCCGATCCGGTCGAGGATCTCGCGCGCCTCCACCAGGTCGCGGTGGCCGAAGCCCTCCGTGAACGACCGGTAGAGCGGCTCCAGCAGGCCTCGCGCCTCCTCTCCGCGCCCGCGCGCCAGCAGGCGGCGCGCAAGCGCGGTGGCGGCGCGTAGCTGCGGCGCGCGCAAGCCCAAGTCCGCGGCGAGATCGAGCGCCGCGCCCAGATCGGCATCGATCCGGCCTCCCTCGTCGCCGCGCTGTTCGCGCATCCGTCCGCGCGCGAGCAGCAGATCCGGCCGGATCAGATTCTCCTCCGCTCCCGTCTCGAGCGCGTCGTCGAGCGTCCGGATCGCCTCGTCGAGCGCGCCGTTGCGGGCGAGTGCCTCCGCCAGCAGGCGGAGATAGAGGGCCAGCGCGACGCGCGTGCCCGTCGCCCGGTACTCCTCGAGGCCGGCGCGCAACTCGGCCAGACCCTCCTGCGGGCGGCCCAACTCCGCCATCGCCCAGCCGCGCCGAACGCGCGCCATCGCGCTGAACAGCGGGGCGCCGTGCTCGACGCCCATCGCCAGCAGCAACTCGCCACCCCGCAAGGCCGCCTCGGGTTGGCGCATGTGGATGTGGAAGGCGGCGGTGGCGGTGGCCTCGGCCCAGGCGGCGTCGTAGGGCTTGCCGAGCCGCAGCGCCAGCTCGCGGGCCCGGTCCGACCATCGCATCGCCGTCTCGGGAAGACCGCGGTAGACGTCGAGCAGGCCGTGGTAGCAGAGCGCCATGACCCCCGGATCGTTGGGCATGAAGCGATGGTCCTGTTCGTCGTAGAGGGCGATGACGCGCTCGAGGTGCTCGGCCGAGGAGGTGGCGTGCCCCCGGTAGTAGCGCGTCACTCCCTGCGACAGATGGGCCAGCACCAGCCCGCCCCGGCCGCCGTCGCGTTGCGCCGCCGCCAGCAGCTCGTCCGCCAGCGCCGCCGCGCTGCGCAGCTCGCCGTGGCTGAGCGTCGCGGCCCACAGCGCGAAGAGCACGAAACGCTGCCGCTCGAGGTCGCCGTGCCGCTCCCCCAGCTCGCGGGCGCGCGCGAAGGCGGCCGACGCCTCCACCGAGCCGTAGCCGGTGGTCGCCCACAGGAGCTGGCCGCGGGCGATCTGCAGGTCGATCTCGAGCGCCGCGCGCGCGTCCTCGTCGGGCAGCGCCTCGAGGCCGGCGAGCGCGTGCGCATAGTGCGCCGCGGCTTCGGTGAAGGCGGCGCGCGCGGCGGCGCGCTCGCCCGCAACCCGCCAGGCCGACACGGCCGGGATCACCTCGCCGGCCTCGAAGCGGTGGTGTGCCACCACCTCCGGCTGTCGCTCTGCGACCTCGCGGAAGTTGCGCTCGAGCGCGGCGGCGATGGCCGCGTGCAACTCGCGTCGCCGGCTCTTGAGGAGCGAGGCGTACGCCGTCTCCTGCACCAGCGCGTGCTTGAAGACGTAGCTCGGCTGTGGCTGCGTCGTGCTCGGGCGGACGACGTCCTTCTCGACCAGGCGCTCGAGCGCGGCCCGCAGCGCGCCTTCCGGCATCGGGGCGATCGCGCGCAGCAGCGGGAGCGAGAACTGCCGCCCGAGCACCGAGGCGATCTGGGCCACGTCCTTGGCGTCTCCGAGCCGATCGAGCCGGGCCATGAGCGACGCCTGCAGGGTCTCGGGAATCTGCCGCTCGACTGCGCTCGCGTCGCGCTCCAGCAGTAGGCGCGTGAGTTCCTCGATGAACAGCGGCACGCCGTCGGCGCGCGCGACCACCGCCTCGAGCAGCGCGTCGTCGAGGGTCGCCCCGAGCGCGACCTGCGCCACCATGCCGCGCGCATCGCGCCGGCTCAGGCGGCCCAGAACGATCTGCCCGTGATGCGCGCGCATCGGCCAGGGGGCGCGGAACTCGGGGCGCGCCGTGTACAGCAGCAGCAGCGGGGCGCCGGCGCACAGCTCGGTGAGGCGCTGCTGGAGCTCGAGCGTCGAGGCGTCGGCCCAGTGGAGATCCTCGAGCACCAGCACCGTCGGCTGGACCCGCGCCAGCCCGACGATCCATTCGCCCAACAGCGCTAGCGTGCGGTGACGGCGCTGGTCGGGCGAGAGCGCGGGTGGCGGAAGGTGGGGCGGCAGAGGCAGGTCGAGCAGCGGGGCGATCAGCGGCATCGCTTCCGACGGCGCCAGGCCCGCCAGTTCCAGCACCTGTTGCAGGCGGCCGAGGATCTCGTCGCTGTGGTCGCCGGGAAGCCCTTCGATCGTCTGCCGCAGTCGCTCGAGCAGCGGGAACAGCGGCGTGTTCTGGTAGAAGGGCGAGCAGCCGCAGTCGATCCAGGTGTGCGGCTGTGCGCCGAGGTCGGCGCGGAAGTGTTGCACCAGGCGCGACTTGCCGATCCCCGGCTCGCCACTGATCAGAACCACCTGACCCTCGCCGGCGCGCGCCGCCTCCCACCGGCGCCGCAACGCGCTGCGCTCGTCGCCCCGGCTGACGAAAGGGGTCAGCCCACCGGCCGCCGCGATCTGCAGGCGACCGCGCACGCCGCTCGGTTGGCGCACGAGGTAGAGGCGCATCGGCTCGGGGAGGCCCTTGAGCGATTGTGGGCCGCGGTCCTCGACCAGGAACAGGCCGGCGACCAGGCGGTGCGTGGCCTCGCTGACGACCAGCGCATCGGCCGGAGCGTACTCCTGGATCCGCGAGGCGACGTTGGCGGTGTCGCCGAAGACGTCGACCTTCTCGCCCGCGGTGCTCACGACCACCGCGCCGGTGTGCAGCCCGACGCGCACCCGCAGCGGCGCCCGACGGGCGTCGCCGCGGCTCTCGTGCTCGATGGCGCGGCCGACCGCGGCGACCCCCGCGAGGATCCCGAGACCGGCGCGCACCGCCCGCTCGCCGTCGTCGTCGCTCGCCTGCGGGAAGCCGAAGAGCGCCAGGATGCCGTCGCCCAGGTACTTGACGACGTGCCCGCCGAAGCGCTCGATCGCCGCCGCCGCCGCGCTCTGGTAGCGCTCGACCAGGTCGCGCCAGTCCTCGGGGTCGAGTCGGGCCGCGACCTCGGTCGACCCGACCAGGTCGCAGAAGAGCACCGTGACCTGCCGCCGCTCGCCCTCGGCGGCGCTCTCGGCGCTGGCCGGCGCGGCGGCGAGTGCGGCGCCGCACTCGCCGCAGAAGCGCGCCCGCGCGGGGTTGCGCGCGCCGCAGGCCGGACAGGAGCGCCCGAGGTCAGCGCCGCACTCGATGCAGAACTTGGCGCTCTCCTCGTTGGTCGCGCCGCAGCGTGGGCACGCCCGCTCCATCAGCCGGCGCCGTAGGTCTCCTCGAGGTAACCGACGATGTCGGCCGACTCGAACATCGCGCGGCCGGTGTTCGGATCGGCGAGGTAGGGGACCATCATCTTCCCCGAGCGGGCGACGAAGGCCTCTCGTCGCGGGCTGCCCTTCGCGACGTTGTGCAACAGGTAGGGCAGCTCGAGCTCGCACAGGGTCTCGCGCACCAGCCGGCAGAAGGGCGAGCCCTCGTAGCTCCACAACTCGAGCCGCTGCTCGGGCACGCGCGCGCGCCGGTACTGGCTGCCGCGCCCACCGCGCAGGGCCGATGCGGCGATCGCTCCCGGGAACGCGAGCATGCCGTTGAGCAGCAGCGGCACGCCGCCGGCGCCGTAGGTGCGGAAGAGGTAGGCGTTGATGTCGTCGGATTCGTACATCGCCGTGCCGGTGTTCGGGTCGACCAGGTAGGGGAACTGCGCCTTGCCACCGCGTCGCTTCACGTCGGGGCGGAAGCGCGGCCCGCCCTTGGGGCAGGGGTAGACGATCGCCTCCAGGTCGAGCACCGTCAGCGCCTCGCGCACCTTGCGGCAGTACGGACAGGCCTCGAACTCGTAGAGCTCGAGCGGCTCCTTCGGCCGCGGCCCGAGCGCGCCGACGCGCTCGGCGTAGCCCAGGCGGGCGACGGTGGCGAGGACGGAGGTGGTGACGTCGAGGAGTCGCATGCCCACGTCGCTACCAGACCCCGCCCAGGGGACCAAGTCCTCCGCCGCGACGTGATCGCCCTCCTACTCCTGCAGCGCAATCTGTGCGATGGAGCGCACATGCCTCACTGCACCGAGTGCTGGACCGAGTTCGTCGACGGCGTGTCGCGCTGCTCCGACTGCGGTGGGCCCCTGACAGCCGGCCCGCTGCCCGACGACTACCCGGAGTCGGAAGCGGCGCCGGCGCCGGCCGCCGACGCGCTGGCGGCGATCGACACCCTGTTGGGCGAGTTCCCGGGCGAACGCGCCGAGTTCCTCGCAGCGGCGCTCGGCATGGAGGGGGTGCACAGCCGGCTCGAATGCGGCGACCTGGTGCAGCACCGCGGTCCGACCGTCGAGCGCAAGGGAGGGCCGATCGCGATGACCTTGCCGGTGTCGGTCTTCGTGGCGGGCGCGGATGCCGAGCGCGCCCGCGAGGTCATCGACTCGGTGGCCGCCGACGACCTGGTGGGCGAGGAGTGGGCGACCGCCGCGGTCGAGTCCGAACCGGCAGCACCCGCCGGCGACGTGCCCGAGGGCGCCGAACCACAGCCCGAGGGCGGTCGGCCGCCGGTGATGCTGCTGCTGATCGCCGCGGCCGTCCTCGCCCTCTATCTGCTGCGGCGCTGAGCGGCGATCGAACGGCCCGAGAAAGGACGGGCCGGAGCGCACGATGCGGCGCCCCGGCCCGGTTTGGGTGGGAGAATCGCCCGGGGGTCGCCCAGAGGGAGGTGGACGTCCCGGGAGAGGGTGAGCGGTTTAGAAGGCGGTTTAGAAGGCGGTTTAGAAGGCGGTTTAGAAGAAGGATTCGGTGAGGGCGTGGCCGCGCTGGTGCGCGGTCAACCGCACGCCCCGGCGGCTGAGCAGGTGCGTGAGTGCGGCGATCGCCTCGTCCTCGGAGGTGGCGGCGTCCTGAATCGCCTCGACCAGGGCCTTCATCGTCGTGACTTTGTGCGACATTTCACTCTCCTCGCGAATCTCTCGTCTCAGGCGAACTCGACCACGGTGCGGAACGGCAGGTGGGCCTGACAGCGCACCAACCCGAGCATCCGACCTTCGCGGCGAACCGCATATGCCTTCCAGCTTGGAATCCATGTGAGCTTGATCATCGTTCCGTGCTCCTCGTTCACTTGACGGTGAAAGCAGCCATCGTGCCAACAGGCCTTGCTCCTGCGATGCCGCCCTCCTGCCCCGGTTACGCGGTGGCAGACAGGCAACTTGCTGTACGCTCTGCGTACCGACTGTTCGATCTGTGACGATTTGTGGGAACGCTCTCCGGCAGACGACCGCGGCGCTTGCGGAGACCGGCGGCTCACGCCAGAAGGGTGCGCCGGAGGTATCGTGCGGTTCTCGCGCCTGTCCCTGATCCTGCTGACGCTGCTCGTGGCGCAGAACGTCTGGTGGCTCTACCCCCGGCTGCGCGGGCTGGTGCTTCAGTCGCAACAGGATCCGGCCGCGCGCGGGCGGCTGCTCGCGGCGCAGCTCGGCTGCTTCGGCTGCCACGGGCCCGACGGCGTCGGCGGCGTGCCCAACCCGGGCAGCCGCTGGCAGACCGTCCCCGGGTTCGGCGAGCAGACGCTGATGATGTACGCCCACAGCGACGACGAGGTGCGCGAGTACATCGTCGACGGCGCCCCCGCCGCTCGCCGCGGCGACGAGAGCTACCGCGAGGCGATGCGGGCCCAAGCACTGCAGATGCCCGCCTACCGCGGCTTCGTCAGCGCGGCCGAGGTCGAGGACCTGGTCGCTTACATCCGCGCCGCCTCCGGCATGTTCACCCCGCCCGAGGGCAGCGCCGCCGCGCGCGGCGCGCAGTTGGCGCGCGACTACGGCTGTGCCCACTGCCACGGCGAGATGGGCATCGGCGGCCGGCCGAATCCAGGCTCCCTCAAAGGGTACGTTCCGGGGTTCGTCGGTCACGACTTCGCCGACCTGGTGCGCGACGACGCCGAGTTGCGCGACTGGATCGGCAAGGGCACGATCGCGCGCCTCCAGGAGAGCGCGGTCGCCCGCTTCTTCCTCGAGCGCCAGCGCCTGCAGATGCCGGCGTTCGACCGCTTCGCCTCGGCCGAGGAGATCGCCGATCTAGCGGCCTACGTGCGCTGGTTGTCGCAGGAGACCTGGCGCACGCAACCGCTGCCCAACTGAAGCCGCTCGACGCGCGCCGGCCGCCGCGCTAGTCCATCGCGCGTGAGGGCGCGGGCATGAGCGGGCGCGTGCGGGTGAGGGTGGCGCTGGTGCCGGCGCAGGGCGACACCCCCGAGCTCGATTACGCCGTCGCCGATGCCGCCACCGCGGACGCCGCGCTCGGCAGCCGCGTGATCGTGCCGCTCGGGCGCCGCCGCGCCACCGGGGTGGTCGTCGGGCTGCCGTCCGAAGTGGTCGACGACTCGCTGCGCGACGTCCTCTCCGTGGTCGATGCCAACCCGGTGCTCGATCGCGATCTGCTCGAGCTCTGCCGCTGGATGGCCGATTACTACGTCGCCTCGCTCGGCGACGTGCTCGAGAGCGCGCTGCCGCTCGGCCTCCGCTTCAAGCTCGAGCGCATCGCCTTCCGCGCCGGCGCCGTCGAGGGTGCGTCGACGCCGGGAGAGAGAGCCGTGCTGGCCGCGCTCGACGCGCGCGGCGGCTCGGCCTCGCTCGCGACCCTGCGCGCCGACCTGCCCGGCAGCGACGTCGCTCGCACCCTGAAGCGCCTCGAGACCGCCGGCGCGGTCCGGATGGAGGAGTCGCTGGCGCGCGAGGCCGGCCCGACCAAGCGCGAAGAGGTCGTGACCCTGTCGCGCTCGCTCGACCCGGCCGAGGAGGCGGACCTGAAGCGGCGCCGTCGCGCTCTCTACGCCCTCTGGCTGCACCTGCACGGGCGCGGCGGCGGCCCGCTGCCCCTGGCCGCGCTGCGCCCGTCCTTTCCCGGCGTGCGCGCGAAGGTCCGCGCCCTCGCCGACCTCGACCTGGCGCGGCTGGAAACGGTCGAGGTCTATCGCGAGAGCGATGCCGGCTTCGCTGGCGCGACGGAAGCGGCGGGTTCGCCGTTCACCCTGACCGCCGAGCAGTCGGCCGCGACCGACGAGGTTCTCGGCGCTCTGGCGAGCGGCGCCTTCACCACCTTCCTCCTCTTCGGCGTCACCGGCAGCGGCAAGACCGAGGTCTACCTGCGCGCCATGGAGGTGGCGCTCGCGGCCGGGCAGGGCGCGCTGGTGCTGGTGCCGGAGATCTCGCTCACGCACCAATTGGTCGCGCGCGTGCGCGCGCGCTTCGGTGGCTTGGTCGCGGTGCTGCACAGCGGCCTCTCTCCGGGCGAGCGCTGGGACCATTGGCGCCGCCTGGCGCGCGGCGAGGCCCGGGTCGCGGTCGGCGCGCGCTCCGCGATCTTCGCGCCGGTGTCCAACCTCGGCCTGATCGTCGTCGACGAGGAGCACGACGGCGCCTACAAGCAAGAGGACGGGGTGCGCTACAACGCCCGCGATGTCGCCGTGGTGCGGGCACAGCAGGGGGCGTGCACTCTCGTCCTCGGCTCGGCGACGCCTTCGCTGGAGAGCTTCGAGAACGCCCGGCGCGGCCGCTATCGGCAGCTCGAGCTGCGCCAGCGCGTGGAGGGCCGGCCGCTGCCCGAGGTCGAGATCCTCGACCTGCGCCGGCGCGGCACGCGCACCGAGCAGGGCGTGCCGCTGACCGCCGAGCTGGTCGCCGGCCTGCGCGCCACCCACGCCGCGCGCGAGCAGAGCCTGGTGTTTCTCAACCGCCGCGGCTGGGCGAACTTCCTGCAGTGCGCTCTCTGCGGCGCGACGCTGATGTGTCCGCACTGCAGCGTCGCGCTGACGCTGCACCAGCGCTGGCGGGCGCTACGCTGCCACCACTGCGACCACACCGTGCGCGAGCCGATGCTGTGCCCCGGCTGCAAGGAGCCCGGACTGAAGGCCTGGGGCGCGGGCACCGAGCAGGTGGAGCGGCTGCTGCAGGGACTGGTGCCCGGAGCGCGCATCGGCCGCATGGATCGCGACACCACCGCGCGTCGCGGCTCGCAGCGCGCGCTGCTGCGGCAGTGGGTCGCGGGCGAGCTCGACATCCTCGTCGGCACCCAGATGGTGACCAAGGGGCACGACGTACCGGGCGTGACCTTCGTCGGCGTGCTGTTGGCGGACCAGTCGCTCAACTTTCCCGACTTTCGCGCCGCCGAGCGCACCTTCCAGTTGCTGACGCAGGTGGCGGGACGGGCCGGCCGCGGGGCGCGCGCCGGCCGGGTGGTGGTGCAGACGTTCCAGCCCGAGCACTACAGCCTGCGCTGCGCCGCCGCGCACGACTTCCCCTCCTTTGCCGCCGCCGAGGCGCGGCACCGCGAGGAGCTGGGATACCCGCCGTTCTCCCGTCTGGTGCTGCTCCGCTTCGACGGCGAGAACGCCGCCCGCGTCGAGGAGACCGCGCGCGAGGCGCTGGTGGTGGCGCGCGCGGCGGCGGCGGAGGTGCAGATCCTCGGCCCGGCGCCCGCGCCGCTGGAGCGCGTGCGCAAGCGCTACCAGTGGCAACTGCTGCTGCGCGCGCGCCAGGGGCGAGCGGTGCGCAGCGCCGCCGCGCGCGTGCGCGACGAGTTGCGTCCGGTGGCGCGCCGCCGCGGCGTGCGCCTGCTGGTCGACGTCGACCCCTACTCGATGCTGTGAGGCGCGCGGCCGCGAGGCGCCTTTACCTCGCGCGGGCCGCGCGTTACCTTGGCGGCTCATGTCGTTGCGCAAGATCCTCAAGTTTCCCGACCCGACGCTGTTGAACGTCTCCGGCCCGGTGCAGAACATCGATGGCGGGATCGACGCCTTGGTGCAGGACATGGTCGAGACGATGTACGCCGCGCCCGGCATCGGTCTGGCCGCGCCCCAGGTCGGCGAGGGCCAGCGCATCATCGTGCTCGACATCGACGGCGAGAACCCCGGCAAGCGCCTCCTCAAACTGATCAACCCGGTGATCGCCGAGCGAGAAGGCAAGATCGTCTGGGAAGAGGGGTGCCTGAGCGTCTACGATTTCAACGCCGAGGTGACGCGCGCGAAGCGGGTGCTGGTGAAGGCCTGGACCCCCGACCAGAAGGAGATCGAGGTCGAGGGCGAGGATCTGCTGGCGGTGGCGTTGCAGCACGAGATCGACCATCTCGACGGCAAGCTCTTCATCGACCGGATCTCGCGCCTCAAGCGCGATCTCTACCGCCGCCGCATCAAGCGGCACCTGCGCGAGGGCGGCTCCCTCGAGGAAGAGAAGTCCGACCGGCCGCACATCTGACGCGCTTCGCGCGACGCGCATGCGCCTCCTGTTCTTCGGCACGCCCGAGTTCGCCGTTCCGAGCCTCCAGATCCTGCTCGACCGCGGCGAGAGCGTCGCCGGCGTGGTGTGTCAGCCCGATCGCCCCGCCGGCCGCGGCCAGAAGCTGACTCCGCCGCCGGTCAAGGTGCTGGCGGAATCGGCCGGCCTGCCGGTGTTGCAGCCCGAGAAGGTGCGCACGCCCGAGTTCCTCGCCGCGCTGCGCGCCTGGGCGCCGGAGCTGATCGTGGTGGCCGCCTACGGCCGGATTCTCCCGGTGGACGTCCTGCGCCTGCCGCCGCACGGCTGCATCAACGTGCACGCCTCGTTGTTGCCGCGCCACCGCGGCGCGGCGCCGATCCAGTGGGCCATCCTGCGCGGCGAGACGGTCACGGGCGTGACCATCATGCAGATGGACGAGGGCATGGACACCGGCGCGATGCTGCTCCAGCGCTCCCTCGCGATCGGCGAACAGGAGACCTACGGCGAGTTGCAGGAGCGCCTCGCCCATCTCGGCGCGGCCGCGCTGTCGGATGCGCTCGACGCGCTCGCCCGCGGCGAGTTGATCGCCACCCCGCAGGACGACGCCGCGGCGACCATGGCGCCGAAGATCGAGAAGGAGCTCGGACGCGTCGACTGGTCGCGTCCGGCGGTCGAGATTCAGCGCCAGGTGCGCGCCTTCAATCCCTGGCCCTCCGCCTTCACCAGCGCGAACGGCCAGTTGCTCAAGCTCCATCGCGCCGCCGTCGTGCCCGGCGGCGGCGCGGCCGGGGCGATCGCCGCCGTCCACCCCGATCTGCTGGTGGCCTGCGGCGAGGGGCGCCTGCGCCTCGACGAGGTTCAACCGGGCGGCAAGCCGCGCATGGCGGGCGCGGCCTTCGCGCGCGGTGCGCGCCTCGCACCAGGCGATCGTCTTGGCTGACGCCGGCCGCGACGCGCGTGCGCTGGCGTGGGAGGTGCTGCGCCGGGTGGAGGAGACCGATGCCTTCGCCGACGTTCTGCTCGGCCATCGCCTCGAGAGCTCCCGCCTCGAGCGGCGCGACCAGGGGTTTGCGACCCAGCTCGTCTACGGCACGTTGGCGTGGCGCGGATATCTCGACTGCGCCATCGCGAGCTTCGCCGGTCGGCCGGCGGACTCGCTCGAGCCGGCCGTCCGCACGCTGCTCGAGCTGGCGCTGTTCCAGATTCTCCAACTCGAGCGCGTGCCGGCCTATGCCGCGGTGAACAGCGCCGTCGACCTGGCCAAGTCGCATCGCGGCGGGCGGGCGACGGGTCTGGTCAATGCGGTGCTGCGGCGCGCCGCTCGCGAGGGGGTCGCCGGCGTCGCCCTACCGCCGCGCGACGACCTGCCGGCGCACCTCGCCGCGCGCTGGTCGCATCCACGCTGGCTGGTGGAGCGCTGGCTGGCGGAGCTGGGAGAGGAGGAGACCGAGGCGCTGCTGCGCGCCAACAACGCGCCGGCGCCGACGGTCCTGCGCGTCAACCGTCGCCTCGCTTCGCGCGACGACTGCCTCGCCGCCCTGCGCGCCGAGGGCAACGAGGTCGAGGCGAGCGAGGCCGCCCCGGATGCGATCCGCTTCGAAGGGGGCGGCGCGACCGCGCTGCCGCAGTTTCGCAGCGGCACCGTGTCGCTGCAGTCCGAAGCCTCGCAGCTCGTGACCCTGCTGCTCGATCCGCGCCCGGGGGAATCGCTCCTCGATGCCTGCGCCGGCAGCGGCGGCAAGGCGTTGCAGGCGGCGGAGTTGCAGGACGACCGCGGCCGTATCGTCGCCGTCGACCTGCACCGCCACGCGCTCGCGCGTCTGCGCGACGAAACAGGCCGACTCGGCCTCGCCTCGATCGCCGCCGTGCGCGCCGACGCGACCCACCTGCCGCTCCGAGCGGAGGTGCGCTTCGATCGCGTTCTGCTCGACGCCCCGTGCTCCGGCCTCGGCACGCTGCGACAACACCCCGAGATCCGCTGGCGCCGCCGGCCGCAGGACGTCGCCGCCAGCGGTCGCCTGCAGCGCGGGCTGCTCGCTGCCGCGCTCGAGCGCGTTCGCCCGGGCGGCGTGCTGGTCTACGCCGTCTGCACCACCATGCGCGCCGAGAACGAGGAGGTGGTGGCCGACGTTCTCCAAGGGCGCGCCGACGTGCTGCGTCAGGACGCTCGCGACGTACTGTCCGGCGCGGCCGCTACCTTCGTCGACGGCGCCGGCGCGCTGCGGACGCAGCCCCACCGCCGTGGCCTCGACGGCTTCTACGCGGTGCGGTTGCTGCGCCGCTGAGGCCTCGGTATGGTCGCGCGCATGAGCCGGGGGAAGATTGCGCCATCGATCCTCTCCGCCGACTTCGGGCGTCTCGCCGACGAGGTGCGGGCGATCGACGACGCCGGCGCGGATTGGATTCACGTCGACGTGATGGACGGCCACTTCGTCCCCAACCTCACCATCGGTCCGCTGGTGGTCGAAGCGGTGCGCAAGGCGACCAGGAAGCCGCTCGACGTTCACCTGATGATCGAGAACCCCGAGCGCTACATCGACGACTTCGCGCGCGCCGGTGCCGATCACCTCACCGTGCACCAGGAGGCCTGTCGTCACCTGCACGCCGTTCTCCAGCAGATCAAGGCAGCGGGGGTGACGCCGGCGGTGGTCATCAACCCGGCGACACCGGTGAGCCTGCTCGAACCCGTCCTGCCCGACGTCGGCTTGGTGCTGATCATGAGCGTCAACCCGGGTTTCGGAGGCCAGAAGTTCATCGAGGGATCGATCGCGCGCCTGCAGGAGTTGCGCCGCCTGCGGGCCAAGCTCGGACTGTCGTTCTTCATCGAGATCGACGGCGGGGTGAAGGTCGACAACACCCGCCGCATCGCCGCCGCCGGCGCCGAGGCGATCGTCAGCGGCTCGGGGATTTTCGGCACTCCCGACTACGCCGCCACCATCGCCGCCATGCGCCACGAGCTGGAAGCGGGGCTCGCCGAGGGCGTGGCTGGCGGGACGCACTGAGACGGTCCGAACGCTCCCATTTTTGCGATTCGGAAGTTCATCGGTGAAGTTCTGATCGGGGTGGGTCGGCTGGTCGGGGTCTTGCACCACCGCTCCACAGGGGCTCGGGTGGATGCTCTCACTGGAGCCGTCATCTCTCACAGGAGGATTCCGATGGAGAACGCGAAGCGGATCGTCACCGTTGCCGTCTGCGGAGTTCTGGCCGGTCTGCTGGCACTTGCTGCGCCTGCCGTAGCCCAGACCTGTCAGGCGGAGATCGAGAAATTCTGTAAGGAAGTCCGACCCGGCGAAGGGCGCGTGCTCAACTGCCTGAAGGAGAACGACGCCGGACTCTCCGACGTCTGCCGCGCGCACGTCAACGCCATGCTGCAGTACACGGCCTGCATCGACGACGCGATGCGGCTCTGCCCGGGAATGCAGCCCGGCGTCGATAAGGGGATCGCGTGCCTACGCGCGCACATCTCCGACCTCTCCACGGAGTGCAAGCGCGAGTTGCACAAGATCCGGCCCTAGAGACGCTCGCACCCAGCGAGCCGTTGCAATAGGGCGGCACTGTGCTAGGAACGACGGCTCGTTTCTCTCGCTTGGCGTCAACGACATTCGAACGGGAAAACGGGGTGTAGCTCAGACTGGCAGAGCGCACGGTTCGGGACCGTGAAGTCGCTGGTTCAAATCCAGTCACCCCGACCATTCCCGCCTTCTTAGGGATATGAAGCGGACTGGGCTGTTGGGATGGGTGGTGCTCCTGGGGGTCGTGCTCTCCTGCGCGGCCGACGCCTGGGCCGCCCGTCCGGCGACCGTTCGCGGACCCGAGCGCGCCTTCATCCGGCGCGGCCCCGGTACCGAGTTTCAGGCCTTCGCCACGGTCGAGAACGGCGAGCAAGTCGAGGTCGAGGAGGTCACCGGCACCTGGGCCCTGGTGCGCACCGCCGCCGGCGAGAGCGGCTACGTGCACGCGGCCTTTCTCGTCTATGCCGGCAACAGTCCGGTGGCGGCGTCGATCACGCCGACCGCCCCCGCTGCTGCGGCTCCGGCGGCCGCGGTCGAAACTCCCGCCGGTCGTGCGGATGCGGCGGCGGCTCCGGCTGCAGCCGGTGCCCCAGCCGGGCTCGAGGAGCGCAATGCGACGCTCACCGCCGAGGTCGAGGCGCTCCAGCGGGAAGTCGAGTCGCTTCGCCGGGGGCCGGGGGCGGTGGCATCGCCGGGAGAGGACATCGTCTCACTGCGTGCCGAGGTGCGCCGCCTGGCGGACGTGACCGACGCGCTCCGCGATCGCCTCGACGCCCCCACGGCCGGCGGCTTTGCGGTCGGTGGGGGGGCGGACGGTCACTGGGCGACCTCGACCGTGGTCGTGCTGGCGGGCTGCGCACTGCTGCTCGGCTGGGTGCTGGGCGGCGTCCTGGCGCGCCGCGAGGAGCGCGGGCGACGGAACCGCATACGCTTCTGAGCCTGGCGATCGTCGCCGGCGCCTATCTGCTCGGCTCGATCCCGACCGGCGTGTTCGTCGCGCGGCGCCACGGTGTCGATGTCCGGAACGTCGGCAGCGGCAACATCGGCGCGACCAACGTGGCGCGTTCGATCGGTCGGGGCGCGGGCGCCTTCACGCTCGCGGGCGACGTTGCCAAGGGCGCGTTTCCGCAACTGGTCTGCGAGCAACTCCAGGTCGACGTTTCGGTCGCGGCGTGGGCCGGTCTGGCGTCGGTTCTCGGTCACCTCCTCCCGATCTTCGCCCGCTTTCGCGGCGGCAAAGGGGTTGCCACGGCCTTCGGCGTGCTGCTGCTGCTCTCG
>Ga0268299_1003187_pt1 | contig 15976 bp, 13 predicted proteins | sample NOBtaG_FD_193484 | JGI IMG/M metagenome (GOLD analysis project Ga0268299, IMG submission 193484) | Activated sludge microbial communities from bioreactor in Nijmegen, Gelderland, Netherland - NOB reactor | ecosystem: Engineered > Bioreactor > Aerobic > Activated sludge | place: Netherlands...
CCGGAATACTGGGAGCCTATATTGTCAGCTTCCCCACGGCGCGTGTGCTGACTGCCATTCCGATATTTATCATCATCCGCTTGATTGAAGTTCCTGCCGTGGTGTATTTGGGCTTCTGGTTCGTGTCCCAGTTTTTCACTGGATTCGCAAGCATTGCCAAGGAAACCGGAGAAGAGGGCGGCGTAGCATGGTGGGCTCACGTAGGCGGTTTTGTCGCCGGAGCGATACTTGTGAAACTGGTTGGTTTGATAAAACGAGACCGTGATCGAACATACGACTACACTGACTACTAAAAGTCGCATGCCACCAGTAGCAGTGGCAATATAAACTTCGACTTAATCAGACTTGGACTTTTTCAGACTCAAAGATTTCAACTTTCCAGACTTGCCGTTGCTTTCCGCTTTAGGCACGTCTTTGGAGTCCGTGCCGCCCTTGCTCTTCTCGGCAGGGTTTTCCACTCGCAATTTTCCAACGCGCACTCTTCGATTGGAAAGCACTTTCACGCTGTAGTTGCCCGCCACCAATTCATCGCCAGGATTGAGAGTCGCTTGAGCCCGACGCTCGATTTCCAGCTTCACATCGGCAAACTGACGATCCGACAAAAGGCGTTTTCCACCGATGTTCTCTTGCAAAAGCAAAAGCAGCTTTTCAATGGAAAGCATCGGGTCGTTGATATGCTCGTCGAACATCGTATCGAGCGAGAAGATAATCGCCTTTTGCGTGCGCTCGAGAACTTTGTTGCTGTTGCCTCGATTGAAGAGAGCTTGAACTTCAAACTTGAGCAAAATAGAAGAGGTTGTTTTGTCGAAGGAGACAGTCAGTTTGATTGGGCGCTCATCGCGCTGAGTGCAGAGACATTCGGCTTTTAGAAGACCGGCTGCAGTGTTGTGCTCGACAATCGTCCACACCCAGGCGTTTCCGCCGAAATTTTTCAGAGCTTCTTCAATCGCTTTGAAGACGGACTCTCGCTCGCCGCAAACGCGGATTGGAAAAGGATTTTCGAGAACATCATTGCGACCCAGGGCTTTCAGCGTGTAGCCGACAATCCCAACGGTGGCTGCGCCAACCAGGAAAAACGGATTCATTTCCATCTCCTTTGAGCATCGGTGCGTGGCAGGGCTGGCCTGATTGAACGATGCCGGCCCTAGTTTGGCAGATTAATCCATAGTTTGATCGGCGGCGCCGGCAGAACGTTACCTGCGCTCAGCGCAAATGGTCGAAGCGAAACTCGAAAACAGCCTTACCGATTGGGATTCGCAGAACCGCCTCATCGAACTTGTTTTCGTCATAATACAGGCATCCTTCCACACTGTTTCCCACAGCCAGAGTTGATGGTCCCAACTCACTTTCACGCACGTCAGCCGCCTGGCGCTGGGTCTGGTCGGATACGGCTTGAGCCCTTTGGTAAGCGCGTTCGCGCGCAGCGAAGTCGGGCACGCTGGTGACCATGGTCGTCATTCCGGAGACCTGGTTGTACCAGTTGTTGCCGCCGTATCCCATCGGACCTCCGTAGCCGAAATTTGCCGGCATGTAGCCCATGCCGTAATAGGGCATGAAGCCGCCGCCGCTGCCGAGAATATTGGTCGTAGAAGTGGCAGTAGCCTGCGAGCCCCAAAAGCGGATCCATTTGGCTTTGCTGTTGCCCTTTTTCTCGATAGTTTGAGCCAGAGACTCGCCCGGCACCTGCTTGGCCAAGACAATTCGCGGTTTCAATACAATTAAATCAGCGCCTTGCGGCAGCACTTTGATACTCCAGTTGCCGCCATTAGTGATGCGCACTTCTGCCTTCGCGTTCTTTATCTGGTCGGCGGACTTTAAAAGCAGAGCCGCTTCTACAGTAACGTTGTTGGCTGTGATGCGCTCGCGGGTGACGCCGTCGGCGGTCTCGCGAGAGACATTGGGTGCGCCCGGCAGAAAGCGAAAGAAGACCGCGTCTTCTGCCTTCTGTGGCGCGAACGGCTTAAAGACGGAAAGCGATTCTTCCTTGATGGACAGCGCTTCGGCATACCACTTTTGCGAGTCGGCCTGATTGCCTTGCCTGTATGCAAGCGCGGCCATGCGCTCCAGTTGATTGGCGCAAGCTACACTGCGCGCTCCATGCAGTTTGGTTTGCAATTCCAAAATTTCCCGATAAACACGCATGGATTCATCGAATGCACCCTTGTCCTCCAGCAAATGAGCAAGGTGATCCAGCCCGCCGCACAAGAAAGTGATGTCCGGCTGGCTGTCCTTCTTCCAGTAAGCTATGGCATCTCTGGCTATCTGTTCGGCCTTCACCGAATCGCCCTGGATCTGAGTCATCCATGAAAGGTCATCGTAATAGCGCGCGGTCAGGTTGGGTGAAACACCTTGAGTGCGGCTTAGCAACGAACCGACGGTCTTCAGCTCTTTGGGCAGCGTTTGAAACTTGCCCTGCCACATTCTCGATTCAATTAAAGAAAGGCGCAGAGCAATTTCGGCTACGCCGCCCGAAACAGTCCTCAATCGGTCGGCTGCAAGCGCTTCGGCCCGAGCATAGTCACCCACGTTTATGGCATTATCGCTGTCGGTCGCACTGCCGCCTCCGGTTGTCCCGATGTTGGAGCCATTGTTTGAGCCGGCACCAGAACTTCTCTGGAAAACCGCTTGCGAATCGGCGCCGGAAACGCCTGCCTCTATATCGGACGGGGTAATTTGCTGAGCCATGGCCTTTGTGCCAAAAGTCGAAACAGCACAAATCAGCAAAAGCAAAATTATCGGACCCGACTCCACTCGTCTCATCTTCCAGACCCCTTTAGCCGTATAGCTGCTTCTTTGATTGTGCCCCGCTTGGTAACTCAGGAGCGGGAACAAGTTTCGAAAAGTCAGCATCTATAGACCTGTCATCGAAAAAGGTCGCCGGCATGAGCCCCAGAATGCACGGCAGCCGTAGCCGGAAAGCTTACTTAAAAAAGGCAGCTCATGGCGGGTATTATGAAGGCATGGAAGCAGTGAATCTGTAGAATCTCGTCACGCGGATAATGTCAATTCGATTCATGAAACGCATAAAACGACCGAGCATTCATTTTTTATTGGCCTTTCTGAGTTTCATCAGTCTGGCAATACTGCCCGCTGTTGCAAGCCCTCAATCTTGCTGCGTGAGCACACCTGCCGCTGAGCAAAGCTGCATGTGCTCGCAATCTTCGCCTTGCTGCCAGGATTCGACTCCCACCAGTCTTGCGTCAGACAACGCATCTGTCACGGTAAAGCCGATACGTCACGCCCAGGTTCCACATAACGCGGCAAACTGGATTTCGGCCTTTCTGCCTGTTGAGCTGGGCAAGACCGAAGCGACTTTCAGACGACCGGCCAGACCGGTCGATGCGAATAACAAGAGGTACCTCAGGCTGAGGGTTCTCCTGATTTAAAGATTAGAAAGCCTTACAGGTTCTCAGTCTTTAAATCATTCAATAAGGAGAATAGCGATGAAAAGCTTGTATTTGACCGCTGCTTTTGCGGTAGCCTTGGCAATGTTCTCACCTGCCACAGCATTCGCCGCCGACACTAATTCGTCGAAGATTGCCGAAGCAGGTGCGCACGCCAATTGCGCTACTGAGTGCAACAAGTGTGCTGAGCGCTGCGAAAAAGCGCTTGCCCACCTGGAAAAGAAGGGTGCCAGCGCTGAAACCCTCAATGTCGTCAAAGATTGCATCACTCTTTGCAAAACGAGCGCCGATCTCAAATCTCGAGGTTCGAGTCTATCGGCAAAACTAGCTTCGGCCTGCGCCGAGGCGTGCAAGAGATGTGCCACTGTCTGTGCCGACACGAAGGACGAAGCCCTTAAAGATTGCGTCGAACAGTGCAACATCTGCGCCGACGCCTGCACTAACACAGTGAAAGCAGCCGGTGGAAAGGACTGCTGCAAATAGCAGACAGACCGCTGGTCAAGAGTTCGCAGGGCCGCCGAGAAATCGGCGGCCTTTGCGTTTCTGGTGTTTCCTGCGAAAAAGGCGCCACCATCTGTAGTTTCATTTCTCAAATACGGACCGTTTCCGAGCGGCTCTCAATATGAGCCCGAACTCAGGCGGGCTGAAGGTTTTCAACGTTAGACCCGGCTCACGTGCTTAACATTTCCACTTACACATCTTTGCCGACTCGCTTGGCACGCCGGTTTCCGAAAGCGTCCTCAAATCAAGCATCCAGAGAGATCGCAGTAATTGAAAAGAAGGAATTCGGCAATCTTGAAAATCCTCGTATTCCTACCCTTACGCAACGATTGAACTAAATGTTTAATAAGCTCTGTTGACATCCAATTAAAGAACGCTAAATTCATGGTTGAATCCGATACGCCGAGCCCACAGCCTGTTCAACAGGCCATCCCGACCATTCGGCAGCTCGCTCTTCGCAGCAAGGAAAACCTGATGGCGATTTCTTTTTCTCAAAGACCTAAGACACCCATGCGCACATATGTCGTGAGCGGAGCGCTCATGAGCGCACTGGGCATCAGTCTGGGCTTTGGCGTTTATCTGATGTTCCACCCCGATCGCTCGGAATACGAAGCGCATGGGCTTGAAGGACAACCTTCCGTCGAGCACGATCAAGTTTTGATATCCGGACTCAAGAAAGTAGTGCCGATGCATAATGCTCCGGCCGGACATAATCCAACTTTCGGTCAGCCCAGAGTTATTGAGATGGCCCGCCCGCTGCATCAGCACATGAACACGCATGTACCGCAGCATGTTCCGCCTCCGATTATCAATCAAGCGCCGGTAGCGCCTATCCACACTTACTCTCCGGCAGTTCCGCATCATCCCGCGCACGCGCCTGGCGCCGCCGGAGCGGCTGAGTCCTTCCATCCAATGCCGGTTGCGACAACTGTTCCTATTTACGAGCCGCAGCGTCCGATGCCTGTCCATGCGTATGCCGGCGCTCCCGAGCATCATCCGATGGCTTGGCCGTACCAGCAATCTCAAGCGTACAGAGCCGGCAAAGACAGCCGCCTGCAAATGGTTACGAACCGCTAGCCTTCGCAGTTTGTTTGCAGCAAGACAAACGGCTATTGTGTGCCGAATTGTAGAACCGGCAACCATATACGGTGGCAGGCAGCCGTTTGCGGACTCTCATCAAAAGTGAGCCTGCCTCCTGGAGGCAACCGATAAGCCACGCCGGACCCAACACATGAGGGGAATTCCGGACGCGGCGAACGGCTCAATATCAGGCACTATAGGCGAATTGGATTAAGCGGTGCTAAAGTAGTTTTAGGAGGTCCCGATTATGAGGGAGGTCATAGGGTTCTAATGCCATATTTTACGAACACAGACGAGCTCTATTCTGTGATGGAGAGGCTGTGGACATACATCAAATCCGAAGAAGAGATCTGCGGAAAATTACTAACTTCAAAACTTGTGGTCCGTTTCAAATACAAAGATCCAGATGGAGTGCTCACTATCGATGGAAGTGACGGGCAAGAATTGCGCTTTCACTTCGGTGAGTGCGAGATTCAGCCGGATGTAGAAATGACCATGAAATCAGACGTGGCCCACAATTTCTGGCTGGGCAAAGAACCGCCGGCGGTGGCACTGCTGCAGGGGCGAATAGTGAGCAAAGGTCCTGTCCATAAGGCACTGGCCCTCTTGCCCGTCATCAAGCCGACATTCAAAATCTACCCTTCGATTTACGAAGACAAATCCAGCAAATCGGCCTGAGCGCGATCGCATTGCGCAAAAATCGTCTCAGTTCTCTATCTAACCGGGATCGGCCCATTTAGGGCAGACTTGCTTGATTTGCTCAAGCAAAACTACTACTTCTTCCCCTTCGGGCGTCAGAGTGTACTCCACTCTTGGTGGCACTTCTCGAAAGGTTTCTCTTGTGACAAGGCCGAGCTTCTGCAGTTTGCGCAGACGCTCGGTAAGAGTCTTTGCAGACAAGCCGGGCAATGACCGCATCAAGTGCGTAGTGCGTCTGGTGCCGCCAGAGAGCTGTATCAAAATGGCAGTGGTCCATCTGGGACTGAGTGAGTTGAGGCCACTCTCAACTAGCTGTGCGTCCTGGGGCTTGAGTGTTGTGCCGGTCATAGGATTTCCGTGATACCTAAACGGCTTCTATTACACCACTTTGAAAAGCGGTTTGCCTCGCCCGTTGGCCTGATTTTTATAAGCGTTGAAATCTAAATTTCGAAAGCGTTGAAATCTAATTTAGAAGGTCTCTCAATTCGAAGAGATCTTTGCTGTTGCGCAGCTTTTTGAACGCTTTTGTCTCAATCTGCCGCACGCGCTCACGGCTCATTCCCATGCGCTGTCCGCATTGCTCGAGGCTGAGCGGCTGCCCATCCTTGAGTCCGTAACGCAGCTCCACGAGCGACCTTTCATTGGTACTCAAATGATTGAGCAATCCGGCCACTTGTCGCGAAACCAGTTGTGCGCTTACGCTTTTGTCCGGTTCTTCTCCCGCTTCGTCAGGAATCATTTCCGAAAGTGAAGTGTCCATGTCTTCGCCGACCTTGAGATCAAGCGAGACGAGGGTTTTGTCCGCCGTCAGAGCAGTTTGCACCTTCTCCTTTTCCAGTCCGGACAGCTCTGCAATCTCATCGATGGAAGGCAAGCGTCCATGCTGGTCGAAGAAGATCTTGGTAGTCTTTCTAACAAGACTCCTGGTTTCGATCATGTGGACCGGAACCCTTATGGTGCGCGACTTATCGGCAAGCGCCCTGGTAATGGCTTGCCTTATCCACCAGGTCGCGTAAGTCGAAAACTTGAAACCCTTCTCGGCATCAAACTTTTCAGCGGCTCTAATTAAGCCGACGCTGCCTTCCTGAATAAGATCCTCGAAACACATGCCACGATTTCGATAGCGCTTGGCGATGCTGACTACAAGTCTCAAATTGGCTCTCACCAACTCGTTTTTGGCATCTTTGTCACCGGCTTTCAACCGGCGGGCCAAGTCAATTTCCTCAGAACCCTTGAGCAGCTTGTGTCGTCCAATTTCTTTCAAATAGAAAGAAAGCGCATTGGCATCGCCCTTTTCTACATATGTAGCTTCTGCAGCTTCCGTGCCTTCTTGACCGTCCAGGCCGGAGGAATCGCTGCCCGATTCTTCCGGATCCCAGCCAAAATCCTCAAAGGCGGGTGAGTCGGCTTCCAGCGGGAAAGCGTATTCATCGCTTCCCTTAGGGCCTGACATACCGGAGCGTTTGCCTCTGCCCTTTGCAGTATTTAGTTTTGGTCTTGGTTGAAGGCTAGATTTGTTCATATCAAATACTTATCGAGTAAGCTTTTTGGGTCACCTGATGCCCGTTCGCGACACTGTCGCCGCTGCGGGGCACGAATTTCATTCCATTAGCAATATACCCAGCATGACGTATGGTGCCATACATACGTTCCTGCCTTAATCAAATTGTAAAGGTTGTCAGCCGATGGAATTAGCTTTGGGCAAAAATGCCCGACGATAGGTAACTAACCACCCGATCGAGTGACGCGCAACAGATCACTCTTAAGGATAATAGGGATTAGAAGATATCAAGACGGCACTGACAGGCTCCAATCAGGGGTAAATTTTTACCTTTCAAAGAGGAAATGAGGGCTCTCATCCTTTAGGATGATTCACAAGACGATGTACAACCTACTCATTCACTAGCCTCCTTTTTATTGGTTAGCAACAAATGGATACTAATGGGCATGAAGCCTGTAATTTCTAGACCACGAATGGAACACATTGAAAGCAACTCTAATCAGATCAAAGTGGTAATCGTTGAAGACCATCTTTTGACCAGGATAGGGCTGAAAACGGTTTTGGAAAGGACGGAAGACATCCGCGTCATCGGTGAGGCGGAGAATGGTGCGATCGCCGTCGAGCTGATTCGCCAACTGAAGCCGGACGTCGTTCTTATGGATGTCGGAATGCCGATTTTAGACGGCATCGAAGCAGCCCGGCAGATTTGCCGGGAAAACCCGGCCCAGCGCATCATCATGCTCACCTCTCACGACGGAGAAGAAGACGTGTGTGCCGCACTTTCCGCCGGCGCCGGCGGTTACTGCCTGAAAGATGTCGCGCCTGAGCGCCTTTTTACTGCCGTGCGCAGCATTTACGCCGGCGACGTCTGGCTGGACTCGGCAATCGCGCACAAAGTAATCGGTCAATACGCACATGCGAAAAACGATCGGATCAATAAAGTCGCATCCGAAAATGACTCACAGGATGCTGGCCATGACTCGCAACTCGACACGCTGCCGAGTTTGCCGGAGCCACTCTCGAATCGCGAAATGGAAGTGCTGCGGCTGTTGGTCGAAGGGCACTCCAATCAACAGATTGCCAATCAGCTCGTTATTTCGCTGGCCACGGCCAAAACACATGTTCGCAATATATTGAACAAACTGTCCGTAGACGATCGCACACAGGCGGCAGTGCAAGCCATGCGCCGCGGGCTCGTTTGAAAAACCGGCAAGATAATCAGCCCAATTCTTGTTGTGCAGCATCGTAAAGATAGCGTCAAATTGACGCAATTTCGCGCCATCTTGCGATACAACAATTAGTGTTGGATGTGGCGGGAGACAGAGCGTGAAAGTACTTATTGCAGTTGACGATTCGCGTTATTCAGAGGCCGTGGTGGAAAGCGCCGCCAAAAGAAATTGGCCGGATAAGACGCAATTTTTGATTCTTACCGTTCTCGAGCCGCTTGCAATCGAATGCGGGGAGCAAGCGGAGATGCGCGCTCTTATCGAAGAAGGAACTGAGAAGCGCCGGCAGACAGCTAAAGACCTGCTGGAGAAAGTGACGAAAAAGCTTCAGAATAAAACGACTTCGGGCGCGCAAAAAATCGGATTCGCAATCAAAGAAGGCTCGCCCAAAAAAGAAATAGTCGACAGTGCCATCGAATTTGGTGCCGACAGAATTCTCATCGGTGCACAAGGGCATGGAACCTGCGAACACAATATGCTGGGCGAGGTATCACGGGTAGTGGCAGCCACGGCGCCCTGCTCGGTGGAAATCATCCGTCAGCCGGTTCTGAAATAGAATTTGCTGCTCAAAAAGTTATCTATGCGCCGCGCGATTGGGTTTCGCCGCCGGCTTTCTTGCTGGGCAGAGGAATTACCAACACGCAGCAGGGGGCGTTCGAAACGACCGACTGAAAGACGTTTCCAACCATCAAATCACTGACGCTGCGGCGATGAGATCCCATAACAATCAGCGACACTTTCAGATCATTGGCGCGCTGTAAAATCTCTTCTTTCGGCAATCCTTCAACAACTTCCATCGTTATTTCGGCGTTGTTCTGAACGCTGTCAATGGCGTTTTTCACCTGCTCAACCAGCAAGTGCCCGGCTTTCACTCTTTCCTTGGCAATGTTTTCCAGAAGAGGCCCGGGCAAAACACTCATGAAACTTCCGACCTTAACAGGCGTGGCAACGTGCAGGATGTGAAATTTACTGTCGGCCGGCCATGGATAGGCTGCCATGTAAGTGCTCATTGCACCCAAAAACTGCTCGTCTTCGACGGCAACCAAAACTTTCATCGAAGCGCGACCCGTTTCCTTTATTGAATCAGTGTTGTCCGGTCCTGTCCGGTCCAATCAGGTCCAACCATATTAGCTCATATCAGCACGACACTGAGACAAGCATAGACGAATCCGGTATATTTAAAAGCTAGTGCCGTCGGCTCTCATCGAGCCGACCGGGGCGCAGTTTGGAGTCTTCAAGGAGCTGACAAGGCATGGAAAAACTGGCCGCCACTTTGCCGAAGGCAGAACTGCACCTTCACATCGAAGGCACATTCGAGCCGGAGCTCATCTTTTCAATTGCCGAGCGCAACAAGATAAAAATGCCGTTTGCATCCGTGGAAGCGCTGAAAGCCGCATATGAATTTCAGGACCTGCAATCATTTCTCGACCTTTACTATGCAGGAATGAATGTCCTGCAAACAGAACAAGACTTTCATGATCTGGCAGCAGCCTACTTCGAAAAAGCACACACGCAAAATGTCGTTCACGCAGAAATATTTTTTGATCCTCAAGCGCACACGGCTCGCGGAGTTCCATTCGATGTCGTCATAGAAGGACTTTCCAAAGCCGCAGATGAGAGCAAGCAAAAATTCGGCATCACCAGCAAACTGATCATGTGCTTCTTGCGCGATCAAAGTGCTGAATCAGCTATGGAAACGCTCGACACTGCTCTCAAGTACGGCGAGCGCATAGTTGCTGTCGGGCTTGATTCTGCCGAGGTAGGCAATCCGCCTAAAAAATTCCAGCAAGTTTTCGACAAGGCACGCGCCAATGGCTGGCTGACAGTCGCGCACGCGGGCGAAGAAGGACCACCCGAATATGTCTGGGAAGCGATCAATCTGCTTAAGGTAAAACGCATCGATCACGGCGTCAGAAGCCTTGAAGATCCGGAATTGACCAATCACATCATAGATGAGCAAATGCCGCTCACTGTCTGCCCTCTCTCCAACGTGAGATTGAAAGTTTTTTCCCATCTGAAACAGCATAATTTGAAAAAAATGCTGGAGTTGGGAGTGAGAGCCACCATCAATTCCGACGATCCTGCTTATTTCGGCGGCTATGTCGGCGACAATTTCACAGCAGCGCAAAGCGCACTGGAGTTGAATCAAGACGAACTCGAACAATTGGCGCGCAACTCATTTCATGCATCATTCTTGACCCACAGTGAAAGAGAAAAATACTTATCAATGGTTGATGATGCAGTGAAACACTGGCAAAATTTGCTGAAGCACGATTGCTGCAATCACGAATAATCGACAAGGATACTGACGCACAAAGGATAATCCGGCGAACATGGGCGAAGAAAATCCGGTTTTTCGAGCAGGTAGCAGCGTGAAATGTCGTGTTTGCACGCCGGAGCCGGGCGGCTACGCGGTAAAACTAGTTCCCAGCGGTATCGACGGGTTTCTTCCCTGCCAAGAAGAGCTCAACGAAGGACAAATAGTGCCGGCAACATTTGTCTGCATGAATCAAGACCAGGCTTTGATGACGTTCGCATTCCGTATAGGCACGACAGAACGCGTGCAAATGGGTTTGCCGAGCGAGCCCGAGACTGCCTTTGCTGTGTGGGCCGATTCGCATCCGCGCACTTACAAAATTCGAAGAGCAATCGACATCGTTATGCCTCCACTCAGCCAGACTTCGCTGTCTCCGCTGCGTTCTGGCGATTATGACATCGGTAAATTGATAACCGATCTGGAAGAAGGCCAGCTCACCGGATGCGTCAAAATGGTTTGCGACGAGCGCCTTTCGCGGGGTGCTCTGATTTTGTTCAGGGGTCGAGCGGTGGGATGCATCTATGGCAAAAAACCGATGGTTGAGCCATATCCAATCGAATCGGCCATACAAATGCTTTTGCTTGACAGCTTTCTGCCTGAAACAAAACTGACTGTTTATGACCTTCCGGATGAAGTCATTCTTTCCATGTCCGCGATGTTCCTCGGTGTGCCGGTCCTTGAGAAGGATATTGCCGACAAGAAGAAGCTCGAAGATTTGACTAATTCGCTAAAGAAAGATACGGCCATACTCACCGCCACCGCCGCCAATGAGATGTGCCTGGCTTTTCTGCACGAAGGCAGTGTCTTCGGCTCATTCCATGTAGACAATCAGCATTTTTCCGACAAAGGCGACAATTTCGATGCGGTCATGGACAAAGCTGATGACAGCAAGGTTGAAATTTCACTGCTTCCCCGAGAAATGACAACCGACAAAGTCCTTTTCGGCTATGGGCTGTCAACCACTCTGGAAGTCATGAAAGGGCAAGCACCCATCGAGATGTAATCGCAAACGGAGCAGGGAAGTTTGCGCTTTCAAAGCAGCGCATATATAGAGATTTCTTTTTGTGGAAGAAAGCGGCAAAGATTAAATGCATAGCGTTTCATTAAAAGCAAAGCACTAAGAGCTTGTTAAATAAAACCTTGCGTTACTGATAATGAGCTTTCTCCTGGTGTATCACAAAGGAAGTAAACGTCTCGTCCAAGGGAGTCAACTATGGGTAAGGCTGTAGGAATCGATCTCGGAACTACTAACTCGGTGGTAGCCGTCATGGAGGGCGGAAAGCCCACGGTAATCGCCAATACGGAAGGTCTGAGAACGACCCCATCTGTGGTCGCCCATTCGAAAACAGGCGAGCGCCTGGTCGGGCAACTGGCTCGCCGCCAGGCGGTTGTCAACCCGCAGAATACTGTTTATTCGATCAAGCGTTTCGTCGGTCGTCGCTTTAATGAAGTCGAACATGAGCGATCGATGGTTTCTTACAAAGTAAAAGAAAGCCCGGACGGCGGCGTCAAGGTAGTCATGGGAGACAAGGACTACACACCTGAGGAGATCTCTTCGATCATTCTTCGCAAATTGAAAGATGATGCCGAAAAATATCTCGGTGAAAAGGTGACTTCCGCCGTTATCACGGTCCCTGCATATTTCAATGACTCACAAAGACAGTCGACGAAAAACGCCGGGCTGATCGCAGGGTTAGACGTACAGCGCATCATCAACGAGCCGACGGCAGCCGCGCTTGCTTACGGTATCGATAAAAAGACCAACGAAACAATTCTCGTATTCGACCTGGGCGGCGGCACCTTCGACGTATCCATTCTGGAAGTCGGCGACGGTGTATTCGAAGTGCAATCCACTGCCGGCGACACGCACCTGGGCGGCGACGACTTCGACCACGTACTCGTCAACTGGTTGGCAGAAGAGTTTCAGAGAACCGAAGGCATCGACTTGAGAAAAGATCCTCAAGCTCTGCAAAGACTGACTGAAGCTGCCGAGAAAGCCAAAATCGAATTGTCTTCCGTAACCGAAGCTTCGATTTCACTGCCGTTCGTCACCGCCAACGAAACTGGTCCCAAACACCTCGACATGCGCCTGACCCGCGCGAAATTCAACGAGCTAACCAGACATCTTGTAGAGCGTTGCCGCAAGCCTGTCGAGCAAGCGCTGGAAGACGCCGGACTGAAAGCCGGCGACTTGCAAGAAGTTGTGCTCGTAGGCGGATCTACTCGTATTCCTGCAGTGCAAGATCTCGTCAAGAGTCTGACCGGTGGAAAAGAACCCAACCAGAGCGTCAACCCGGACGAAGTAGTAGCCATCGGTGCTGCCATTCAAGCCGGAGTTTTAGGCGGCGAAGTTCGCGACGTAGTGCTGCTCGACGTCACTCCGCTTTCTCTCGGTATTGAAACTATGGGTGGTGTCTTGACCAAACTGGTCGAACGCAACACAACCATCCCCACTCACAAGTCGCAAGTATTCTCCACTGCTGAGGACAACCAGCCCGCCGTCGACATTCAAATCTTCCAGGGCGAGCGTCCGATGGCGAAAGACAACAAGATGCTCGGCACATTCCGTCTGGACGGTATCAGACCCGCTCCTCGCGCCATGCCGAAGATCGAAGTATCGTTCGACATCGACGCCAACGGCATTGTTTCAGTAACAGCTAAAGATCAAGACACCGGCAAAGAGCAGAAGATCACGATCACCGCTTCGACCAACCTGAGCAAGGACGATATCGAGAAGTTGGTGAAGGATGCCGAAGGGCACGCCGCAGAAGATCAAAAAGCCCGCGCCAATGCTGATACTCGCAACGAAGCAGACAACCTCTGCTACACGGTCGAGCGCCAGATGACGGACGCAGGCGACGCTCTCACCAGCGCCAACCGCAACAAGGCGGAGACCTTGATCGCCGATATCCGCTTAAAAATAGACCAGCGCGCCGACTCGGAAACTTTGAAACCATTGCTGGAAGAATTGCGCGGTGTAATCGTCTTGATCTCTCAAGATGCGCAGCGCCAACCGGCCGGTGCAAGAGCGGGCGGCGGCGGCGCCGAATCGGAATCGTCCACAGCCTCGTCGGGCTCGTCGGAATCCGGCGGATCGTCCGCCGGCGGCAAGTCAGGCGGCAAGGGTGACGATGACATTATTGACGCCGATATCGCCAACTGAACGCGGCTAGTCGCTACAATTAGAGGATGAGCGCTCAAAGCGAGTCCAGGCCATTTCAGTCACAGTTGTTCGTGCTCGTCCTGGCGCTCTTCTTTGCATCCGGATTCAGCAGCCTGATTTACCAGGTGGTCTGGACGCGTCACCTCGTTCTCATCTTCGGCTCGACAACATTCGCCACTGCCACCGTCCTTGCTGTCTTCATGGGCGGTCTTGCATTGGGCAGTTTCTTAGCAGGGCGAATTGCCGACAAAATTGACAAGCCTTTCCTCTGGTATGGAATTTTGGAAGGCATCATAGGGATTTGGGCGCTGATCGTTCCCATCCTTTTACATGTCGCCGTGTCCAGCTATAGAGTTATTTGGGAACTCACCCATTTCGACTTCTTTTCGTTCAGCCTTTTGAGACTGGGGTTGGCGGCAATAATACTGCTCGTGCCTACGACCTTGATGGGCGCCACGTTGCCTTTGCTTTCAAAGTATGTGGCCGACAGTCTTTCCACTGTGGGAAACCGCATCGGGACGATTTACGCCATCAACACACTTGGTGCCGTATGCGGTGCAGCGCAGTCAGGGCTCTTTCTTCTGCCCGGTCTTGGTTTATCAGTAACGACAATGATAGCGGCCGGCATCAATGTCTTCCTCTGCCTTATTGTTCTGTGGATTTCCTTTAAGCTGGAAAACCTGTCTAAAAATGCAGAAGCAAAACCGGCGGCGAAAGAAAACAATTCCGCCCTTGCCGATGAAGCGAAAGCAGAAGCGACACCTGAAGCGGGAACGGCCGCGGAACTCTCTGCAGCACCCCTGGAAACGAAAAAGTCCAGGAAAAAGAAAAAAGGCAAAAAAGCAATCGAAGAGCAAGCATCTTCTTTAGAAACAAAAGAAGAGGAAATATCCAAAGAGCAACCGGTCGAGAGCAAGCCGGCGGAAACAGTCGCCGCCCGCGTCGAAAGTGAGAAAGCCGCGAGCTCGAAAGTGCCCGGTCGCGTTTACGCCGCGCTTGCAGCTATCGCTGTATCCGGCGCCGCTGCAATGATTTACGAAGTGTGCTGGACTCGTACGCTATCGATGATCATTGGAGGAAGCACATACGCGTTCACTGTTATGCTTTCGACCTTTTTGTCAGGCATTTTTCTGGGCAGTTTTTTCTGTGCAAAAGTCGTCGATAAATTTAAGCAACCGTTTCTGGCATTCGGGGTTTTCCAGATCCTTGTGGCCACAGGATGTCTTACATCTCTTCTTATATGTCAGTTTCTGCCGTTGTGGAATCTGCGCCTCAACGACTTGTTCTCCAATCCGCTGTTTCCAATCGCAATTCGCTTCATCCTGGCGGAAACAGCTCTTCTGCCACTGACGCTGTTTTTAGGAGCGCTCTTTCCCATTGTCATCAAATGCACCGCCTCCGACATCGATCACATCGCCAGCTCGGTCGGCACCGTATACAGTGCCAATACTCTGGGGGCGATTGTCGGCTCGGTTTTAGCCGGTTTTGTTCTCATCCCTCAGTTCGGCGTGGAGAAAACAATAATCATCGCCACAGCCATCAATATGATGATCGGCGCCGCCATGATTTTCCTTCAGACTGAAGCCAGAGCATCACAAAAAATCGTTTATACGGCCTTTGGTGCGCTTGTATTTGTCGCGTTTCTCTTCAACCCTTATACGGCCGACAAAAAGACATTTCTCTTCGCCCAGTCGGCACGCAGAGCCCTCAGAGACGGCTATGACGTTTTCTCTGCCGACGCGCCGTGGAGGCTTACAACTGAGCGCACAAAACTTGTATATTACAAAGACGGCCCTTGCTCGAACGTTGCGGTATTGACCTTCGCACAGGGCGACAAAGTCGGAACCTATTCTCTTTTGACCAATGGATGCGTAGACGCCAGCGACGGTGCCGACATGTCACAGCAGGTGCTTTTGGCCAGCTACCCCATGCTTTTTCGTCCGCATGCGCGGCGTGCTTGCATCGTAGGCTGGGGCTCAGGAATCACAGTGGCGGAGCTGCTCAATTTTCCCGTCACCTCCGTCACTGCAGTCGAGCTGGAGCCGGCTGTAATTGAAGCTGCAAAGGTCTTCGACAAATATACAC
>Ga0268299_1003188_pt1 | contig 15970 bp, 10 predicted proteins | sample NOBtaG_FD_193484 | JGI IMG/M metagenome (GOLD analysis project Ga0268299, IMG submission 193484) | Activated sludge microbial communities from bioreactor in Nijmegen, Gelderland, Netherland - NOB reactor | ecosystem: Engineered > Bioreactor > Aerobic > Activated sludge | place: Netherlands...
CGCGTCGCAACGGTACGGGTGTCGACATGGCAAACCTCCTTGGTTCGCCACAATGAGTCAGACTTTCGCCAGTTTGGGAATCCCCCACGGCGCGCTCAACGAGTCGCAGTCAACGCGGGTTGGTATAAAGCTTATTCTCTGATGCATGGTACCATAGGCGCACTCCCGGACATTGCGCAGCATCCGCGCATTGTTGCGTTCCAGGGCAAAGATTGCCACGTCACCTGGATTCCATTGGTATAACTCCTGCAATTCTTCGCTGCTCGCGTGGTCAGCGAGGTAATGCAGATTTGCCGGCTTGGGAGTCTGCTCAAAGTTTATCCGCGCTTGCTTCAGCAGTGTGTAACGGAGGCTGGTGTGCACGAGCTTAATGGATGGTGCGCTCATAAAGTGGCGAGACCTGCTGCTAAATTGACGTGCAGTACATTGATTCGAGACCGGTTAAGGTTCCGTAACCAGCACACGTCACGGAAGAGGTTATCGCGTATCGGATAATCGCGCTTATGGAAAATGGCCGTCGCGCCAGCGACACAGTTGGGCCGCCGTGGATCGACGGGTTGATGCACACGGATCCAAATGACGAACGGCCTATTCCTCTGCCGGATCTGTTGTCTGCAGCGAGATACGCTGTATCCACCGCGTGCGCTCGGCTTTGCGCTCGTGAAGGGCTATGAACAGTGTCGCCTGCTGGCCCAAGAGGACCAGTGCGTCGTTCACGAGCGCGGGGCAACGAAGAGCCACGCCCTCCAGCTTGCTTCTCCCCGGACCTTGTCCAGCATCCCAAGACCCTTCGGGGCGACGTAGACCGGTATCTCCCTGCCGTGGTATGTCCGGTATTGCGGCGAACCGTACTTGTCGCGCGCCTGGACGTCCTTTAGCTTCGCATCGCGATGATGTGATGGCGTGTCGTCGCCATATATCGTGAATTCATACGTGTCGCCGGCGCGCTCGTCCGGATAGGTCGCCGTCCCTGTGATTGTCACCTGATTGGTGAACTCATAGACAGAATCGTCGTCATTGAGCGACAGCGCATATTGCGGCCCATAGACGCTGTGATTGATGGATGCAGTTACCGCAGCCTGGTAGCGATCGACGCCAATGCCGATATGCGTGTGCTCTTCTGCGGGTTTCCGCTTCGCTCGACGGGGCATCGCTTGCTTCCTCTCGGTTTCCTAAGCCCACGCAATACCTTCGGATCTGCTTCCCGGGCGCACGCATTTTTGCACCCAGGATGCTATCCACGAAAGCTATCAGCTAGGAAGCCGAGAACCGCGCCAAGAGCCCATCGAGCGTGGCCGCTCCTGTGATCTGGTCGTCGGGTATCAATAGATACGTCCATTTCTTGCCAGGATTGGCTGGCGCGTTGGCTGACGCGGCGGCACACCACTGGGTAGCCGCCGTGGCCTTGGCCTGGACGGTTGCGTCGCCCAGCTCGTCGCGCGCCTTCACCTCGCAAACGAGCAGACGGTCCTTGGTCTCGACGACGAAGTCAGGCTCATACCCTTCACCAGATCTGTATTCGATCTGGAACTGGTTGCGGCCCGGCTTCAACCACTTCTCGACCGCTGGATCTCCCTCGATCAGGACGGCAAAGCGCCGCTCGGGATCGGAATCGAACTTCTGGAGCTGGTAGCAGCACTTCTTGAACCCGCCGAAGACTTGGCGTTTGGTCTCGGAGGCCGGCTTAACCGCCTGCCGGAAATCATGAACCTTCTGTCCCGGAATGACATGGAGCGGCTGGGCCTTGAGCAGCATGAAGCCCCGCGTTACCCGGACCTCGTAGTCGTCGGCGCCGAGCTGCGTCTCTCGGTAATGCTCCATCATCTGGGCGAAGACGAAGTCGGCCAACTGCCTCCCATGCGCAAGCAGGGCGTTCTCCACGTCAGTATCCGTCTCGAGATAGGTACGGAGGCGAGCCACGACCTGTCCGGCCAGCTTGTAGAGCAGGTCGGCGTGGGCATCGTAGTCGATCTCGTCACGCCCGATCAGATGGCTGATGAGATAATTCTCAGGGCGGCTCTCGCGCGGATCTTCGATCGTCTTGGCGAGGTGGATCCGTGCTTCGGTCCGGAGGTTCTGGATGATCAGCCCGTCATCGATCGGCCGGACGTTGATCGTCGCCAGGTTCTTAAGGTCAAAATCGTCGAAGCGGAAGGTCACCTGGCGCTTCGGAATGACCACGATCTGCGGGATCGAGATTGTGCGGTCGGCAACGGCCTTCGCGACCATCGCCACAATTTTGTCGATGCGCGGTTCCTGGCGGACGCCCTCGAGAACACCCTGCACAGGGCGTACCAGCTCCCGCACCTCCTCGGCGATCTGCTTCTGGACATCGGCGCCGCGCAAGGCCTCGACGCCAGAGAGACGCCGCTCGTATTTTTCGATGACCTCCAGGGCAACGGTCACTGCGCGGCTCTCCTCGGGCGTCTCCGGGACGAAGGTAGGCACCGGCGCCTCGGCTAGGCCGGGAATGGCGGGCTGTATGCCCGTCACCAGCGTCTCAGCCAGGGACGGCGATTCGACCAATGTCGCGCCAGCAAGGGAGATATCTCCGCCCTCGCCGATCTCGATCGACTTCATGACGATGGAGCCGGGCTCTCGCGCCTTCTGGATGATCTCGTCGAACCGGTCATGGGCAATGACGGTCAGGCGGTCCACGGCGGCGAACTCGTCGCTGTCGCCCCGTGAAACCCGCGCGAGATAGGGCAGGCGCAGGCCTCGGCCAAGCGTCTGTTCGGTCAGTATCTCGGATGCCGAGGCCCGCAGCGGGACGATGGTGTAGAGATTGGTGACGTCCCAGCCTTCCTTGAGCTTGTTGACGTGAATGACAATCTCCGTTCGGCCGTCCTGCTCCAGCGCCACCAGCCGTTCGGTGGCTTCCTCCGTCTCCTCGCCGCGCAGGGCGGAATGGACTTCGGCGACTTTGCCCTTGAATCGCCCCTTGAAGAAATCCTCGGATTCGATGAAGGCGCGCAGGCGGCGCGCATGGTCCGTATCCTGGGCGACGACCAGAATGAAGGGATGCACTTTTCGCTGACCACTGACCCGGTGATAGCGGTCGAGCTCCACCGCAACGTGGTCATGGTAGTGGACCGCGTCCTCCAACTTGATCTGCTCGAGCTTTTCTGCCGGGACCGAGGCCGGGTCGAAATCCTTGCGCGTGGCCACCGCTGGCTCCTTGACGAAGCCGTCCGCCATCGCCTGTCCCAGCGAATAGCTGTAGATCACGTTCCGGAATGGCACCGACCGGGCACCCACCGTCCTTGGCGTCGCGGTCAGCTCCAGCCCCAGGATGGGCTTCAAGCCATCAATGGCCCTGGCGCCAGCGCTGGCCCTATATCGGTGCGCCTCGTCCATCAGGAGCACGAGATCGTCGAGCCGTGACAGGTATTCATAGTAGCTCTCACCGATCGTTTCCTGCAGGCGCTTCATCCGCGGCTTGCCGCGCGGGCTTTCCTCCTTGTTGATCTTGTCGATGTTGAAGATGTTGACGTGGACGTCGGCACCGAACAGGTCCGATGACCGGCCGCCGTCCAGCCGCACGCCGAGGCCGGTATCGTAGTTCTCGCCGGTGATGATCAGCGGCGGCCGCGCGGCGAATTCCGCGATGCCGCGAAAGACGTATTTCGGGCTCTCCGGCGAGAAATCCAGGATCAGCTTGTCATAGATCGTCTTGTTTGGCGCCAGGACGAAGAAGTGCCGGCTGCGGCCAGTGAGATAGAGGTAGGCGACGAAAGCGCCCATCAGCCGCGTCTTGCCGACGCCGGTGGCCAAAGCGAAGCAGAGTGACGGGAAGTCACGCTCGAAATCTTCGACCACCGGGTAAGCAGAGCGGATCGCCCCCAGCGCGGCAGCGGGGTCCCCTCGCTTCAGATCGCCGATTCGATCGAGCACGTCGGAGAGAATTTCCAAGGACATCGCCTGCGGCGCGCGGAGCGACAGGCGGTGCGTGACGGCGCGGAGTGTTTGGTCGCTCATTTCTCCGTCCCACCACCGAAAAGATCCGTCTGCCGGCCGTTGCCATCCCTCTTGCTGGACGCCTGATTGGGCCGTTTCGCCACAACGTCCGGTTCGCCAGCTGGTAGGCTGGCGATCGCGAGGCTGTAGTCATCCTTGCCCCACTCGCATTTGCGCAACACCGCATGCGGGATCTTCTTGATGGTGAGGTTCGGGAACGCGTCCGCCTTGGCATGGAACGCCTTGCAGCAGATGAGCAGGCTGCGCTCCTCGCCCACGTCCTCAGAGATCGCGCGGAGCTGATCGTACGTCAGGCTCTGCGTCGTGACATAGATGAAGTCTTTCTCCGAAGAACGGCCGTGCATCCAGTAATGCGCGTCGCTGGGCGCATAGGTGAAGCCCATGAGCTTGCACACGGCCTCGGACAGCATCGCGGGTTTGTAGTCCGGGCTGATGATCCAGTTATCCCAGCGGTCCTTCTCGAGAAGCGACGGCGCGAGGCGGTAATACCGGAAACCGCCACCGCCATCCCACTCGACCATCTCAGTAATCCCACCTGGATCACCCCCATCGATCACTTTTCTCAGGCGAGGAATGATATGGGTGTGACAGTGCTCTCCAAGTTCCACCATAATCCACCGACGACCCATCTTCTGTGCAACCGCGCCCGTGGTTCCGGTTCCTGCGAAGGAATCGAGCACGAGGTCGCCCGGGTTGGTGCCGATCTCCAGCACCTTCCTGATGAGCCTCTCGGGCTTCGGAGTCGGAAAATCCGGGAGCTGCAGCTCTCGGATCTCCCTGACGCCTTGCTGATTCAACCCGAACTCTTCTCCATCTGCCCAAAGCGTTGTTGGAAGAATTCCCTCTTCGGCTTCTTTGAGAAATAGTTTGAGGCGGGGCGCCCGGTCCCCCTTCGGTCCCCACCAAATTCGTTTGTCCTGGTCCAGTGCCTTAAAGCCAGCTGGACTGCGGCTCCAACACCGGTTTGGTGGCGGCGTGAAAGCCTTTCCCGAAGGAGATTCAACTTCAAAGATATTCTCGGAAACGCCGGTTTTAGCGTACTGTCGACCACGTGCGCCACCAACTAGGCTAATTGTCATCGTTACCGACTGCCACGGTCCGCGTGGGTCATTATCTGGATTCTCGTACCGGGCCTCCTGTTTTGCAGTCCTGCTAAACTTGTTGGGGTTGAATCGGGAGCGATCCTTACAGAAGACCAACAAGTGTTCGTGCGCCGTGGAGAAGAACTGTGCATTGCTTCTCACTGCATATGACTTATTCCAAACGACATTCGCCACAAAGTTCTGTCGCCCAAATACTTCGTCCATCAGCACGCGGCAGTAATGTGCCTCGTTGTCATCAAGCTGCACCCAAATGGAGCCGTCCTCAGCGAGCAGGTTCCGCAGCATCTCGAGTCGATCTCGAATCAGCGCGAGCCAAATCGAATGCTCCAGACCATCATCATATTGCGCGAATGCACTTCCAGTATTGTAAGGAGGATCGATGTAGACACACTTTACTTTTCCGCGGAAATCCTGCTCCAGCGCCTTAAGTGCCAAGAGGTTATCGCCGAAGATAAGGTGATTGTCGAAGATGTCATTGTCTGTGATCCGAGTTTTGGCATGATAGGATTTCTCTCTATCCTCCAGCAGAATTCTAGGCTCAAGGCGCGGTCTGACTTCTTTGCCGATCCAAGTCAGTTCCAATCGCTGCTTCCTGTTGATCATGCCGACTGCTTCTTTCGCTTCGACTGGTAGTCATGTGAATCCAGGAGGAACTCACAGAGAGCGAACGCGCTGTTCACCGCTAGTTTTGCGTGGTGGCGCGCCGGGTTGTATCGCCGGGCATGGCGATCGCTTCCTTTGTTGGGTACCTCATAGAGTCCGGAAACCTGCTTCTGCAGCCCCTCCAGGATGATCTTGAGATAGCTCTCGAGGTTCTCCCCTTTGGGTTGAAGATTAAGTCCGGGAGCGCATACTTTGTAAAGTGCCCGAATGTCGCCTTCGTTCTCGTTAAACGTCACGCCTTGCCGCCGCAGGAGCTCCTTCAGCATCCCCTCAATCAGGGTATACGCATTGGAGATAGCTCCAGCATGATCTCCGGATTCGATTTTGGCTCTTGCCTTGGCAACGTGCTCGGAAATCGATTCTTCGGAGAGCTTGATTAGCGAAGGTGTATGAAGGACTTTGGGCCGAAGCGACCGGACAACGAAGTATGGCTCTGTCAGTTCTTCATCGCCGCGCATACCGACATATCGCTCCTCAACGATGATCTCAAACCCGTCGCGCCGCAGAAAGGTATTGATGTGCGCTGCCGCATGCTCCGGGCTCAGATTCTGCTCGCCCCAAAAGTCGAGGGCATTGCAGATGATTCGACTCATATCTTCCGTTCCATTGAACTTCTCCAGCTTCTCCGATGTATAGGACGATCGTGATGGAGCGCCGGATCGCGGATGGATGTCTCGCTCCCCGAACGCTCGGAAGAAGCTCGTTATTTCTCCAAGCGTGCGATAGGGCGACAAACGCTCCCCCTGGCCACGCGGAGCCTCTCCGTTGATGATGGTCTCGATAGCCAAGAGTGACTTGGGAGAAAGTCTCATTTCACTTCCCATCGGAAGGTAAAGAGCGGTACCATATTGGGCTTCATCTTGAGACTCGCCTGGACCTCATCCAGCATGGCCTCAACGTCGGCCCGGATCTTTGCGCGCCGGTCGAAGAATTCGGCCTTCATCTTGTCGCGCCGAGCTTCCAGGCCGGAAATCCGCCGCTTCTCAATGACCTTGGCGTCCATCGTCATGGTGGCGGTCCGCAATTCCTTCTTCGCTGCCTTAATCTCGGATTCGAGAGCTTTGATCTCGGATTCGAAGGACCGCTCCAGGTCATCAGCATAGGCGTCGAGCTTGTCGCTTTCCGTATCCAGCCAATCGGCATTCTGATGCTCAGCCTCCTCCAGCAGTTCCTGTCGGCGGCGATCCTCGATCGCCTGAATGTCCGCGCTGGGCACAGCCGGGGCGGGACCAAGGTCGATGGCGGGAACCCGGAATAGGCGCTCGACCGTATCTGAGTGTAGGTAAATCTCTTGGTCCGGCAGGACGGAAATAATGAGATGCTCCCGTGTCACAGCCGGCGTGACGATCTTGAGTTTGGAAAGCCTTGCCCAGCCGGCCAAGTCGCGCAGGCGCTCCACGTCAGCCAAGCGGCCACCCCTATAGGCACCGAGGTCGAAGCGCAGGTAAGCCGGCTGATCGAACCGGCGCGCCTTGGCGCGCTCGGCTATCTCCGTCGCCAGCGTTCCTTCCAGTAGGCGGAAGAAGCGCCAGCCGTTCTCGTCAGCCAGAGGCCATTCCACCGTGTAGGTCTCTCGGCGGAAGTCGAAGCGCCGGTCGTCATCATGGTGGAACTGCGCCTCCGGCAATTCAGCATGAGCCAGGAGAAGGAGCTGGCGCTCGAACTCGGACTTGCTTCTATTAATCTCGTTTCCGCGCGACTTCAGCTGCGCGACGACCCGCTCGTCGACGTTTTCCAGAAGTCGCTTCCGGGCGTCGAGCACCTGTGCGTTGATCCTAGCTTGCAGCTCATCCTGCAGCTTGTCGAACTCCGCGTCGATTTCCGCCTCGTTGCGGGCCGTTTGGACGATTTCGAGGATGCGTCGCTCGATATCGACACCGCGCTCGATGGCGCCCAGAACCTCGTCGCTGGCGCCGAAGACACCCTTGAACAGGTTGAAGTTGGTGTCGAGCAGCTGGAAGACGCGTGCTTCCGCATGGTTCTTGAGGTTGAGAAAATTGACGACGATGACGTCGATCTTCTGGCCGTAGCGGTGGCATCGGCCGATTCGCTGTTCGACGCGCTGGGGATTCCAAGGCAGATCGAAATTTACCACCAGGGAACAGAACTGAAGATTGATGCCTTCGGCGCCAGACTCTGTAGCAATGAGGATGCTCTTGCGGTCCCGGAACGCCTCGACAACAGCGGCCTTCATGTCGGCAGTCCGCGAGCCGGAAATGGCGTCGGTCCCGCGGTGCCGGGCGCGCCAGTCTTCATAAATCGCACGGCTGTCCGGGTCGTTGTTCTGCCCGTTCAGAAGCACCACATCGCCGCTATATCCGTTCGCGGCGAGCAGGTCTGCCAAATAGCGCTGGGTCCGGACGGATTCGGTGAAAATGACCGCTTTCCGTTCTCCGCCCTTCTGCTCGATCTCATCCAGCACCCTTGGCAAGGCCTGGACCAGCTGCAGCCCTTTGGCATTGCTGCCGATCTCTAATGCCAGTGCTCGGTACCGTTCGAGCTCGGCAATCTCTGCCTCGAGCCTTGCCATATCGACCGCCGGCTCGGCGGTGTCCGGGGCGGAGTCGTCCTCCGGCGCCTCCTCCTCCTCCTCGGCAACCTCCTCGATCACATCGTAGTCCGTAAGGCTCTCTATGGTGGGCGGGAGCTCTTGTTTCAGCCGTTCGATGATCTTTCCCAGCGTTTCGGCGACAGCAAAGGTCGACGACCCCAGGATCTTGCGAACCACCAGAGTGATCAGCTGGTTCGGCTTGCCGCCAAAAGCGAACGTGTCGGGCCGCTGCAGATAGCTCGACACCGCCGTATAGAGCTCGACCTCCTGTGGCTTTGGCGCGAACTCAAGGGTCAGCGAGGTGCGTTCGGTATAGCGGATGAGGCCCGCCTGCTGAACCTGACGCCGCAGGGTGCGCTTGGAGATCGGCTCGAGGCGCTTGCGCAGGAAGAGCAGGGCATTGCCGTCGCCATTGACTGATATGTACTTCTGCCGGAAGGAGGCCTCATCACCGAAGAACTGATCATCGATCACGGACACTAGGCCGTAGAGTTCCATGAGGCTGTTCTGAAGTGGCGTGGCTGTCAGCAGAATTTTGCGGACGTTGCGGGTGGCGGTGCGCAGTGCCTTTGCGCGTTTGGCACCTTCCTTGCGATAGACGTTCCGCAGCCGGTGGGCTTCGTCGAACACCACGAGATCCCATGAGATGGCCGCGATGTCGTCGGCCTTCAGGGCGCCGAACTCATAGGAGATTATGACAACCCTGTCTGTGTACTCCAATGGCCGCAGGGCGCCGCGCTTCTTGGCCTCGTTGTACGTCCTGCTCTCGATAATGACGGAGGGCAGGGAAAACTTGTCGTGGAGTTCTTGGCTCCACTGCTTGCGCAGAGAGGCCGGGACGATGAGCAGAATCCGGCGCCGGCGCTCCGCCCAGCGCTGCGCGATTACCAAGCTCGCCTCAATGGTCTTACCGAGGCCAACTTCGTCGGCCAGCAGGGCACCTTTCGACAGGGGTGACGACATGGCAAAGAGAGCCGCATCGACCTGGTGCGGATTCATGTCGACGCGCGCCGTGGTGAGGGACTGGGTTAGAGCTTCTTCACCTACACCTTCGAGCGTTAGCCGGTGCGCGAAGAATGTGCCTTGGATCGGGAGATAGCGGGGCGCTTGGTCGATTGGGGCCGCTGGCAGAGGCTCTGCAGGCCTTCCCTTCATCAGGTTGCGGCATCGGGTGGCGCGGGCCGTCAGACTTTCCGCAAGCCGATCGATGATGGGATGCTGGAGCCCGGCTTGTTTGGCCGTCCGCCGAATGTCGGCTGCATAGTCCGGGATGCCAGCAGCGAGCTGGTCGATCTGGGCGGTGATCTGGTCCTCATCGATGCGGAGGGCACCCGCAAGTTTCTGCCACTGCCGCAGCCCGATGTTCTTCAGCTCGTAATCGCCGCCGATCTTCATCGCGAGCTTGAGCTTCTTGAAATCGAGCCCCTCGTAGGGGAGGGCAGACGCTACATCGTAGAGCGGGGCCAGACGAACCGCATTGGGTGCAATGAGCACAGAATAGTTCTTAGCGTGCGCGTCGGTGCCGGCGATCAGCCAATTGAAGGCGAGCGCGGCGACAAAGGTAGCGACGTCCTCGTCACGTGACGTCGAATGCGTGCGCAGGAGGTCCACAATCTGCTTCGTGGTCGGGCCGCCTTCGTTCTCGTATTTCCTCGTGGGTGGTATGCCGAGTGCTTGGCAGACGTCTTCCTGATGAACGCGGATCAGGGTGCCTGTGGCGCGGCTCCGATCGTAACGCTCGACGACGATGGCAACTTCGTCCTGGAAGCGCTCAACGGTCGACTTGGCGGCGGGGATTTCGAGGGCGCGTGCCAGATCCAAGCAGAAATGCTCATTCTCGGCATGGCCGTCGAATTCCCGGACTGGTGGCTTAAGGATATGAGTGGTCGGGATGCGGCCGGATGGCACGCCCCATCTGCCGTTCTCGAACAGCAGTGCCGTCTTTGCCTGCGCGCCGGCAAGGCTGAACTGGCCGGTATCGTGCGGCGTGCGCCAAGCCGACAAATCCTCGCGGAGCGCTCTCAGTCGGTCAGCCACCTGCGCCTCGTCGAGCCAGTCCACTTCGCTGGCATCTGTACCCTGCAGGATGTCCAGGCGTTCCGGGCGGGCAAATTGAATCGCACCGGCGCAATCCTCACCGACGTTCGCGATGAGGGAGAAGGCGTTGCGTGCCGATACCTGGAACTTCGTGGCCCAGCGGTCGAGGATGCGCTCGTTATCGGGCAGCAGCCCCCAAACGAAGGCCTCGATAACGGCATGGCCATGTTCCTGCGCGGCCAGTGGCATGGACAGCGACAGGGGATAGGCCTGGGATAAGCGCCGCCAGGCGTCGTCATAGACGAAGGTCAGCCGGTCGCGCCTGTCCCTGTGGATGCGGCCGATCTCGCGGCCATCGAGAAGCGCGATGAGTTCGTCGGCCATTACCGCTTCCGCTTGGCCGCCTGGATCAGGGAATCAAGGTTTGGAGCCGCAGTCGTCTCCGGCTGGGCCGCCTCTGGCGCGTCAGCGCTCAGCGTGACGCCCAACGCCGCGAGGGTCCGGAGGACCAGGCCGACCGCGGCGCCGGACTTTCCCTTCTCGACCCCGATCAACCACAGGCGGCTGACGCCGGCGCGGTCCGCCAGGGTCTGTTGGTCCAGCCCAAGTCGGCGGCGGCGCTCGCGGATCATGGCTCCGAGGTCGGCGGGGGTTTTGATCAGCACTGGCGGAATCCTACGCTTCACATGTCGACGGAATATAGCGATGTCTGTGATCGTTTACAAGAAGACAAGTATGATATTGTTGACATGTTTAAAAGCATATGATTGTATACATATGAGGTTGCTTGGCCAGGGAGCACGGATCAGCGGGGCTGCGAAGACGGAGGTGAAATGCGCGTCCGGCGACTGAAGATCACCAATTTTAGGGGCGTTTCACAGGGCATTGTAGATTTCGCCGGCAACACGCTGTTGGTCGGCGGAAACAATGTCGGGAAGTCGACCGTGTGCGAGGCACTTGATCTCGTCCTCGGACCGGAACGGCTTTTCCGCAGGCCTGTCGTCGATGAGCACGATTTCCACTGCGGCAGATACTTGGGTGACGACGGCGCTCCCGTTGAAATTCGTATCGAAGCGGTTCTCGTCGATCTTTCCGAGGAGGCGACTCGACGCTTTGGCGGTCACCTGCGGCGCTGGGACGACCAGGCAGGCGCCTTCGTAGACGAAGCGGCGAACGGACTCGATCAAGCCGATGGGCCGGGGGTGATCTGGGCGCTGCCGTTGGTGTTCGTTGGCCGCTACGACCGTGAAGAGGATGATTTCGTTGGGAACACCTTCTTCGACCATCCAACCAAGGAGGTGGATGCACTCGACGAAGAGACCGAGATCAAACTGGGCCAGGGCCGCGTTCCGTTCACGCGCGTGCACAAGCGGCTTTGCGGCTTCATCTTTCTACGGACGCTCAGGACGGGCTCGCGCGCACTCAGTCTCCAGCGCGGTTCGCTGCTCGATTCAGTGCTGAAGCTCGGTGGAGCCGGCGCCGCCGAGATGTGGCAGGACACGCTTAGCCGGTTGCAGACGCTGGATCCCGCGATTGGCGAGATCAAGCAGTTGAAGCAAATCCGCGCCGAGATTCGTTCGCGCATGGGCCGCTTCGTCAACCTGGCCCCCGGCGACGACTCGACGGCGTTCTTCGCGTCGGATCTAACGCGCGAGCATCTGCGCGAGGTCGTGCGGCTTTTCATCGCTGCCCAGCCCGGTCGGCATCTCGTGCCGTTCGGCCGGCTTGGCACCGGTTCGATCAACCTTCTAGTTTTCGCCCTGCTGACCTTCATCGCCGAGCTAAAGGATAAGCAGTCGGTGATATTCGCGATGGAGGAGCCGGAGATCGCGCTGCCGCCGCACACGCAGCGACGCGTGACGCGCTTCGTCTTGGCCGAGATGGGGCAGTCGATCATCACGTCCCACTCGCCCTACGTGATCGAACAATTCGATCCCGAACAGATCGTCATCCTGAACCGCGACGAGGCCGGCGCGTTATCCGGACAGCCGATCGACGCGCAGACGGTGAAACCGAAGACATTCCGGACGGAACGCCGCCAATTTGCCGAGGCGATCTTGAGCCGGGCCGTACTCGTTGTCGAAGGGTCCACAGAGGCCGCGCTCTTTCCGGTGGCTTCATCGATCATGGAGGCGAGCCTTGGAGCCGACGCGTATACGCATTTCGATCTTGCCGGTGTCAGCGTGTTCAACGCCGGAGGCGACGGCTCTGTGCCGCGTCACGGGCCTGTATTCTCGGCGCTTGGGAAACTGTCGTTCGGCTTCTATGACAAGCCCGACGCTGCCCTGACCCAAGATACGCTCGATAAGCTAAAGGGCTATACGCAGGTCTGGGAGTCACCCGAGAAGGGCATCGAGAACGTGCTGATCAAGCAGACGCCGATCGCGGTTGTGCGCCGTTTCCTCGATGAAGTGAAGGATCGGACCGACTATCCTGCCGTTGGCGCCTACGATCCGGCGGCAGGCGATGCCGATGTCGCTGCTTTGGCAGTCAAGGTACTGAAAGCTCGTAAGGGCGATGCCCACAGTTATGCGGCGAAGCTGATTTCGCACTGCCAGAACGCGGCCGAGCTGCCGGCGACTATTCGAGAGATACTGGAGACGATCCACAAAGCACTGAACGCGGTGCCGGAAGACATCGCACCACCGCCGCCGTGCGATGTCGAGGACCCCTGCGGATGAAGCTGGAGCTTTGCGACAAGCGGAAGGCGATTATCGCTCAGGATGGTCACCTACTGGTGCTCGGAGGCCCGGGGTCGGGAAAAACGACGATTGCGCTGTTCAAAGCACAGTGCCGGTTCGCGACGCTGAAGCCCGGCCAAGAAATCTTGTTCCTGAGCTTCTCGCGGGCTGCGATCCGGCAGGTTCTTCTGCGCTGCAAGGAGATCCTGAAGCCGAGCGAGCGCCGAGCCGTCACGGTCCAAACCTACCACGCCTTCTGCATGGAAACGCTGGAAGCTCATGGCCGGCTACTGCATGGCCGGCCGATCCGCTTTCTCTATCCGGGTGAGGAACGCTTGCAGAAGTCCGCGTTCGACGGTGACTGGAATGTTGAACGCCAACGCCAGGCGGCTGAGTTAGGCCTATACTGCTTCGACCTGTTCGCGGCCGGCACCGCAGATCTGCTCGAGCGCTGTGCGGCTCTGCGGACACTCATCGCCGATCGGTTCCCCATGATCATCGTCGACGAGTTCCAGGATACCGATGACAACCAATGGCGCATCGTGCGCGCATTGGCCGGGGTGACCGACGTGTTCTGCCTCGCCGATCCCGAGCAACGCATCTTCGACTACCGCGACGACATTGATCCGCGGCGCCTCGACATCCTGCGCGAGGTGGTCAAGGTCGCCGAGTTCGATCTTGGGGGCGAAAACCACAGAAGCCCGAATGCGGGTATCCTGAGGTTTGCCAACGCCGTACTGCGCAATCAGCGCCCGTTACCTGCTACCGCAGACGTCAAGCAGGTGAGCTACTGGGCAAACGCCTTTGCAGCGACCGTACACGCCGCTGTGATCTGGACGTTCAGTCTGCTGCGCAACAAAGGTATCGAGAATCCAAGCGTGGCGGTCCTGTCGCGGAGCAACTCCCTGATCTCTGATCTGTCTGTGATCCTTTCTGAGCCGCATACCTATAACAATCATGCGCTGCCGATCGTCGAACACGACGTGGTCTGGGATGCGGATCTGTCGGCTGCTTCCGCTGTTGTTGTCGCCTCCATCCTGGAGTGGCCGACGGCGCTGACTGAGGAAAGTCTCGCGCGGACACTGCGCCTGATCGCAGGCTACTACAAGCTGAAGAACGCCGAGGAGCCGACCAACACCGCGGCCGCGCACGCTCGCAAGTATGAGGAGGCGGCCGCCAAAGTGGCCAAAGGCGAGGAACCGCGTATCAAGGCGGCGAAAGCGCTCGTCGCGGCCCACGGCGCCAGCATCAAGCTCATAGGTGAGCCCGTCGCGGATTGGAGGGAGGCGCGCCGGATTCTGCAGGACATTCCAGCACTCAATGAACTCTTCCGCGAGGTTCGGCTTGTGCGGCTGTTCAGGGCGACCGACGCGCTGGCCGCAGGGCTCGGCGATCGTTGGCGAGCTTCGAGTAGCTATGCTGGCGCGAGTGATCTCGTGAAGCGCATCCTCGAACAGGAAAGGCTTATGGCGGCCGAGCGCGACCCGCAGGGCTGCGTACTCATGAATATGCACAAGGCCAAGGGAAAGGAATTCGACGGTGTCGTGTTGGTCGAAGGCGCGTTCAAGTCGGGCTTCTTCGATGAGCGGACTGAAAAGGCGCCGTTTGAGCGGAGCCGGCGGCTACTTAGGGTCGGGCTAACGCGGGCGCGGACTTTGGTTACGATCGTCCGGCCTCAGAACCCGCGGCCTCTGATCGACTAGGATGCGGCATGGGGACGACCGAGCCGGAACGTTGACGAAGGGCGGCGTCCGAATAGGGTCGGACCGGCGTCGACGTCGAGGACATGGAGTTACAGGGGTATGTAAACGTGGCACGTCGGCCACATCGGGGACATAGGGCTGCGCAGGACAGTCTGCTCACGATTCCGCGTAATGCTGGGCGTCGGATCGTGGAGGCGGGTGCCGCTATCGCTCGCCCGCTCTTGGGAACTGATCGTTTCGTCAAATTCTGCAAAGAGCGCGGACTGCCGATCGATCGCGATCGTCTCTTGCGTCTCGAACGCCTTGGAGTTTTCGGCCCAGTGTTCAGGGTCCGAACGCCCCGGCGCAATGCGCGGCAAATGACCATCCCGCCGCAGAACACAAACAACTGGTTTGCCTACCGCTGGGCGTGGGATACGACGCGTCTGCAGCGGCCATATCAGATTCCGGACCTTCGTGACCGGACGCAGGAAGCTTACTACTCTATCTTCCAGGTGGACCACCTTGCACTCGTCCTGTCGAGGTTAACGCTGCAGCTCAATCTGGACGGGTTCATGGAAGCCGCCGAGCCAATCGATTGGCAAGTAGATGGCAGTCGATGGCTGCAGTTTGCAAACGCGGCGCTTGGCGATCTCCGCATGCACGAGCACCGGCGCGCGCTGGCTCTGCTCTGCCAGTTTATCTCCAACCGGTACTATCCGGCCACGCAGGGAGATCAGCGCACCATCCAGATTTCGCACGGTCACGCTTCGGACAGCTGGATCGTCGTCGATGCCATGAACTGGGACTGGGAACAGTCCGCGCGCCAATGGAACCCGCGGGTGGCGGCCCGCCTTTTTGGCCTCACGGCCACCAAGTTGCGAAATGCATACGAGGCTCTAGCCATCGCACAGGCGCACGCCGATCCGATCGAGCACTGGTACCAACTCACACAGTTCGTGATGGTCCGGCAGCGTCAGCGCCTGAAGGGAGACGCTTTGCGCGCTGAAACCCTGCGCGCGGCCGCGCACATGCTCCGCCACCTTTACAAAGATCTTTACAATGATGAACTGCCACATCCAAATGAGGTCGGCGGCACAATCATCACGCATGTCCCTGAACTGGAGGTCCGCAGGGACGTAAGGCGCTACCTCGAATTGATCTGCCCCGACCGAGTGGTCCGGCTGGAATGTTAGTTCATGGCGCCTCCTGATGCCAAGCCGGCCTGGAGGCGGAGCGCAGCGGAGCCGGAGGGCCGGCTTGGCATGGCGATCG
>Ga0268299_1003189_pt1 | contig 15969 bp, 15 predicted proteins | sample NOBtaG_FD_193484 | JGI IMG/M metagenome (GOLD analysis project Ga0268299, IMG submission 193484) | Activated sludge microbial communities from bioreactor in Nijmegen, Gelderland, Netherland - NOB reactor | ecosystem: Engineered > Bioreactor > Aerobic > Activated sludge | place: Netherlands...
GGTTCTGGCACGACGTGGAGGTGCCGGCGGCCGGCCGCACCGTCCGGTATCCGGGCGCGTTCGCCAAGTTCTCGGCCAGCCCGCTGCCCAACCTGCCGGCCGCCGCCCCGCTGGGGGCCGACGACCCGGCCGCCGTCGCCGCCGACTGGGCGGCCTCCGCCCGGCCGGCGCCGGCGGTGCAGGTGCGGGACGGCGGGAACCCGGCGGCCGAGCTGGCGCCCACCCGGACCGGTCGCCCGCTGGAAGGGCTGAAGGTGGCCGATTTCATGTGGGTGTTCGCCGGCCCCTACTGCAGCCGGATGCTGGCCGACCTGGGGGCCACCGTGGTGCGCATCGAGTCGGCCACCCACATCGACACGCTGCGCACGGCCGGCAGCTTCCAGGACAACATCACCCATCCCGACCGGGCGCTGCAGTTCACCAACGTCAACGCCGGCAAGCTCGGCATCGCCCTCGACCTGTCGAAGCCCGAGGCCCGCGACGTCGCCATCGACATCGTCAAGTGGGCCGACGTGACGTGCGAGTCGTTCACCCCCAAGGCCATGCGCAACTGGGGGCTCGACTACGAGGGGCTCCGGGTGCACAAGCCCGACCTGATCATGTCGTCGTCGTGCCTCATGGGCCACTACGGCCCCCATGCCTCGCTGGCCGGGTACGGCACGATGGCCGCCGCCGTGTCGGGCTGGTTCCACATCACCGGGTGGCCCGACCGGCTGCCCTGCGGGCCGTTCAGCGCCTACACCGACTATGTGTCGCCCCGGTTCCTGCTCTGCTCGATCCTGGCCGCCCTGGAGCACCGCCGGCGCACTGGCGAAGGCCAGTACATCGACCTGTCGCAGGCCGAGGCGTCGCTGCAGTTGATGGCGCCGGCCGTGCTCGACTACATGGTCAACGGCCGGATCATGGAACGGGCCGGCAACGACGATCTCCGCTTCGCCCCCCACGGGATCTACCGGGCGGCGGGGGACGACGGCTGGCTGGCGGTGGCCGTCACCACCGACGACGAGTGGCGGGCGCTGTGCGGGGTGCTGGCCCGGCCCGACCTGGCCGGGCTGAGCGGAGCCGAGCGCCTGGAGCGCCGCCGCGACCTCGACGAGGTGGTGGGGGCGTGGGTGGCGGCCCGCACACCGGCCGAGGGCATGGCCACGCTGCAGGCGGCCCGGGTGCCGGCCCACCAGGCCCAGAACTACACCGAGGTCTGGGAGGATCCCCAGCTCCGCCACCGGGGCCACTTCATCGAGCTGCCCCACGGCGAGATGGGCATGAGCTGGGTGGAGGCCAGCCGGTTCCGGTTCTCCCGCACCCCGGCCGCCCCCGTCACCGGCGCCCCCACCCTGGGGGAGCACAGCTGGCAGGTGCTGACCGAGATCCTCGGCTACGACGACGACCGGGCCGGTGAGCTGGCCGCCGGCGGCATCTTCGAATGAGGGCGCGGACACCGCGGTGATCTGAACCGTGCCTTACGTCCCTGGTCAGAATGGCACGAGAGTTCATACTGAGGCTGTGACCAGGACGATGCGCACAGCGATCACCATCGGGGTACCGCTGGCGGTGCTGGTGCTCCTGGTTGTCGCCGCCCTGGTCGCTTCCCGTCGGGATCCCGTCACCTACGCCGAGGGGACCCCCGAGGCCGCGGTCCAGGACTATTTCGACATGCTGATCGACCACGATGCGGGCGGGGCCTACGACCTGTTCTCCCCGGAGCTGCAGAGCCGGTGCGGCCGGCCCAGCTCGGCCGAGATCGACTACCTGACGATCGCCCGGGTGGTGCTGCAGGAGGCCACGACGAGCGGCGACACCGCCACGGTGCGGGTGGCCGTGACCCAGGATCTCGACAGCGGCCCGTTCGGGTCGGGTGAGGTCACCAACACCGAGACCCTGCGGCTGGCCAGCATCGACGGGCGGTGGCTGATCGACGATCTGCCCTGGCCGTACTTCAGCTGCTTCGAGAAGGGAGGCTGACATGGTGTTCCTGGGAGGCCTGCTACCGCTCGTGGTCACGGCCGGTCTGGTCTACGCGGTGTTCCGGATCGTGTCGGCCAACCAGCGCGCTGCCGGGGCAGGCGGTCACCCCGGCGGTACCGACGGCGACCTGCGGGACCAGGTGATCCGCCTGTTCCGCCTCGGCCTGCTGTTCATCGCCCTGGGCCTCGCGGCCGAAGGCGTGGTCGGGCTGCTGGCGGCGGTGTTGCCCCGCCCCGGCGAGCTGGCCCGGGACCCGGAGCAACTGGCTCAGGCTCTGGCCTTCACGATCGTCGGCGTGCCGGCGTTGGTGGGCCTGGCCCAATGGACCCGGCGCCGCCTGGCCGCCGACCCCGAGGAGTCCTGGTCGCCGGTGTGGGCCGGGTACCTCACCCTCACCTTGCTCACGGCTCTGCTGCTCGTGCTGACCAACGTTAGCCTCACCCTGCAGTGGGCGGTCGACGTCGAGCCGTTCGACGGCGAGCCGCTGGCCCGCGCCCTGGTGTGGGGGGCCGTGTTCGCCGCCCACTGGGTGCTGAGCCGGCGCCGGCCACTGGTCGACGCGCAGGGAGCGGCCGAGGCCCGCACCCCGTGGTATCTCCTGGCTGGCTCTCTCGTGGGCCTGGTGGCGGGGGGAACGGCTCTGGGCGACGTGGTCCAGGTCAGCCTCCGGCTCCTGTACGACGCAACCGTCGACAGCGACGTGCTGGCGGGGGCGGGCTCGGCGTCGGTGCGCCGGGCCGTGGCCGCCGCGGTGCCGGCGGTGGCGGTGTGGCTGTGGTTCTGGTTGGGGCACACCCTGCGGGCGCCCCGCACCGAACGGTGGTACGGCTACGTGCTGCTGGCCGGGGTGCTGGGCGGGCTGGGCACGACCCTGATCGCCGGCGGCCAGATCGTGTTCGGCGTGTTGGAGTGGCTGTTCGGCGATCCGGACGCCGCAACCGCCTCGGCCCACTTCGCCTCGCTTCCCGGGCCGGTCGCGGCGCTCGGCGTGGGCGGGGCGGTGTGGATCCACCACCGCCACACCCTGGCCACGACCGCCCGGCACCGGACCGAGATAGACCGGATCTACACCTACCTGGTGGCCTTCGTGGGCGTGGTGGTGTGCACGGCGGCCGTGACCCTGGTGGTGGCGGCGTTCGTGGAAGCGGTGGTGGGCACCGGCCTGGCCGGATCGGTGGCCGACCCGATCGTGCTCGCCGTGACCTTCCTGCTCATCGGCGTGCCGCTGTGGCTGGTCTTCTGGCGCCGGGCCGAGGCCAACGCCAAGGCCGACCGGAGCGAGGTCCGTTCGCCCTCCCGCCGGCTGTACCTCCTGGTGACCCTGGGGCTGAGCGCGGCGGTGGCCCTGGTGGCCCTGGTGGTCCTGCTCACCGGGTTCCTGACCGACCTGACCGCCGGCGAGCTGGCGGCCGAAACCGCCCGCCGGATCCGAGTGCCGCTGGGGCTGGTGCTGTCGACCGCCGCCGTGGCCGGCTACCACGCCGTGGTGTACCGCGACGACCGCCGCTCCACCGCCCCGCCCCCGCCGCCCGAGCGCCGGGTGCGGGAGGTGGTGCTGATCTCCGACCTGACACCGGCCGACGCCGCCGCCGTGGCCAGTGGGCTGGGCGGCCGGGTGGTCCGCTACACCACGGCCAACGGCGTGGGCCCCCGCCCCGACGACGACGCCCTGGCTGCCGCGGCCGAGGCAGCCGCTGCCCTCACCACCGGCCGGGCCCTGGTGACCGTGCGCCACGGCGCGATCGAGGTCGAAGGGCTCCAGGCCTGACTGATCTGGTGCCCAGGACCGTCACCGGCGACGCCTGGGGACACCAGATCCAGTTCCGTGCTCAGGCGGTGGGGGTGAAGGTGCAGTCGACGTGCTTGATGCCGTGGATGAAGTTCGACCGCAGGCGCTGGGGCTCGGTGGTGGCCTCGATGTCGCCGATGCGGTTGAACAGCTCCCGGAACATCACCGTGATCTCCCGCCGGGCCAGATGGGCCCCGAGGCAGAAGTGGGGCCCGGGACCGCCGAAGCCGATGTGGTGGTTGGGGGTCCGGCGCACGTCGAAGGTGTCGGGGTCGGTGAACTCGGCGTCGTCCCGGTTGCCCGAGTTGTACCACATCACCACCTTGTCGCCGGCCTTGACCGGCTGGCCGCCGACCTCCGTGTCCTGCGTGACGGTGCGGCGGAAGTGGATGACGGGGCTGGCGTAGCGGACGATCTCGTCGACCGCGGTGGGTGCGATCGCCTCGAAGTCGTTCTGCCAGATCCGGCGCTGGTCGGGGTGCTGGGTGAGCAGCACCAGGCCCCAGGCGATTGCGTTGCGGGTGGTCTCGTTGCCCGCCGCCACCAGCAGGTTGAAGAACGAGCCGAGCTCGGCGTCGGTCAGGCGCTCGCCCTCCACCTCCGCCTGGAGCAGGGTGGACGTGAGGTCGTCGGTGGGGTGGGCCCGGCGGACCTTGGCCAGGTCGTTCATCACCTCGTTGAGGGCGTTGCCGGCCGCCATGACGGCGTCGATCCGGCTGTTGCCCGGCGGCACGAACTCGGGGTCGCCGGCCCCCAGGATGATGTTGGTCTGGTCGAAGACGTGGGTGTAGAGGCTGTCGGGGATGCCCATGAGATCACACACGATCCGAAGCGGCAGGGCGGCGGCCACGTCGGTCACGAAGTCGCACCCGCCGGTGGGGCCGACCTCGTCGACGATCTCGGCCGCCACCGCCTGCACCGTGGCCTCCAACTTGGCCAGCATGCGGGGGGTGAACCCGCCCGACACGACCCGGCGCATGTGGGCGTGGCGGGGATCGTCCATGGCGATCATCGAGCTGAAGTTCTCGTCGAACTGGGGCGGCTGGTTGGGGATGCCGATGCCCTTGCCCGACTGGAACAGCTCGGGGTGCTTGGAGATGTGGGTGATGTCGGCGTAGCGGGTGACGGCCCAGTAGCCCGGGCGATCGGCGATCATCCGGTACCGGGGTTCCTCGAAGAAGCGGACCGGGTCGTTGCGGCGCAGCCAGGCGAACGAGGCGGCGATCGCCTCCTCGGGCTGCGACCAGAACCCGTCGAGGTCGTTCAGGTCGATCTCACGGTCGACGGCGAAGTCCAGTGATGTCACGGTCGGCCCCCTGTTGGTCGGTCGAACCACGCTACACGGCGGCCGGGCCCGGCGCCGAACCGGATTTCGAAGACGCTTCAGCCCCGGGAGCGAGGCTCAGGCCGAGATCCGGTCGCTGGTGACCCGCAGGGGCCGGGCGTCGCGCCCGGCCCGCACGGCGATGATCTCGGCCACGATCGAGATGGCGCTCTCCACGGGCGAGCGGGCGCCGAGGTTCAACCCGGTGGGGCCGTAGAGGCGGTCGAGGTGGGCGTCGGTCACGCCGGCGTTGCGCAGGGCGTTGCGCCGCGCCACCTGCGTACGGCGGGAGCCGAGAGCGCCGACGTACCCCACCTGGCGGTGCAGGGCGGCGGTGAAGGCAGGGGTGGCGATGCTCGGGCGGTGCTCGATGACGATGACCACGTCGTTCGGGCCGAGCCCCTCGATGGCGGCCAGCGAGTCGTCGACGTCGGTGGTGATCATGGGGTGCCAGCCGAGTTGGCCGGCCAGGCTGGCCAGCGCCGCCGACAGGGCGACGTCGCCCACCATCACCAGGCGGGGCGCCGGGTTCCACGTCTCCACCAGCACCGGCACGCCGGCCACCTCGACGCGCACGGTGCCCCCGCCGGGGGAGCCGACCAGGCGCCGGCCCTCCGCGGTCGCACGCCGGTCCAGCGCCTCGTCGCCCAGCGTGCCGTCGCTGGTGCCGTCGGCCCGGACCACCAACGAGCGGCCGCCGTCGGGTGTCGGATCGAGCCGGGTGGCCAGCACGGCGGTGGTGTTGGCCGACAGGGCCTCCCACAGGGATCCCGGCACCCGGTCCAGCCGCTGGAGCAGCACCTCGACGGTGCCGCCACAGGTCAGCCCGGCCGCCACCGCATCGTCGAAGGGGACGGTGACCCGCTCGAGGGCACAGCCGGCGTCGGGATGGCGCCACAGCCGGGCGCAGGCGGCGGCCAGCATCGGGTCGGCGGCGCCGCGCAGCAGGCCGCCGGCCCGCTCGCCGTCCTCGGCGACCAGGAGCACCTCGCCGTGCAGGAGGGGGCCCAGCTCGGTGACCCCGACGGCGCGGGCCACCAGGGCCGGGCGCTGATCGGCCAGCCAGCCGGCGGCCACCGGGCCCAGCAGGGACGGGCTCGGTGGGGGAGGGGTGGGGGTGGCCGCCGGGGACTCGTCCATGGCACCACCCTAGGAGCAGCGGTCGGCCCGGTCGACGGTGGCGGCCGTGCGATGTACGATCGCGCCAACGTCGGAATCACCGGCGTGCTGGTTCCGGTCCGGGGGGTCCGGGGTCGCAAAGGGGGAGACGAATGGCAGGCAAGCGGACGCTGTGGCGTCTGCTGATCGGCGCGCTGGCGGTCTCGACAGCGGCGTGCGGGAGCAGCAGCGGTGAAGCCAACGAGACCCAGGACACGAGCCTCGTGGGGGCCAAGCAGGACGTCGACGACGCCCTCGGCTCCAGCACCACGGCGGCACCGGCCTCAGCCGGCTCGGCGCCCACCACGGTGGAGGAATGGGAAGCGCTGTGGACCGAGGAGCGGGCGGCCGTGGTGGCCAAGATCGAGGCCAACGGCTGGGGTTGGGACCAGACGAAGAACGTGGTGACCGGGCCGGGTGGGATGTTGGTGGACCTGTCGGCCTGCCTCGCCGCCGGGTGGGACCCCTACGGCGGGCTGTCGGACGGGGTGATCAACATCGGCCAGACGATCGCCCAATCGGGCACGCTGGCCGACTACGGCAACATCGGCATCGGCGAGCGGGTGCTGTACGACACGGTCAACGAGGCCGGTGGGATCACCGACTCCACGGGCAAGACCTGGAAGATCGAGACCGAGCTGAAGGACGACTCCTACGACCCGGCCAAGACCGTGCCGCTGGTCGACGAGCTGCTCGACTCGTCGGGCTCGTTCCTCATCCAGACGCTGGGCTCGTCGAACACGCTGAAGGTGTACGACAAGCTGAACCAGCGGTGCGTGCCCAATCCCTACGTGATGACCGGTCATCCCGCATGGGGTGACCCGGTGAACCATCCGTGGACCTGGGGTCATCCGCTGCCGTACAACATCGAGGCCCTCCTGTGGGGCGGGATGCTGGAAAAGACGTTCGCCGACGATCCCGACGGCATCAAGGTGGCGGCCCTGATCATCCAGAACGACTTCGGCAAGGCCTACGAGCTGGGCTTCCGCCAGTTCCTGGCCACCACCGAGCTGAAGGTCGACTTCGTGTTCGAGCGGCTCGACCCGACGGCGCCCACGGTGACCAACCAGATGACCACGCTGGTGGCGCAGAACCCCGACGTGTTCATCGCCATGACCGCCGGTACCTCGTGCACGCAGACGGCGATCGAGGCCGCCGGCAACGGGCTCAAGTCGTCGGGGGCGATGATGATCACCAGCCAGGGGTGCAAGGGCCTGAACTTCGTGGGCAAGGACAAGGTGGGCGGCGACGGCAGCGCACCCGACGGCTGGTGGATCGTGGGGGCCGGAGCCAAGGACTTCAACGACGACACGCTCGCCGACGACGTGTACGTGACGTGGGCCCGCGAGCAGCTGGAGGCGGCCGGCTTCCCGTCGGAGGGGTCGAGCCAGCTCGGCAACGGCTTCTACTACGGCTGGCCGGTGCTCCAGACGCTGAAGATCGCGGCCGAGCTGCCCGGCGGGCTGAGCCGGCCCAACTTCCTCCTGGCGGCGCGGACCATGGACATGACCCACCCCACCCTGTTCGAGGGGATCAAGTACAACATGTCGGGCAACGACGATGCCTACCCGTTGGAGGGGTCGGAGATCTCGAAGTTCAGCGCCGCCGACCAGTCATGGATCATCCAGCCCGAGTTCGGTGTGATCGACCTGTCGGGCAAGTCGGCGCCCTGCGCCTGGGACCAGGCCACCAGCGTCTGCAAGTAGGGAGGCGCCGGGGGGCCGGGTCGAGCCCGGCGCCCCGGCGCGAGGTCACACCCGCTCGAGGACCAGCACCGGGATCTTGCGGTCGGTGGCCTTGGCGTAGTCGTCGAAGTTCGGCATCTGGGCCGCCTGGGCGGCGTAGAGACGGTCCCGCTCCTCGCCCGTGACCTCGGTGACCCGGGCCTCGAACGTCTCGCCCGGCAGCTCGACGGTGACCTGCGGGTTGGCCGTCATGTTGAGGTACCAGTGGGGGTGGGTGGGGGCGCCGCCCTTGGAGGCGATGAGCACGATCCGGTCGCCGTCGCGGGTGAACACGAGCGGGCTGGTGCGCTTGGTGCCGGTCTTGGCTCCCGTGTGGGTCACCAGGATCAGTGGGGCGTTGGCGAACGGGCCGCTCACCTTGCCGTCGTTGGCCCGGAACTCCTCGATCAGCTTCTCGTTGAACTCTCGCATGTCGGCCATCGGGCACTCCTCGGGTCGGGTCGGGTCGGTCTCGGGAGGCTACCGTCGCCGGGCCGGTGCCGTGGGCCCGTCACTGCGAGGCCGGCGTGAGGTAGTACCACACGTTGCGATCCACCCCGTCCGCCTCGAGCCGGTCCCGGGCTGCTCGGAGCGCCCGGCCGGTCTCGGTGGCGGTGTAGAACCACGACTCGGCCCGGCGGGCGGCCGGGGTGTGCTCGGCCAGGGCCAGCGCCGCCTCCTCGTAGTAGGCCCGTACGTCCTGGGCGGCGGCGATGGCGTTGCGCCCCGACAGGCCCACCTCGTCGAGCGAGGCGCCGTCGGCCACCCGGAGGAACCTGGCCACCAGGTCGCCCACCCCGTCGGGCCCGGCGACGCGCCCCACCAGGGTGCGCCCGGTCCGCTGGAGCTGGCGGTCGTAGGCGGTCCGAAGCCCGGCCACCTCGTCGAGGGCGGCCGGCAGCTCGGGGTCGAACCGGGGCGGCAGGGAGCAGGCCAGCGGCGCGTCGGTCTCGTCGTCGATGACGTCGGGATGGTCGACGAGCACGGGGACGTCGGTGCGGGGGAGGAGCGAGAACGCCCGGCGCAGCACGTCGTGCTGGAACGCCGGGTCGTTCGGCCGTCCCAGCGGGCGGCCGAGCGGAAACTGGCAGTGCAGCATGCGGGGCGCCCGTACCGTCTCGGCCTGGCCGCGGATCAACGAGATCCCCACCGTCGCCAGCCCCGCCGCCTCGAGCACATGTGCGAGCACACCCACGGTGCGCGTGCACAGCGGTCAAACGGGGGTGAGCAGCACGACGTCGACCCCGTCGTCGCGCAGGAGCTTGGCTGCGGCGGGGCCGGTGTCGAGCCGGAGCGTGGAGAACGTCTCGTCGGTCTGGGCGCCCATGAACGAGAGGTGGTTGGCGGCCACCGAGCCGATGGTTCCGTCGGCCGCCAGCTCGGCCAGGCGGTCGGCGGGGAGCACGACGTTGAGGTCGGCAGCGAAGCCCGCCCGGTCGAAGTTCGGGCTGAAGTGTGAGAGCTGCAGGTCCCGGGCATCGCCGGGCAGAACGGTGAAGGAGAAGTCGCCCGGCTGCCACAGGTCGATCTCGCCCGCCGGGCGGAGGCCGGCGGTGGTCACGATCGCCACCCGGGCCTCGCTCAGCGGCGGAGCGGTGGTGGCGGCCACAGGGTCGAAGACGGGGGCCGGCAGGTTCGACAACCGATCCCGGATGGCTGCATCCGCGCTCATGACTGGCACCATAGCCGACCGGTCTACTATCGTCCAGGCGTGACCACCCAGCCCTCGCCGCCCCGCCGGGGAGAAACCCGGGATCGCCTGCTGGACGCAGCCGACCGGCTGATGTGGGAGCGGGGCTACGAGGCGGTGGGGATCGCCGATCTGTGCGCCGAGGCGAGCGCGCCCAAAGGCAGCTTCTACCACTGGTGGCCGTCCAAGGGGGCGCTGGCCGAGGCGATGCTCGAGCGGGCCTGGGATCGCGTCCGCACGTCCCTGTTCGAGCCCACGTTCGGCGGTGAGGGCCCCTTCGCCACCCGGCTCGACGCCTACGTCGAGCGGTTGGCCGCCACCCATCGGCTGACGCTGGCCGAGGCGGGCGCCGTGCGCGGGTGTCGCTTCGGGAACTTCGCCACCGAGCTGTCCACCCGGGATCCCGCCATCCGGGCCCGGATCGCCGCCGTGTTCGACGAGATGGTGGCGATCGTGGCGTCGGCCGTCGAGGCCGGGCAGGCCACCGGCGAGCTGGAGGCCGGGCTCGACCCGGTGGAGGCCGCCACGGCGGTGATCGCTCACATGGAAGGGCTGATGGTGCTGGCCAAGGCCGGCGTCGAACCCGACCTCATCCTGCGGCTGGCCCGCGACGGCCGGCGCGTGGTGGGGCTCGAACCGTCGTGAGCGCCACCCATCCGATCCGCAACCGCAACCGCAACCGCAACCGCAAGGAGACGAGGCCATGACCGATCACGCCGATGTCGAGTTCTTCTGGGATCCGGTATGCCCCTGGGCCTGGCTCACCTCGCGGTGGGTGGCCGAGGTGGCGTCGCTGCGGTCGCTGGAGGTCGACTGGCGCTTCATCAGCCTCCGACTGCTCAACAAGGACAAGAACTACGAGACCGACTTTCCGGCCGGGTACCCGGCCGTGCACGGCAGCGGCCTGAAGCTGTTGCGGGTGGCGGCCGCCGTCCGCGACGCCGAAGGGCGGGGCCGTATGGGGGAGCTGTACACGACCTTCGGCGGCGACATCCACGTGCACCGGCGGCGCAAGGAGATCACCGACCACTACGACGCCGGGTTCCCCGACTACCTGGCCTCGGTGGGGCTGGGTGCCTTCGCCGCCGCCGCCAACGACGACCGGTGGGACACCGTGCTGCAGGCCGAGACCGACGAGGCCCTCAGTCGGACGGGCAACGACGTCGGCACCCCGATCATCACCTTCAGCCACGCCGGCTCGACCCACTCGTTCTTCGGTCCGGTGATCAGCCGGGTGCCCCGGGGTGACGAGGCGTTGCGGCTGTGGGACGCAGTGTGGGAGGTCGCCACCTTCCCCGGCCTGGCCGAGCTGAAGCGATCGCTGCGCGAGCCACCCCAGCTCGCCGACAGCCTCGGCTAGGCACCGGGCGCCCGATGGTATGACCGTGCGGACGGGGGGACTCGAACCCCCACGCCTTTCGGCGCCAGGACCTAAACCTGGTGCGTCTGCCAATTCCGCCACGTCCGCGTGCGGGGCCCGGGGGGGCTGCCTGGCCCCATCAACCGTAGCCGACCGGCGAGCGCTAGCCTAGGGACCATGACCACGCCTGGCTTCCCGACCGCCGAGGTTCCTTCCTCCGGGATCGGCTTCGACATCTACCAGCAGCTGCTCAAGGAGCGCATCGTCTTCCTCGGCCAGCAGGTCGACGACAAGATCGCCAACGCCCTGTGCGCCCAGATGCTGTACCTCGCGGGGCAGGACCCCGACCGCGACATCTGGCTCTACATCAACTCGCCTGGCGGCTCGGTCACCGCCGGCATGGCGATCTACGACACCATGCAGTTCATCAAGCCCGACATCTGCACGGTCTGCCTCGGCCTCGGCGCCTCCATGGGCCAGTTCCTCCTCACCGCCGGCGCCCCGGGCAAACGCTACGCCCTGCCCCACGCCCGGGTCCTGATGCACCAACCGTCGGCCGGGGTTCAGGGCCAGGCGGCCGACATCGCCATCCAGGCCGAGTACCTGATCAAGACGAAGCGGGAGATGGCCGAGCTCATCGCCGAGCACTCGGGCCAGCCGGTGGAGAACATCATCCGGGACTCGGACCGTGACCGTTGGTTCACGGCCACCGAGGCCAAGGAGTACGGCCTGCTCGATCACGTGATCACCCGGGCCGGCGAGCTGAGCGGCGGGGGCGGCACCGCCTGATCGGCACGACATCCCGACCGACGAACCGGCCGCCCCCCCAGCAGGGGAGCGGCCGGTTCCGCGCTCAGGTACGGTCGGCCCAGCCCTTGCCCGCCGCTTCCCGTAGCTCATCGACGCCGGCCTTCAACCCACCGGGATGGGCGAACAGGGCCGACCCCGAGATGAACACGTTGGCTCCGGCCCGGGCTGCGCCCCCGATCGTGCCCACGCCGATCCCGCCGTCGACCTCCAGGTGGATGTCCCGACCCGACGAGGCGATCAGCTCCCGCATGGCCGCCACCTTGGGCTCCATGGTGGCGATGTACTTCTGACCCCCGAACCCGGGGTTGACCGTCATCACCAGCACCAGATCCACCAGGTCCAGCACGTGGGCGACCATGTCGATCGGGGTGTGGGGGTTGAGCGCCACCGCCGGCGCCGCCCCCAGATCCCGGATGGCGGCCAGGGTCCGGTGCAGGTGCAGGCAGGCCTCGGCGTGCACGATCACGGTGGAGCAGCCGGCCTCCACGAACCGTTCCAGCAGGTGATCGGGCTGCTCGATCATCAAGTGGGCCTCGAACGGCACCCCGGTATGGGGCCGGACGGCGGCGATGACATCGGGGCCGAACGTGAGGTTGGGCACGAACCGCCCGTCCATGACGTCGAACTGGATCCGGTCCACCCCCGCCTCCTCCAGGGCGGCGCAGGCGTCGCCCAGCCGGGCGAAATCGGCTGGGAGCACCGAGGGCACGATGAGCAGGGGCGGCGGCGTGAGCTGGTGGGGGGTTGCCATACCCTGGCCATCATGCCACCGAGCGTCGACGTTGAGCTGACCCGGGTCGCCACCGGCGGTGCCGCCCTGGGCACCGGCCCCGACGGCCGCGTCGTGTTCGCCGCCGGCGGTCTGCCCGGTGAGCTGGTGACGGTGGCGATCGACCGGGAGCACGCCAGGCGCCTGGAGGGCCGGGTGACCGGTGTGCTCCGACCGTCGCCCCACCGCACCCCGCCGCCGTGCCCCCACGTGGCCGCCGGCTGCGGCGGCTGCGACTGGCAGCACGTCGCGCCGGCGCATCAACCCCGGCTGCGGGCCGACATCGTGGCCGACTGCCTCCGCCGCCTGGCCCGCATCGAGGATCCCGACCTCCGCCCGGGCCAGCCGCTGCGCCCCGACGGCTACCGCATCACGGTGCGGGCGGCCGTCCGCCGCGGCCGGGCCGGCTTCCGGGCCGCCCGCTCCCACGACGTCGTTCCCGTGGACTCGTGCCTGGTGGCCCATCCCCTGGCCGAGGAGATCCTCGTCGACGGCCGGTTCGGCTCGGCCACCGAGATCACCGTCCGGGTGGGGGCCCGCACCGGTGAGCGCCTGGTGGTGGCCACCCCCACCGCCGCCGGCGTCCGGGTGCCCGACGGCGTGGTGGTGGTGGGTGACGACGATCTCCGTGCGGGCCACCCGGCCGCCTACCACGAGGAGGTTGGGGGCCGGCGCCTGCGGATCTCGGCCCGCTCGTTCTTCCAGTCCCGTCCCGACGGCGCCGAGGCCCTGGCCGCGGCCGCCGGCGCCGCCCTCGGTCCACCGCCTCCGGCGGGCCCGACCCTGACCGGTGCCGGCGCACCCCGCCTGCTCGACGCCTACTGCGGCGTCGGCCTGTTCGCAGCTCTCCTGGGCGACGGTTGGGCCGTCACCGGGGTCGAGTCGAACCGGTCGTCCACCGCCGACGCCGCCGTCAACCTCGCCGCCCACCAGCCCGGCGCCGCCGTCGTCACCAGCCGGATGGAACGCTGGCAGCCTCAGCCGATGAGCGCCGTGATCGCCGATCCGGCACGGGCCGGTCTGGGCCGCGACGCCGCCCGCCGACTGGCCGCCACCGGCGCCCCCGTGCTCGTGCTCATCAGCTGCGATCCTGCCTCCCTGGCCCGGGACGCGACCCTCCTGGCCGGCCACGGCTACCGGCTCGATCACGTGACCGTGGTCGACCTGTTCGGCCACACGTCGCACGTGGAGACCGTGAGCCGCTTCGAGCTGGGGCCCGGGGGAGCGGGCCGGTGAGCGCCGGCCCCCGCTCCGCCCCCGACCTGGCCGCCCTGTTCAGCGACGCCGTGGCCTTCGAGCTCGCTGGGCCCGACCTCGAAGCCGGCGGCGACGAGGGACTGTGGCCGGAAGAGGAGGCGCAGGTGACACGGGCCGTCGCCGCCCGGCGCCTCCAGTTCGCCGCCGGCCGGCGCTGCGCCCGGGCCGGCCTGGTGGCCCTGGGCCTGCCCGCCGGCCCGATCCCGGCCGGCCCTCAGCGCGCCCCCCGGTGGCCCCTCGGCACCGCCGGCTCGATCTCCCACACCACCGGCTACGCGGTCGCCGTGGTCCGCCGCACGATCACCGGTCCGGCCGGGCCGGGGGGACCGGTTCCGGATCGGATCAGCATCGGCATCGACGCCGAGCAACTGGGGCGGGTGGGCGACCACCTCTATGCACGCCTGTTCACCCCGGTCGAGGAGGCATGGCTGGCCCGTCTACCGGGCCCCCGGCGCGACGCTGCAGCCACCGCCGTGTTCGGAGCCAAGGAGGCGTTCTACAAGGCCCAGTTCCCCCTGACCGGCGCCTGGGTGGGCTTCCACGACGTCCGCTCCCACCCCGTCGAGAACCCCGACGGCACCCATGCCGGCTACCGACTCGAACCCCACACCGGTCTGGCCGCCCTCGACGCCGTCCAGTGGCCCTGCCTCGCCCGTCACGTCCAGCGGGGCGCCGTCGTGATCTCTGCCGTCGAGGTGCTCGCCACCCCCGGGTGAGGGCGCCGCTCGCCGGCGGCCGCCGAGCTCAGGGTCGGGTGATGCGGTGGATCTCGGGGTTGGCGCCCTCGCTGCCGGTGACGATGGTCAGGCCGTCCCCGGAAGAGACCCCGGGAAGGAAGGCGACGGACTCGCCCTGGTCCTCGGCCAGGGTGGGTGCCTCGCACGGCGTGCCGGCCAGGGCCTGCACGATCGACTGCCCCTCGGCCCGGTCGAACAACCAGACGGTCCCGTAGGTCCGCACGGCGATCACGGCCCCGTCGGCCCGGATGTCGGCGGCCGTGGCCACCCCGGTGAGTCCGTAGAGGCTGGCCTCGTTCTCCACCGGCTCGGCCGTGGTCCGGGTGGCGAGGTCGTCCAGGGCCACCGCCCCTGCGGCCCGTAGCGTCGTGGCCCCCGCGGCGTCGAACGGCGGCCCGGCCACGTACACGCCGGCCTCGGCCGGCGCCAGCATGGCCACGCCGTCGCTGGCGATACGGAACGACTTGTCGATGATCACCAGCTCCCCGCTCACCGGGTCGACCAGCAGCGCCTCGGCATCGCGGGGCCCGTCGGGGTAGGTCAGGCGCAGGACCTCGACGTCCCGGATCGGCCCCGGGGCCGCCGGATCGGGCTCGGGGAACCGGTACACGACGACCTGGCTGCGATTGTTGTCGTTGTCGCCGATGTCGGCCACGTAGACCATGCCGTCGCTGAGGGCGATGTCTTCGGTGTCGCTGGTGGCGGTCAGGCTCTCGTCGAGCCCGTCCAGCGGAAACGTCCCCAGGTCTTCGCCATCGGCCCCCACCGCATGGAGCGCCGGGGCGTGGCCCGAGTCGTTGACGGCCCACAGGACCCCGGGCGACCGCTCGCTGGCGGCCAGGCCGGACAGCTCGGTGAGCTCGGGGTCGTCGGCCGCCGGCCCGGCCTCCACCGTGAGGCCGGTGCACCAGTCGGTGGTCGGAGCCGACTCGACGGAGGCCTCGGCGGTGGCACCGGCCGGGTTGCCGGCCGAGGGGTCGGCCCCCCGATCCGCGCCGCCGGCGGGGTCGGCCGCTGCGGTGGACGGGGGCGGCTCGGACACGACCGTCGTCAGATCCTCGGTGAGGGCGCACCCGGCGACGGATGCCGCCAGCAGGAGGGCCGGCAGCAAGCTGACCAGCCCGGACAGCGGATCTCGGGCGCGGCTGGCGTGGACTCGGAGGGTGACGCGGGCGGCGGGCATCGGCCCTGATGGTAGGGCTCCGGGGCACCGCATCGGCCCATCGCCGGGGGCGTCCGGGGGATTCGACCCGCCTGCCCCCGCGCCGGCGGGGTGCGTGGGGTACTCTTTGGCTCCCGGCCCCTGACCGGATAGAAAGGTACGAGGCGAGGGTTCGGCCAGACCAGCAGGCGGAGAGGGCTGGACAGAGGGGATTTCCCGTTGAA
>Ga0268299_1003190_pt1 | contig 15951 bp, 14 predicted proteins | sample NOBtaG_FD_193484 | JGI IMG/M metagenome (GOLD analysis project Ga0268299, IMG submission 193484) | Activated sludge microbial communities from bioreactor in Nijmegen, Gelderland, Netherland - NOB reactor | ecosystem: Engineered > Bioreactor > Aerobic > Activated sludge | place: Netherlands...
TTTCCCTTTCCTTATCTTCCCGGCCTCTCATAAGACCCCCTTCCCTTCAGCATAAAACCCCACCATCCGTCCACCTTCAACAGATAGCATCCTCCCCTAGACTACTTAGTCATCCTTGTACTGTCAAATCTCCAACCTTAAACACTTCCAACCTTAAACACTATATATCAATACATCAGTCTAATTGCTTACCGTTTACTCGACTATAGCCAAGTTTATTTTTGCTTTTTCTTTTTTAGAAAAAAGTAAATTTCATCCTACCCGCTAATTCATCATCTTAATTGCAGAAGATAATCGACTTTTATAACGCGCAGCCTTATTTTTGTGAATAATGCCTTTTCCGGTAATTGAATCAATTGTACTTATAGAATTGTTAAATGCATTTTGAGCCAGACCCTTATCCCCAGACCCTATCGCTTTTCTTACATATTTAATTGCAGTACGCAATTTAGATCGTAAACTGACATTGTATTCTCTACGTTTGACAGCTTGCCTTGCACGCTTTCTCGCTTGTGCACTATTAGCCATAAATCCTTAGCTCCTTCAAAGAAAAAAGGTCTAGATACTACTTTCTTTTTTTTTTTATTGCAACTCACAATTTCTTTTATTTGCTCACAATATCGGATATGGGTGGCTTACAATAAAACCTTGCAGGGAATTCAGAATTACGTTGTTTATTCCTGATAACATCTCCACCTTCTTTGACACATACCATAATTGACATATCCAAATTAGGAAAATATTCGTTAGACCCAGGTTGTGCCGAAGTCGGTGGCACTTTCTCTCTTATTTTGCCGCATAACTCAGGTTCATTTAACTTCGGCGAATCATCCTGCATTGCGGGTAATGGACAAAGATTACATGGATCACCCGGACATAAGCACCCGGCACAGCTAGCAAGCGTTATCGATGAAAAAAAACTTAATCCAAAAATGCAAATAAAAATCACACCAATTTTTAATACTGAAAGCATAATTATCCTTATTTCTTTTTAATACTTGTATGTTATATTCATAAATTAATTCAAATAAAACAAGGATTTTATCAGAATTAAAATAACTGAATGATCGATCTGGGAAAATATAAAGGGCGCTAGACAAGCAGGCGCAATTTATTAGTGTAGCAAGATGTTAACAAGCGGTAAATCAAACGACAATCTGCAAAAATTCCTAGCATTGCTTACAGTATCAGGAGAATATGAAATGGTTTAATTACACAGGACACTTCTAGCGGCAGATTTATAATGTCATTAGAGGTAAAAATGAATACAAAAATAAAACAACCAAGACCAAAATACTGAGGTAAGCTGGAAAAGATGGAGTCCATCTTTTCCAGCTTACCTCAAATTCACTGATGTGATAAATATCGCTTGCCAGCTATTTACGTTCGAGTTAAATTACTGCCAGCAAAACCAGCGATAGCACATTCTTTTTAAATTGCTCTGAATAAAACCTTCGCTTTCCTGATTTTTTCATTCCTCACTTCGCAAATTAGCTTTCCAACTACTTCAACAAAATATCCGCTTTCATTGAAACACAACAGGATGATCTCGTTCTGATAGAAGTCAATTCGATTCAGGATTACTGAATTCTCGGTATGTTTTTTAGAATGAGGGGGTACAAGTTTGAGTATGCGAATAGGGTTCGAGCATTATCGTTTATTTCGATTGTAACCACGAGGTTGGGCGCCTGCGATACAAAAGCCAAATAATGCTCTCGCCCCAAGTATCTGCAACAATTGGATTGAGCCGAATAAGCCTTACTGCTGCTGTCTTGATACTACACTGGTGCCCGTATGCACTCCGGTTGATGTTTTACAATGAAGTGCTACATCATAGCTATCCGTCCCTGCGGCTGTATGCATAACGAATAAACTGTATACACCGGATCCTTGTGTAATCTTAACCAAAGGACTGTATGTGGTATTGCTATCCGTAGTATCCACGCTGAATTGTGCACACTTGTTAGTGGTGCAGCTGGTACCTTTATACGCCAGGATACTAACCTTAGATGAACTTGCTGTCATATCCTTAACTTGTGCTTCAAGATAGGATGGTGTGCCGTTACCATCGTCAAAGCAGGTAACTTGATAAAAATCAACAGCTACGGCCAAGCCGGTGGTAAAACTACCTGTCTGGTTATGCGCTGAAACTGTATTGGCGTAGATTGCCATCAATGCCAGAATTGGAACAAGCATTCCCTTTACATTTGAGAATTGCATCATAAACTCCCTTAAAAAAATTATTTTTCCACTCATTTTGATCTGAACGATCATCAGATATAGCTTTTCGCACTACCGCTATACCCAAAGCGCTTTATTAAATACCATTATCCTGAGTCTGATTGCTTGCGGACAAAGCTTCCAGTTTCATGGTCGCCAGATCTTTGATGGCTTGCGCTTCATCTTCGTCTTCAACCACTTGTTTCAGCAATGCTACGCTTCTTTCATCGTCGCCCAAACTATCCAATGCCATCAACCGTACTGAAAACTCAGTATCTTGCAACGCTTGCTCAAGCACCACGAATAAATCGCCGCACCCTTGTTGCGCAAGAGCATACACTGCCTGTCCTCTGACTTGCGGATCGGAATCCTGAATCGCGGTTTGCAGGATTTTTTGTACGACTTCAGAATCAATCAAGCCTTTTACCGCCAATTGCGACAATGCGTTTACTCGCTGCGCCGGATCATTCGATGCGGCAAGATTAACAATCGCTTCGGTAAAATCAGCGTCAGACTTCGATGCGTTGCCATGCTCTTCCATGCAATAAATCTGAATGGCATTCAGGCTGGAAACTGAATTCACTGTGGCTGCATCTGCAAGCACATAATTGGAAAATCCAGTAGCTGCCATAAAAAAAATAATGAACAGTATGCCAATTCCGTTCTTATGGTTTGTCAATTTCAACACTATGACCCCCTTAAAAATTAGGAGATGAACAAGAGCTCCCACACCGCCCATCTCCTCTTTCAACAAAAAGCTAATAAATGACGAAATTTCTTATGGTTTCGGCCAAATCTGAACACCTTTCTTGTTTTTAATCGGTAAATCACGGTTGATCTGCGCTGCGGATGGAATTAGATCAACTGTGTCACCTGTCGCTGAACAACTTCCAGGAAGGGGATTTTTAGCCAAGTCACGTGTTACCGTATAAGTGGCTGGAGAATCGAAACCATGTAAGCCAGGACCGTCATAATCCGATCCTACCGCCGGCGTCCATAAGTTAAGTTTGCCTTCAGCAAAGCCTGCAATCGTCGTTGGCCTGCAAATATCCGCAATGGCCAGAACAATTTTCACACTTGAAGCACAGGAAGTCGGTTCAAACAAAACTGCACCAGCTCTGAATTTAAGGTAGCTCGCGTAGTGGTCCGGCATTTTGCCATCCTTGACATAAAACCCTACGACATTGCCGTTATCATCGGTCTTTTCATCTTCAGCCTTGAAAACACTGGGATCCAATACTTTCTGAAACAAATTACCCCAATTTGTAACATGTGCATCAATAGTATCGGTTGAAACTGTGCCATTGACTTTAACGATTGAGTCAACACCGTCAGGAAAAACCACGGAACTTTTAGTTGTGAAGGTACCATCCCCACAGCCATGCCCAATGACCACATTGTTTGTTATTCTAACGCCTTCAACTCCTACAGGAATTTCCAGACGAGTATGCGATAATACGTTTTGTGAGAGACCCAACAGCAAAGCTGTCGCTAAAGCAGTATGGGTAAAACGCTTGAATTGTTTTGTTAACATGTTACAAAGACCCCTTTTTAACTTATTAATAGAATGATTTATATTTCTCTTACTAAAGTTGCCTTTTGAGGTGGATCTCAAAGGGCAACTGAAAACCATTCTTTTCCTATATCCCTGAAAAATATTACTATTTGAAGAAAAGAACTTATTTCAGGGTGCGATAATATTTTCTCTATCCGATAAAAGCAATGTGACAAATTGTCGCACCTTGCCGTCTTTCAAAAAAAACCCCGCAGCACGCTGCGGGGTACTAATTGCGCTTAATTATCCACTGATTGTTTGTCTTCTCATTCCTCACGGCAAGAAAAAAACTTTCAAAGATACAAGCGCTCGCACCACAAGAGGTTTTTCAACGAGACATCATTTAAAAAAATCACCAGGAGATAGATGGCAATTTCTTCAGGGACGGATGATAGGGATCACACGAGGGAAAAACAATGTGACAAATTGCCGCAGGTAATTATTACATCGACATAGTGTTTCTTACAAACATATATAAATCATTACCAAACAAAATATTAGAAGAAATTAATCAATACTATTTCAGTTCATTATTTACATGGATGCGACAATTTGTCGCATTATCAGTATCGATTTTTTTACTTACAATTCCAAATAATCAAGCTAGGTCGATAGAAATTACCGGCTCTCTACAAAGATTAATTACAACCTCATTCTTGTTAAGCACGCTGCAAGATCACCACAGCTTCACTGAAGAGCTTAGGTCTATAAGAACAATTACTTAGGATATATATATGGAAATTAAAATCGATCAATTCAGAACCACGGCACAACTCACCCTTCTGGCTCTGGCGCTCACCTTTGGCCTGAATGCTTTAGCTCAAAGTGATTCAACGGCCCCATCTGCAAGCAATCATTGCTATGTGCTAAGTGCCGAGCGCGTTTTCGACGGCTTCGAATTGCATGAAAATGCAGCCGTTCTGATCAAAGGCAATCAAATTGTTCAAGTCGGAGATGCAAACCAATTAAAGGGATTGTGCAGTAGAAAAATAAAATTGGGCGATGCAACCATTCTGCCGGGGTTTATTGAAACCCATGCACATATTACATTTCAGAATATTCCCAGCAATAAGGTATTAAAGCATGGCATAACTACTGTCCGGGATACCGGCGGACCGCTGCTAAAACCAATGGGAGGAAACGGCAATTTACGCATTTTGAGTGCGGGTCCGATCATTCAGGCGGTCAATGGTTATCCATTAAATATCTTTAGCCATCATAACGCAAATTCCCCTGTTCATGACAAATACAGCGCCATTGGTGTAGCTGTTGCCACCGCTGAAGAAGCGGAAAAAGTTGTAACGGATCTAGTCGCAGGCGGCTCGACAGTAATCAAAATTTCATTGGAGCCCGGGGGTGAGGCGGGCGCACCTTGGATGTCTAGTCACGGGCATGGAGAGATTCCACAAACCCCATGGCCATTGCTTTCTTTGGATATTATCAAGGCGATAGTAACTAAGGCACACGCATTGAACCGGAAAGTGGCTGCGCATGTCAGCGAAAATACCGGTGTTGAACTGGCGCTGGACGGCGGTGTCGATGAATGGGCGCATATCCCTTGTGCGGAAATTCGTGACGACCTGTTACACCGTGCAGTAGAACAAAACGTAACCTTTGTAACCACGGTGGACACCCTGTCCGGCTGTACTGGCATTCATGCCAATGCACATAAGCTTGCACACATCATATCCCACAACACAACGACGAAGTCAAAATTTATCTATGGATCTGAAATTGGTCACGACAATGTGCCTTGGGGTATTAACGCTGAAGAAATGGTGTTGATGTTGAATTTAACCAGTCTGGACGGCATTGACTTTGAAGATGTGTTACGAATATTCAGGTCGGCAACTTCCGAGGCTGGAAAACATTTGAATAATCCTTTGCTAGGTACATTAATGAAACAAGCTCCGGCAGATATTATTGCCGTCCGCGGCAACCCGTTTGAACGATTTAAATTACTGGAATATCCCGATTTGGTCATTTCCGGCGGCCGTATCATCGTCAACGACTTTAATAAAAACAAGGTAAGACACTAAAAACAACTATGAATCCTTCATCTTCAATTCTTCTTGGCAAAACCTGGCTTTATTGCACTGTATTTCTGACCGGGGCGGCCGTCATGGTTATAGAGCTTCTGGGCACGCGGCTGATTGCACCGTTCTACGGCGCCAGCCTTTATGTATGGACCTCACTCATCGCAGTTACACTGATTGCATTGGCAATCGGCTACTATCTGGGAGGAATCTGGGCTGACCGGGCACGATCGGGATTATCCCTCATCATCGCAACTGCAGGATTATTAACGCTCATCATTCCCTGGCTGACAGGACCAGTTTTGCTGACTACAGACCCGCTTGGCCTACGTCTGGGCAGCTTCATCAGTACACTGATTTTATTCTCACCCAGCTTGATCATGCTGGGTATGGTCGGACCTTTTGCGGTTAAATTGTCTACTTCCGCACTGGCCAACGTAGGCGCCAGCACGGGATCGATTTATGCGGTCAGCACCATCGGCAGCGTAATTGGTACATTATTTCTCGGTTTTTACTTATTTCCTCTGATCGGCTCCCGAGAAATTTTTATGGGTTTGGGAGTAGCACTATTGATACTGGCAATGGCCGTAGCATGGATTGAGCGAAGATACTTGAAGAAATCCATTACGGCCATGATACCGACAGCTCTGTTGACGGTTATAGGATTGAGCTTATATCCACCCATCATCAGTACCGGACACGCGGAATACACCGATGCCTTCCAAACCCGATTTGAACGCGAAAGCCTATATGGCTGGGTCCGTGTCATTGACAAACCCAAGGAGAATATCCGCTTGCTTACTGCAGATGCTTCCACCATCGGCGCAGCCAGTATCAGTCATGGAGAAAACCTCCTCACCTATCAGAAAATTGTGACACAAATCCCTCATCTTGCACCTAATATTGCGAAAGCCTTATTAATTGGTCAAGGTGCCGGACATATGGTTGCGACTCTGAACAAAGCGGCAATTGTAACGGATACGCTGGAAATTGATCCGGCTGTGGCCGAAGCGGCCAGTGAACACTTCGACTTTATGCCAACAGGACGCAGAATCATCGGCGATGCGCGCTATGAAATTCGCCAGCTCAAAGGTCCTTATGACTTGATCATTCTGGATGTTTTCACGGGTGGCACCGAACCCACGCACCTATTGACGGTTGAAGCACTCACCCAATTGCACAACCTGCTTTCAGAACATGGAATTCTTGCGTTGAATTTTGTCTCGTTTCTGGATCAAGGTAAGAATCCGGCACTGGCTTCTGTTGCAAGAACATTGGCACAGGTCTTTCCACATCAGCACGTTTTCATTTCGGATCCAGGCGCCGATTTCAATGATTTCATCTTTCTCGCCACGAACCATGCCATCGATTTGAACCATGATTCACTGCCATTTTCCACTCGTATCTGGCTAAAGCAGAGACTATTGAATATCGATGCAACGCATGGAACCATTCTGACTGATAACCACAGTAACCTAGAACTGTTGCAAATCCGCAAATCCGAGCACTATCGGCGCATGATCGTTGACTCAATCGGTACCCATCACTTTATCCGCTAGTCAGATGAGGTAAAAAATACCGGATAACCCAATCAATCTATCAAAAATGGAAACAACCCATGCTTAGCTTAAAAGAAATATCAGACGAACTCGGAGGTGTCAGCCGCAACCATGCACTAAAATTGCTGACTGATTGTGGAATTCGCCACAAGACACTCCTTTCACGGAATGGAAAGAAAATTTACTACGACATAACCCGGGAACAGATACAAAACGGAGCACTTAAAGAAAAAGACCTCAAGAAAATTGCTATCCAGCAAAATATCGCCTTACTGATGCTGGAAACGGCCTTGAATCGTCACTGAGCTTTTTTCCAAAAATCAGAGCGACATGAATTGAATATAACTTGCTCATGTCATTGACATGTGTTGACTGACTGAGTTAGTAAACTAATCGCCAGCACTGTTTTGCAGCATCTCTACCGCATGCTGCCGCGTGGTTTCCGTGATATTGACGCCGCCGAGCATACGGGCAATTTCTTCAATACGCTCCAGCGGGCTGAGAAGCGCAATTTTACTCACCACTTGCATATTTCTCTCGTGTTGGTTAATGCGCTTCATCACTTGCAGGTGTTGATCCCCGGTCGCAGCAACCTGCGGCAGATGCGTAATGCACAGAACTTGCCGGTCTTTTCCAAGCTTTTTTAATAAAAGACCGACAATCTCCGCGACTTGTCCACCGATTCCGACATCAACCTCGTCAAAGATGAGTGTAGGGACAGCACCCACTTTGCTGGTAATCACCTGGATTGCCAAACTGATGCGCGACAATTCGCCCCCTGAAGCCACCTTTACCAAAGGCCGCAGCGGCAAACCCTGATGCGCAGCCACCTGAAATTCAATCTGCTCCAGACCATTGGCATTGCCTGTTTCCAATGGCGTCAATGACACTGAAAATTCACCTCCAGTCATCGCAATCGTTTGCATTGCCGCAGTCACCTGTAACGACAAATCTTTACCGGCTTTTTTCCGTACCTGACTTAGCATCTCGGCTTGACTAAGATAGTCAGTCAACGCCATGGCTTCGAGTGCTTGCAAATGGCTGATATCCGAGTCCGAACCCAGGGATTCCAACAGGCCGGTAGTCGTATCGAGCAAATGCGGCAATTCTTCCGGCGTTATGCGAAACTTTCTCGCCGCCGCATGAATCTCGGATATTCGTTGTTCGATTCGTTGCAGCCATTGGGGATCCAGATCCAGACTCTGGCGATAATGTTTCAACTCGTAAATCCCCTCCTGCAGCTGGATTTGCGCGGAATCAAGCAAATCGGTAATGGATTTGAGTTGCTGATCGAACTCCAATAAATCCTGCAATTGATTTTTTGCAACATTGAGTTGCATCAACGCGGCATTTTCGTTCTCGGATAAGGTATCAATACTTGTATCCGCCGCAGCAAGCAAAGCAGCCACATGAGATAACCGGCGATGATCGGCTTGCAAGGTTTGCCATTCCTCTAGCGTAAAATTTAACGCTGCCAATTCCTGCAATTGCCACTCGAGCTGCTCGCGCTTGTCCTGAGATTCCGCAGTGCGGTGCTGCATGGCTACCCTTTGCTGATGACAATCCTGCCAATGTCGATACTTCAGCTTAACCGCTTGTACCAAATCATCCCTGCCTGCAAAAGCATCGAGCAACTCACATTGTACATTTTTCTGCATGAGGGATTGATGCGCATGCTGACTGTGAATGGCTACCAGATATTCCCCCACAGTACGTAATTGCTGAAGTGTAGCCGCATGTCCGTTAATATAACTGCGCGAACGACCGCTGGTTTCTATGATACGACGCATTAGACAGTTATCGACATCACCCTGTAGGTCACAGTCATTCAACCAGCGTAATAGCTCGGGCAAATGACTGATATCAAATGCCACATTGATTTCAGCACGTTCACAACCCAGTCTTATCTGACTAGCATCGCCGCGCTCACCCAAGGTCAGCGCCAGCGCATCAATCAGAATCGATTTTCCTGCACCCGTTTCTCCAGTCAGAACTGTAAAGCCGGACATGAAATCAAGCTCAATCCGCTCCACAATGACAAAATCTTTTATACTCAGGTGCCTTAGCATGAAAGGATATTCCGTGCGAAGTACATCAGGGAAACTCACTCCAACCTAATTTCTCTCTGAGCATACGATAATAACTGTGATTGACCGAGTGTAACAATCGCACTGTTTTGGGAAATCGCCGTACGATAATGCTGTCCGTCAGATCCAGATCAAAGCAGGAATGACTGTCACAATTTATGCGCACATTCGCACAACTTTGTATCTGAATTTCAACAATGGCTTCCGGTCCGATCACGATGGGACGATTGCTAAGGGTATGCGGACAAACTGGCACCAGCGCTATCAAATCCAGCCCGGGATGCAAAATCGGACCGCCGGAGGATAGTGCGTAAGCAGTCGATCCGGTTGGTGTCGTCACAATTAATCCATCGGCACGTAGTGTATTGACATACTCACTATTGACTCTTACTTCAAATTCAATCATGCCACTGCTCATGCCGCGATAAAGAACCACATCATTGAATGCCAAACTGCCAAAAACGCTAACACCATCCCGAATGACTTCAGCATATAACAACATCCTTCGTTCGGTAATGTAATTCTCCGCAAGTATTTCATCTAAGGATTTAAACATTGTGTCTACCGATAAATCGGTAAGAAAGCCAAGTCTTCCTTGATTAATCCCGATCAAGGGCACATCATAGGAAACCAGCATTCGTGCGATATTTAGCATGGTGCCATCACCACCCATTACTACCGCCAGATCGGCCTGCGTGCCGATATCTTCCAGAGTCAGTGCCGGATATTTATCGTTACCAATCTGTGATGCCGTGAGATGATCCAGCAGAACGGTATAATTTTTCGCCGTTAAGTATTCCGCCAAACTCAGCAGTGGTATCGCAATTTCAGGATTTTTATGTTTGCCGATCAACGCGATGGTGGAAAATGAGGAATTCATGACTCAGGAAAATAACCTACTTTAATTGTATTGCGAAAAAATTAAATTTAAATACTAAAGTTATCTCTAAAAATTAAACAGGTTAATCTCAAAAACAATTTAAGCAAAGTTGAAAATAACCAAATTGAACATAGCTAATCGACAATACAAACCCTCTCAGAAATACTTATACTTCGATTGCAACGCCAAACTCATCGGGGAATCCCATCGTCAATGAAGTTTAGCATAGATGAGATTCGACAAATTACTCTTACAACCAAACTATGGTTTCTGCTGATTCGTGTAGAATTACGCCATGCTAAATGAACGTGCACAGATATTATTGAAAACGCTGGTAGAACGGTATATCCACGAAGGCCAACCAGTTGGCTCGCGTTCACTATCAAAATTTTCCGGACTTGATCTCAGTCCGGCGACTATTCGTAATGTGATGGCGGATCTGGAGGAAATGGGACTCGTGGCCAGTCCGCATACTTCGGCAGGAAGAATTCCAACTCCGAAGGGATATCGTCTTTTTGTCGACACGCTCCTGGTAGTGAAAACATTGGACAAAATTGAATTGAATCATTTGGAAAATCAGCTCCATCCTGACAATCCTTCACGCCTGATCAACGCGGCTTCTCAGTTGTTATCAGAATTGACCCGTTTCGCCGGTGTCGTGATTACGCCCAAACGGAAAGGCGCAATATTCCGTTATGTGGAGTTTATGGCATTATCCGAAAAACGTATTCTGCTGATTATCGTAACACCCGAGGGCGATGTGCAAAACCGCATTCTCTTTACGCATACTCCTTATAGCCAATCCGATCTGATCGAAGCCGGTAATTTCATTAACCAGAACTATGCAGGCTGTACATTGGATCAAATTCGCAGTCGCTTGGGCAGTGAATTAAAGCAATTGCGTAGTGAAATGATCAGCCTTATGAGTGCGGCGATTGAAATGGGTGGCGATGCAATTAATGAAAGCAGCGAGGCCGTGGTGCTGTCCGGAGAGCATAACTTATTGCAAGTTGATGATTTCTCGGACAACTTGAATAGCTTGAAAAGTTTATTTGAGCTATTCGAACGCAAAACTAGGCTGTTGCAACTGCTCGAATTAAGCCGGCAGGCGCACGGCGTAAAAATTTTCATTGGGGGCGAATCCGATAGCACATCGCTGGAAGAATTCAGCGTGGTGACCGCGCCTTATGAAATGGAAGGAAAAATTGTAGGTACAGTCGGTGTGATCGGCCCTAGACGCATGGCATATGAGCGCATTATCCCAATTGTCGACATTACTGCAAAGCTGCTTTCCAACAGTTTGTCGCAGCATTGAGCTTGTATCCAGCGGATTTATTACTGACTATTCACGAAGTACCCGCAATACCATTGCATTCTTTCATTAAGCCGGTAATCCAGTAATACCCAAATACTGTTAATTGATTTTCTCAGATGAAGGTAACCTTTAGAATCCATGACCTCAAAATCTCACTATCAACATGGTTCGCGCAACCGAACCGGCGTACTGCTAATAAATTTAGGAACACCTGACGCGCCAACGGCTCAGGCACTACGCCCGTATCTCAAGGAGTTTCTCAGCAATCCTCGTGTCATTGAAGTGCCCCGGCTAATTTGGTGGCCAATTCTGCATGGTTTTATCCTGCCTTTCAGGCCTAAGGCATCCGCAGAAAAATACACAAAAATCTGGATGCCGGAAGGTTCACCGCTTAAAGTACATACCGAACGGCAAACAAAACTGTTACAGGAAATGTTACAAACCCGGTTAAAAAATCCACCCATGGTCGAATACGCGATGAACATTGGCAAACCCTCAGTGGCCACCGTTCTACAAAACATGCAGGCACAAGGTTGCGAGCGCATTCTGGTCATCCCGCTCTTTCCCCAATATGCTGCCAGCAGCACCGCAGCGGCAATGGATAATGTCTTCACGGTATTAAGCCGGATGCGTAATCAACCGGCTATACGTACCGTCAAACAATACCACGATCATCCGGCTTATATCGCGGCACTCGCCCACAATGTGCGCGATTACTGGAGCGCACGCGGGCGCCCAGACAAATTAATTATCAGCTTTCACGGTACCCCGCGTTCTAGCCTGGATAAAGGTGATCCTTATCATTGCGCTTGCCAAAAAACCGGACGATTACTGGCTGAAGCATTGGCTTTGGATGCAAACCAATATGCCGTTTGTTTCCAATCGCGTTTTGGCAAAGCCAAATGGCTAACTCCATACACTGCCGTTACTCTGGAACAATTGGGCAAGGCACGAACGCAAAGGGTTGATGTGATATGCCCTGGATTTGTATCCGATTGTCTGGAAACACTGGAAGAAATTGCGATTGAAGCGAAAAATATATTTGTTCAAGCAGGTGGTAAGGAGTTTCATTATATACCTTGTCTAAACGAGCGCAACGACTGGATTCAAGCATTGGCGGATATTGCGTGCAGCCATCTTCAAGGGTGGCTGGATAATGAAGTTTCCGAGGAAGCCACGCAGTTATCAAGAAAGCTGGCTTTGGAAATGGGCGCAAAAAGCTAATCCATAAATTTTCCCCTCGTGAGCTCGAGGGGAAATAACCTTAACTCATCAATGACCGGATTGACGCATATGTTTCATCGCTTCTTCGGCATGTTTAGCAGACTCCTGGCCATGACCCATTTCAGCATGCTTGATTGCCTCTTCCAAATGCTTGATCGCTTCATCCATATGTTTATGTGCTTCAGCATGCTCCTTGCCCGCTTCTTTTGCATGCGCCAAACTTTCTTTTGCATGCGAAAGCGATTCCTTGGCATGCCCCATTTCACCATGAGCCTGAGCTTTTCCTGCATGCTCCATTGCTTCTGAGGTATGACCCGCATCCGATGCCCAAGCCTGGGTACCGGTAAAAAATGCGAATGTTCCGGCTACGATTGCTATTGATATCAATTTCATAATTATTTCTCCCTTTATAACAATACGTTAAAAGAACAAGATTTTCTATAAAATCTTAGTGGCTGGAGGAGCTTCAACATAATTACCCAATATTTATTGGAGTCACCAGCACGCTTTCAGTATATACCTAATTCAAATGTTCCGGATACTTGTCCATACTTATTACCATAATGGAATTTGAATCAAAAATAGCAACCTACGTTTCCACTAGAGCTTCTTCAACAAATAGAAATTGACCAATTCTGAAAGACACGAGGATACAACGCTGATCCTTAACGTTATATATGATACAAATAGCCATATTCGGATCTCGTTCACCACAATACAATTTAAAGAAGTCTAGCATGAAGGTAAAAGGCAAATTGGAGCCGGGCGATGCCTTTGTAAGTCAGTTTCGCTTGAGCGCAAAGTTAGGCCTTCATGGCTTCCAAGACTCGTAAATGGTTCCGGACTTGCTCGTTGAATTCAGTTCTAGCGCCACGATACACTACGAGCTTCTACTCATACTCCTCATCCACTGGAGTGGTATACGACTTGAGAATTGCCAGTGTTGCATTCCAGAAAGCTATAGCAGAGACTGTTAACTGATCATCACCGAGCAAAGTAACAAACTGACAGCTATAGACATATGTGTCATTGGCCTTAGATGCTGCTTAGTGCTTCTACGGCACGGGTTCAGTAAGATATTCGCTTTGCTTACGAACATATTCATGTGAACTTGCCATGAAGTCTACAAGAGCACATTTTAGCTCACTTTTAGCTCATTACGGTTCTCAATTTTGCACCACTCTAAAATGATCGTACCTTTTGGACTGGTTAGAGCGGTTTAATTGTGCCAACTATCGAGAATGTTCGTAGTCTCGATCCCTCACTTGAAAATGGCGCGCCCACATCGCACTTGTAGCAGCAGCTAGAAGGGGACCAACCACAGCCCAGATTCTGAGGAATGGTATCCCCGCTTGTAAAAGGTTCAGACATAGCCTATCTAGCAAAAATTAGAATACCGCATTCTCATTTATCAGATTTACCCAGCCAACATAGAAAAATTGCTATCCAATCGAATTAGACAAATAAGATATTTTTTATGAGAATCTAAAAAATATAAATGAACAGAGTACCCGAAGAATAACAACCTGATGCTACTTATTAACCTCGTATCACTCGTATCAGAAAAAATTTTGATACATTAAACAACAATGTGCTAGATCACTGAATGTTTTTCAGGTTGGGGAACATCGCTCTTTTTAACATTCTGATTTTCTGTTTTGCTCTTAGCCCAGGCCAAATCATCGGCATCGGCGTCCAGACCGTTATCTTCATTATTGCGGTCAGCGGTAAGTACTAGCTCGGTAAAGAGTGCGTAATGGTCCGAACCAAAGCTTCTGAGTCGCTTCAGATTCTGAAGCGAGAAGTGCTTGCTGTGAAACAAATGATCTAGCGGCCAGCGTAAGAACCAATAGTTGGCATGAAAAGTATTAAACATACCGCGCCCCACTCTTGGATCAAGTAATCCACTTATTTTTCTGAATAACCGCGTGGTTGCCGACCAGGCCACGTCATTCAGATCCCCGGTTACGATAACCGGCACGTCGGTATCGGCGACACTTTTAGCAATGATCACAAGCTCTGCGTCGCGTTCGGAAGATTCACTATTTTCCGTTGGGCTGGGAGGTGCGGGATGCAAAAAATGTATGCGAACTTTGTGTCCCGATGGCAGAAGTACAAGCGCATGCATTGACGGCTTATCCGGTTCTACCAGATATTCGATTTGAGTGTTCATCATTGGAAATCTGGAATAAACATGCATGCCATAGAGATTATCCAGCGGGCACTTGATCGTATAGGGATAATCGATTTCCAGGATATCCAGTTGCGTTTGCCACCAGATATCGGATTCCAGAGTTACCAGAATATCCGGTTGACACTCGCGAATCAGTGCAATCAATCCTTGTGCGTTCTGATTGGTCATCAAAACATTGGCGGTGATAATTTTAATTCGACCTTGGTTATCGGAATTGTTTGCGGCATTTACTTCTAACGGAAATATCCGTGTATAAGGGACAATCCACCATGCTTGATAGCCCAGGCAAACCAATGCAACCACAACGAGCCCCCATGTTTGCCACGATGATAAATCGAGCAGTGACAATTCCAAGACAAGTGTGAATAGTAGTACCAGAAAAAGCTGCAACCGTGGAAAGTCGAGCCCCCGTATCCACCATGCTTCATGGCGGCTGAAGGGCAAAATTGTCAGAATGGCTAATATTGTATTTGTAATCAGGAACGTAGCTAACATCAGTTGAAAAGTATATTCACTTCCTTGTAGTGTAGTCGCGCTTTAGTTTGATAATCATTCGATTTGTTAAAATAACTATCCAGCCAAATTCAGCTTCATTCAAAGTAGTGATTTTATCGCGTTATATCTATTTCTCGTCAATTAATGTTTGCATCGATACGCAACGACGTGTCCTGCGATAATGCATTCAGCGGCTCGATCGGACACAATACGAGATCTTTACAAAAATACGCGATTTTTTATTTTGATGTAATTCTGGGTTTATCTTTATATGACAGTGTGATTTTTAGCCATTTTTCTACAAATGAGCAGGGAATAATCACTCTAAACCGGGTATTCCCGATCAAGAAGACGCAATATCCCAATCCCTATGTTTGCGTGATTAA
>Ga0268299_1003191_pt1 | contig 15946 bp, 14 predicted proteins | sample NOBtaG_FD_193484 | JGI IMG/M metagenome (GOLD analysis project Ga0268299, IMG submission 193484) | Activated sludge microbial communities from bioreactor in Nijmegen, Gelderland, Netherland - NOB reactor | ecosystem: Engineered > Bioreactor > Aerobic > Activated sludge | place: Netherlands...
CTGATGTCCAACCACGGCAACTATGTAGGATCGCTTGGCGCTCTTTGTCGCTGGCTGGCGGGCAAGGCGGAAGCGCTGGGTGTCGAAATCTATCCGGGCTTTGCGGCGACAGAGGCGCTTTACGACGCGAACGGTCAGGTCATCGGCGTAGCGACGGGCGATGTCGGCATTGAAAAGAACGGCCTGCCGGGGCCCGGCTTTCAGCCAGGTGTGGAATTGCACGCCCGCTACACGGTGCTGGCCGAGGGTGTGCGGGGCTCGATCTCCAAGCAGGTGATTCGCCGCTTCGACCTCGCAGCCGGTCGGGATCCGCAGAAATACGGTATTGGCCTCAAGGAGCTTTGGGAAATCGATCCGGCCAAGCACCAGCCGGGGCGCATCGAGCATTCTTTCGGCTGGCCGCTGGACTGGAAGACCGGCGGCGGTTCGTTTCTCTATCATTTCGAGAACAATCAAGTCGCCGTCGGCTTCGTGGTCCACCTGAACTACAAAAATCCGTACTTGTCGCCGTTCCAAGAGTTCCAGCGTTTCAAGACCCATCCCTTGGTTCGGGCCACCCTGGAAGGTGGGCGGCGCATTTCGTATGGCGCGCGCGCTATTTCCGAGGGTGGTTGGCAATCGGTTCCCAAACTCAGCTTTCCCGGCGGAATTTTGGTGGGTGACGCGGCCGGCTTCGTCAACGTGCCGCGCATCAAGGGCAGCCACAACGCGGTGCAGTCCGGCATCTTGGCCGCCGACGCGCTCGTGAAGGCTTTGGCGAGTGACAACGCCCCGGCCAGCCTCGATAGCTACGACTCAGCGTGGCGGGGCAGCGCCATCGGCCGCGACCTGAAGCCGGTGCGCAATGTCAAACCGCTGTGGTCGCGCTTCGGGCTGGGCGGCATCGCCATGGGGGGCTTTGACATGTGGTGCCAGCAGTTGTTTGGCATTTCTCCTTTCGGGACCCTAGCGCATGGGAAGGCCGATCATGAATCGATCGAGCCGGCAGCACAGCACCAGCCCATCTCTTATCCAAAGCCCGACGGAAAGCTGACGTTTGACCGTCTGTCATCCATATTCGTGTCCAACACCAACCACGAGGAGAATCAGCCACCACATCTGCATGTCAACGACCCCGCACTGCAGCGTCAGAGCGAGTATGGCGTTTATGCTGGGCCGTCGCAGCACTATTGCCCGGCTGGCGTCTATGAGTGGGTCGCCGACGGCTCCGATGTTCGGCTGCAGATCAACGCGCAGAACTGCGTGCACTGCAAGACATGCGACATCAAGGATCCCAACCAGAACATCGACTGGGTTCCGCCCGAAGGCGGCGGCGGCCCCAACTATGCCGCAATGTAGCCGCTAGCCGTTCACGAGGACGGGTGGTCGCTTTTCGCGGGCAGCCGCCTGCGCCCCCGGGCATCCTCGCCCATGCAGCTACGGACCTAGTGCGCTGCTTCCACGGCCAGACATCGCTTGAATGTCATCTCCTGCGCCAGATAGAGTTCCGTTTCATGTACTCAGCGCGAGCGGAGGGCGGGACAGCAGGCGGTCGCTCTCCTCGATTAAGTCGGCATGAGGATGCAACCAGGCTAAATTTTTCTTCCCATGCCTTTTGATGTCAATCAGAACTCGGCGACCTTGCCCCAGGCCGCGGTTTTCAACCGCTCGGGCCGGAAATGCGCCGGATCAACGATCGGTGGCTTTCCTGTGATGATGTCTGCGATCATGTGCCCTGCACCAGGTCCGATCGCAAAGCCATGGCCGCTGAACCCGGCCGCAAGGATGAAGCCGGGAATGCTTTCTATCTCGCCAATGACGGGGACGCCGTCAGGTGTGCTGTCGATATACCCGGCCCAGGCGTCTGAAATCGACAGGTTCCGAACCTCTGGAATCAGCTCACACGCGCGCTGATAGGTCAGGCGAATCTGCGCCATGTCGGGCCGAGGATCGAGAATGCGGTTACGCTCCATTGGAGTGATGTCGTCTAGCGACCACTTTTCCAGGCTTTCATGACCTTGCCGCCACCCGTCCAGCCCCCCAGGAGAGAGGCTGCGCCAGCGGCGAGCGAACATGGGCAGGAACTCCCGCCCGAACCGAACTTGCTGTGGCGTGGGGTCGACGCGCGCCCGGCCGCTGATCGCCAGTGTATAATGGCCATTGCCGCGGCGCGTAAATGAAACATCAGGCGCGGCAAGGGCGACAGGCAGTTCTGATGTGCCCGGAGCGACCGCCAGGATAGATGAGCGTATGGAGGCCTGTGGGAACCGGATGCCTAACTGATGGCAGAAGGAGGAAGCCCATGCGCCGCCTGCCATGACCACGGTTCTGGTGGTTATCGTGCCTTTTTCGGTAACCACCCCGCTGACCCGACCGGCGCTCAGCTCGATGCCCCGCGCGGCGCATAACTGATGCACGGAGCCGCCCGCGGCCATGATGCCGCGAGCGGCAACCGGCACTGCACGTGAGGGATCCGCCGTTCCGTCGGTTGGCGAGAACACTCCACCCTTCCATTTGCGGCCGGTCGGCTTGCCCCGCTCGGTGGCCTCCTGACCGCTCAGCATGTGTGTCGTGACCCCGACGGTGCTCGCGAAGTCACGCCACTTTGCCCATCCGGCCAATTGGGTCTCGTCCTGAGAAAGGTAAAGCAACCCACAGCGTCGGAAGCCGGTGTCTTCGCCGGTCTCCGCGGCGACGTTTTCCCACAGCTCAAGGCTCTTGGTGGCCATCGGTAGTTCGCGTGCGTCGCGGTTCTGCTGACGGCACCAGCCCCAGTTCCGGCTCGACTGTTCGGCGGCGACGCGTCCCTTTTCGAGTAAGGCAACCCGAACGCCCCGGCGCGCCAAGTAGTAGGCGGTGAACACGCCCACCACGCCACCACCGATGACGACCACGTCCGCCTCTCGAGGCAGGTCGGCGCTGGACTCGATATGTAGGAGGGGCGCGGGCATGGGAACTCCTTTGTTCTATTCATTCTAGCTCAGCCACTCGACAACGTGCTGCGGCCGATTGCTGGCGGGCAGAATATCCTGCTGTTAGTTTGTGTCGGAGCGGCAGAATTCGCGCGTTAATGGATGCGTCACATACCGTAGGTCTCGTGCGGGCAGACCTCGCACCGTCGGGCGTGCCGCGGGACGAATCGCTGTCTGCTCCGCCGGACTTGGCACTTCATGCTGCCCAGCGGCACACTTTTGGCGCCTCCACGGCGCTGGCGGGGGTGACACGGCTAGTCATTCGAGGATTCTACCTGCGGAGGAAAGGTGCCTTGGAGGCGATGACCGCTTCGCGCTTTCGAGAGAGTCCGCACGGCGGAATGCCGTGAGGGCCGCGCGGGCGCATGCAGTACTAAACGCCGACGGCGCTGCCCGACGGCGCCGGCGCTTCACCCGTGGGGCACGGCTTCACCTATTCCCCTTGTCAGCGACGTCCGTGGCCGCGGCATGCTGGCGGCCGTGGAGCTTGTGACGGACAAGGGCGCGAAGACGCCTTTGCCCGGCGCCGCCGAGCCTGGCCGGCGCATTTTCGATCGCGCTTGGGATAACGGTCTTATCATCCGCGCCTTTGCGCAGGGTGTGCTGGGCTTTGCACCGCCGCTCTGCTGCACAGAAGCGGACATTGACGCCATTGTCGAGCGGACCCGCACGGTCCTCGATCTGACCTTGGCCGACCCGGATATCCGGAGTCTGTAACGGGGTGAGGGCCCCGGGCCGGCTGAGAGACTATATCATGTAGTGGATATGAGGTCTTCCGTGGTGTGGGCTGGATTCAATCCGGGCTTCCACGCGGAAGACCTGCCGCATGAGAGCCTCGCTCAAAACCGCCTCCGGCGTGCCCTGAGCCACGAGTCTGCCCCCGTCGAGGATCAGAAGCTGGTCGCAGAACATGGCAGCATGATTGATGTCATGTAGTGCGACTATGGTGGTTAGAGCGAGCTCGCCGACCAGCTTCAGCAGCGCGATCTGGTGTTGAATATCGAGGTGATTGGTCGGCTCGTCCAGCAGTAGTTCGCGGGGTGCTTGTGCCAGCGCGCGCGCCAGATGCACGCGCTGGCGTTCACCGCCTGAGAGGCTGTGCCATGTTCTGTGAGCGCGCTCCCGCATGCCTACCCGATCCAGGGCCGCGTTGACGGCTGCCTCGTCACCCTGGCTCCAGCCGCTGAATGGAGAGCGGTGCGGGATACGACCGAGGCTGACCACGTCTCGCACCCGCACATTGGCCTCGGTCGTTGCTTGCTGCTCGACCAGCGCCATGCGTCGGGCCAAGGCGCCTCGCCCAATTGTCCGGAGATCGCGTTCTTCAAGAAAGACCTGTCCACCGGCCGGTCGCCGTAACCCCGCCAGCAGACGCAGTAGCGACGACTTGCCCGATCCGTTCGGCCCGAGCACGCCCAGGACCTTGCCGGGCCGTACCGAGAGGGACACCCCATCGATAATCCTGATCTTGCCTACGGACCAGACCAGGTTCTCTGCCCTAATGCTCATGTCGTGCTCTTTGCCCGATAGAGAATGATCGAGAAGGCGGGTACGCCGACCAACGCCGTCACCACGCCGATGGGCAGAACCTGCTGGGGCAGAACGACCCGCGATGTGATGTCCGCCAACACCATGAAAATGCCACCGGCCACCATGCAGGTCGGAAGCAGTCGAATGTGATTGTGGCCGACGATGAAGCGCGCCCCATGCGGCACCACGAGACCGACGAAACCGATCGAGCCGACCATGGAGACGATCGTTGCCGTCATCAGCGCCGTGGTGGCGAAGAGGGCAATGCGGACGATGTTGACGGGAATACCGAGTGAGGCGGCAGCATCGTCTCCAAATGCGAATGCATCGAGCGCGCTGGCGAAGTACATGCATATCAAAAAGCCGATGACCACGACGATCAGGATGAGTTGAAACTCAGGCCAGCGCACGCCTCCAAAACTGCCCAGCAGCCAGAACATGACGTCGCGCGTCTGCTGCGCATTGCCTGAGGTCGTCACCACGTAGGAGGTCAAGGCATTGAACAACTGCGAGGCCGCAACGCCCGCCAGAATTGTCTTGCTGGCCCCGCCGCGCGCGCCGTGGGAGAGCAATGCCACAAAGGCAAAGGCGACGAAGGCACCCACGAACGCGCCGGCAGAAAGCGTGACCGTTCCGACGCCGACACCTAGAATGATGATGCTGACGGCGCCGGTGGAGGCACCCGCCGAGATGCCCAGCACGTATGGCTCGGCCAAGGGGTTGCGCAACAGCGATTGCAAAACGGCCCCGCTTACCGCAAGACCTGCGCCGCAGCAGGCACCGACCAGCGCTCGGCTCAGCCGGTAGTCCCAAATCACGCTTTCCTGGATGGGGTTGAGCGCGACTGCCGACCAGCCAATCTTGTTGGTCATTGCGGCGAAGGTGGTCTCGATCGAAATAGACATCTCGCCGATCCCGGTGCCTGCCGCTATGGTCAGCAGCAAAAGCAACCCACCCAATGTGATGAACAGGCCGAGACCGGCGTGTTCCCATGTTTTGTCAGTCGTCGCGTTCACTTGGCGAGACCAAGCTTTTCCAGCTGATCAGCCACTTCTTCGGCGCCGTAAATGGTGCGAATGGTCGGGTTCATCGCCGACGCCTGCATCATCACGACACGACCCTTCTTGACAGCATCGAGCTGGCTCACCGCCGGATCGGAGTTGAGGAAGGCGATCTTGTTTTCGGCCCTGTCGAGTTCCCAGCGATTGCGATCGGACTCACCAACCACGATCACGTCTGGGTTGGTAGCCATGATGCCTTCCCAGCTCACAGTCGGCCATTCAGCCTCGGTGTCGATGGCATTGTGCCCGCCAAGCAGGTCGGCAATGAAGCCCGAGGCGCCGTTCTTGCCACCCAGATATGCGTCATCGGCGGGCGAGGGACTGGAAAACCAGAAGACATAGGAAAGGTCAGCAGCCTCGGTGCCGACGCGCGCGCGCAGCGCTGCCTCGCGGGCCTTGAACTCAGCGATCAGCGACTGACCGCGGTCTTGCACGTCGAAGATCTGCGCCAATTCGTCGATCTCCTGATAGACATAATCCATGCTCCAGAGGTAGTCGCGGCTGCCATAGGCGTCCTTGGTGTCGTTAGTCACTGCGCAGATTCCGGGTGCGAGATAGTTGCCAATGCCGAGGCGATCGAAGTCCTCGCGCTGGGCGACCTTGCTGTCCGGACCCATCAGGATGGGCAGTTGTGCCGAAACGAAGTCGGGGTCCTCGGCTAGAACCGACTCTAGGCTAGGCGTTTCGACACTCAGCAATTTGACGCTGTCGCTGGCTTCCTGCAGTTCGGGCAGAACTTTCGTCGGCCAGAATGCGGTTCCCACCATCCGGTCTTCAAGCCCGAGCAACAGCATGATCTCGGCACTGTTCTGGCCCAGGGCGACGGCCCGCTCCGGGGCCTTGTCGAAGGTTACCGAGACGCCGCAGTTCTCGATCGTCAGGGGGTAGGTGGTGGAAGCGGCGAAGGTCGGCGTCGCGTTGGCGCAAAGGGCCATGGCGAGCGTTGCAGTAAGGACTCTGGTGGATGACATGGTGTTTTCTTGCGCGTTTGAAATCGGTCTGAAGCAGTCGGCGCGGCTGCTTTAGGCGCCCGTCCGGCAGAAAACAAGAGTATTTGCATCATATTTCTTTTCGGAGACGCGCTTCGGCCCTGCTGTGCGGACGTGGACATTTCGCCGCCAGGTCGGCGATCAGGGGCCCTGGCGCACGGCCCGGTGCCCAGGCATGCAAATTCAAAGAGATATGCCGTCGGTAGCAGTGCTTTCAGCGCAACATGCCGCGCCGAGAGCCGATGATGGACCTGACCAGATCGCTCCTGCACCTCCCGATGTGCTTGCGGTACCAGGCCGAACACACGACCAGGAGCATCCGCATTGTGAGTAAGATGAAGACCTATTCCATAGCGCTCATCCCCGGTGACGGAATCGGACCAGCCGTTACGGAGGCTGCCTGGCAGGTGGTCGAGGCTGTCGCACGCGGCGCGGATTTCACGGTGCATGCCACGCGCCTGCCATGGTCATGCGACCATTACCTGGAAACCGGCGCCATGATGCCGGAGGACGGCGTGGAAATCCTGCGCGGCCGCGACGCTATCCTGCTGGGTGCTGTTGGCTGGCCAAGGAAGGTCCCCGATTCCATCTCGCTGCACGGACTGTTGCTGCCCATCCGCAAGGCCTTTCGGCAATATGCCAACATCCGGCCCCATCGGCTGTTGCCGGGCGTGGAGGGGCCGCTGAGGAAATCCGAGTTCGACATCCTTTGCGTACGTGAGAACACCGAGGGTGAATATTCAGGCGCCGGCGGGCGCGTGCATCAGGGAACCGAAGACGAGGTCGCTGTCGAAACCGCCATCTTCACCCGCAAGGGTGTCGAACGTATCCTGCGCTTCGGCTTCGAGCAGGCCCGCCGTCGGCGCGGCAAGCTGGCCTCGGTCACCAAGTCCAATGCCCAGCGGCACTCGATGGTCTTCTGGGACGAAGTGACCCACGAACTGGCGCGCGAATACAGCGATGTGGAAGTGACGAGCTATCACATCGACGCCATGGCGGCCCGCATGGTGATGGCGCCGGAAACGCTGGATGTGGTGGTCGCCTCGAACCTCTTCGGCGACGTGCTGACGGATCTGGGCGCTGCGATCCAGGGAGGACTCGGCTTCGCAGCATCCGCAAATCTCAATCCGGATCGCAGCACGCTATCCATGTTCGAGCCGGTCCATGGCTCTGCGCCTGACATTGCCCATCTCGGCATCGCCAATCCCATTGCTGCGATCTGGTCTGCCTCGATGATGCTGGACCACCTGGGCGAAACCGATGCGGCCGCTCGCATCATGCAAGCCATAGAAGCCATTACCGCGCGGGGGATGGGCACGGTCCCCGGCGAGCACAAGACAGATGATATCACCCGAGCCGTCCTAACGGCCCTGCACTGACATGGAGCACGAAATGACCGCACTGACCGACCCCGACCTGTTCCGCCAGCAGGCCCTTATCGATGGCAACTGGATCGACGCCGCCTCCGGCAAGACCGTTGATGTGGTCGATCCCGCCAGCGGCAGGACTATTGGCACAATTCCCGATCTCGGCCGCGACGAGACCCGGCGGGCTATCGAAGCGGCCGAAAAGGCCTTTGCCAGCTTCCGGCGCACCAGCCATGCGGCGCGCGCGGCCATGCTGGAGAAGTGGTACGGCCTGATCCTCGACCACCAGGAAGACCTGGCGCGCATCATGACGCTAGAGCAGGGCAAGCCACTGGCCGAGGCGCGGGGCGAAATCGTCTACACCGCCTCCTTCGTCAAGTGGTATGCCGAGGAAGCTCGGCGCATTGGCGGCACGACCATCCCGGCGGCGCAAGCGGACCGGCGCATCCTGGTGCTCAAGGAACCTGTGGGCGTCGCGGGCATCGTCACGCCCTGGAATTTCCCGGCCGCCATGATCACCCGCAAGGTCGCTCCGGCCATTGCCGCGGGATGCACCACTGTGATCAAGCCCTCGGAGTTCACGCCCTATTCAGCCCTGGCCTTGGCCGTGCTTGCGCAGCGCGCCGGTATCCCCAGTGGCGTCGTCAATGTCGTCACCGGCCTGCCGGCTGAGATCGGTGCCGAACTGACCGGCAACACGGCGGTGCGCAAGATCTCCTTCACCGGCTCGACCCGCGTCGGTGCCTTGTTGATGCGTCAATCGGCGGACAGCATCAAGAGGCTCAGCCTGGAGCTCGGCGGGAACGCCCCGTTCATCGTCTTCGACGATGCCGACATCGACATGGCCGTCGAAGGAGTCATGACATCCAAGTTCCGCAATGGCGGCCAGACCTGCGTCTGCGCCAACCGCATCCTGGTGCAGAGCGGCGTCTATGATGCCTTCGCCGAGCGGCTGGCAGCGCGGGTCTCCGCGCTCAAGGTCGGCCCGGGCGCCGAAGACGGCACGCAGATCGGCCCGATGATCAACCGGGCCGCCATCGACAAGATCGAGCGGCATATCGAAGATGCGCTGGCCAAGGGCGCAAGCATATTGGGGACGCGACCAGCGCTGCCCGATGGCGACCACTATGCGGCTCCCGTGGTCCTGGCTAACGCCAATACCGACATGCTGCTGGCCAATGAGGAAACCTTCGGGCCAGTGGCGCCGCTCTTCCGCTTCGACACAGAAGCAGAGGCCATCGCGATCGCCAACGGGACACCCTTTGGGCTGGCTGCCTATTTCTACACGCAGGGGCTCAAGCGCGCCTGGCGCGTCGGCGAAGCCCTGGAGTTCGGCATGGTCGGACTCAACACGGGCGTCATTTCCATGGAAGTGGCCCCCTTCGGCGGCGTGAAGCAGTCCGGCATCGGCCGCGAGGGTGGACAGGCCGGCATAGAGGAGTACCTCGAAACCAAGAGCTTCCACATCGGCGGCCTCGACTGACAAAGATGACCGGCTCTCAGGAGGCCCGGTCTTTCCTTGTCGCCGAGTTTCAGCAGACTGGCGAACCACAGCGCTTGCCGCGCCATCGGCACTGCGATCGACGTCGAGATGGGTAGCCAAACGCATCCTCGCTCCGGTTCCCCGCCCCAAAAAAAGAGCGCTTCCATGAACACCATTTCCTCAGCATCGAAGCGGCACGCGCCCGCGATCGATAACGTGGAGGGAGGTCGCCTCGTGCCCCCCCAGCGTGATGTGATGCTGACGGCAGCCACTACGGCTCATTCAGGCGGGCGACCGGGAGCTAGGGCGGGGTGCTCGCATGCTGGCGGAGTGGCTCCGGGACGAACGCGTTCGATCCTTCGTCGCCCATGATCTGGCCGCAAACGCCGCGGCGTTTCTTGATCAACTCAAGGCGTGACCAGCAAGACCATAGAACCAAGGTTCGTCCTTCTGGCGGTTGAGGAAGCGATGCCCCTTGGACATGGTGGTCACCACCTCGGCAACTGAGAGTCCGCATTGCTCAAGAAAGGCCGCGTAGGGACCGTCGCCTTCACGAGTATCGACGCGAACAAACTGGCCCTTGAGGGTTTCCAGGTGGGCGGCGGTGAGATGGAGTGCGTCCTCGCTATTGGTCGCTGCAACCGGGCCGACGACGTAACCGCGTCCGAAATCGCGCTTCATCGAATAACCGACGATTTGGCCTCCGCGCCGCAAGACGCAGATTGATGCATTCCCCGACAGCAGGGTCAGGAGTCTTTCGCGGCTTCTGCCGAAGGCAAGGCTGTCGATGGGCAGAATCTCCGCGAGCCGGTCGGTACCAAGGGCGCTCAGTTCGCCATTCACGGGCGGAAGCGACGGAAGCTTGCGAACCAGTTCACCCTGACGCATATGGACCGATGCCTCATCGACAAAGCCAAGCGACAGGTAGAGGCCATGGGCGGCCCGGGTGGAGTTGAGCGCCAGGTCGCGCCCGCGGCAATGCTCAAGCACATGGTCCATCAGCCAGCGCCCACCACCCTGCGCCTGGGTGCGCGGCGAGGTGACCACCAGGCCCACTGTGGCGAAGTCCTCGCCGTGCGGAAACCACATGGCGGTGCCGAAGACCCTCCCGATCCCGTCGATGGCGGCGAGTCCTTTGCCGGCGCGGATCAGGAAGTCCCAGTCCTTGGGCCGATGCGGCCAGCCAACTGAAGCAGTCAGTGCGTGCAACAGGTGCACGTCAACATCGGCGATGTCGCGCGCGACAAGTTCGAAAGACTTCAGCCGCACCGATTGTCGCATTCAACTCATCCGCTATCTCGCCGTGGGTCCCATTCCAGCGGCAGGTTATGACATCCGCTGGATATTGCAGCGCTGCCTCAGGCTATTGCAGCAGAGTGCCGTGAGAAGGTCGGCAGGTTCGACTGGTTTCCCTCAGCAATTCGGAATCTTTGCCTGAAGCGAAGCGCCATTCGGCAGGGAACACTGTGTTCCACCCCCCATGCTGTCGGCATTCAACAATTTATGCAAGGCAGGGTGACTGGATGAACGCGGAGGAGATCCTCGCCAAGCTGGTTGCGTTTCCCACCGTCGTCGGCACGCCGAACCATGCCATCGTCGACTGGATCAGCTCCTATTGTCGGTCTCATGGAGCTATGGTCACGGTTCTCGCGGGTCCCGAAGGCGACCGTGCCAACCTGTTTGCAACCATCGGACCCAGCCAGGGCAGGGGCTATATCCTCTCGGGTCACATGGACGTGGTACCGGCGCAGGAAGTCGGCTGGACCAGCGATCCCTTCGCGCTGCGCCGCGATGGAACCAAGCTTTTTGGCCGCGGCACAAGCGACATGAAGGGCTTTCTCGCCTGTGCCCTGGCTGCGCTGCCCGTGCTCGCCAGGCAGGGTCTGCGCCAGCCGATGCATTTTGCATTTTCCTATGACGAGGAAGCCGGTTGTCGGGGTGCCCCGCACCTCCTCGCGGCCTTGTCCGGTCTCTGCGAGCGCCCACTGGGCGCCATCATCGGTGAGCCGAGCCGCATGCAGGCGGTGCGGGCGCACAAGGGCAAGGCCGCTGCGCGACTGGAGGTGACCGGCAGGTCTGGCCACTCCTCCCGTCCGGACCTGGGGCTCAACGCGGTCCACGCGATGGCAGGTATCGTTACGCAGATTGTCGAATATGGCCGTCAGCTCGAAGGGGCGGCGCTGGATTTGCAGTTCGAGCCACCCTATTCGACCGTGCAGGTTGGTGTGATGCAGGGCGGTCAGTCCGTCAACATCATTCCCGACCGCTGTGTTGCCGAGATCGAGCTCCGCGCCGTGCCGGGTGTCAGCCCAACCGCGCTGCTCGAGCCAATAAAGGCTGCGCTGATTGCGCTGGGCGAGAGCGGGTACGAGATCGCTTGGCGCGAACTTGCCACCTATCCGGGGCTGTCGCTGGCAAAGGACAGCGCCCTGTCATCGCTGCTTGCGGACCTGACGCAGCAACAGGTGTTGCCGGCCGTCAGCTACGGCACCGAGGCAGGGCTTTACCAGCAGGCCGGCATCGACGCGATCATTTGCGGCCCCGGCGATATCGGGCGCGCCCACAAGCCCGACGAATATATCGAAACCACCGAACTCGTCGCCTGCCAGTCGCTGATCGAAAACCTCGGCGCGCGGCTGGCCGCATAAGGAAAGGACGCTCCCATGGCAGCATTCCTGTTCAATTCCGACGCGGCCCGTGCTGCTGTCTTTCGCGATGTTTTCGCGCGCGAAGTGCCCGATCTGCAGTTCTTCGAGCCGTCCGATTCCATCGATCCCGAAGCGGTGCGCTACCTCATCACCTGGACTGTGCCCGCAGACCTGGCGCGCTACCGCAACCTCGAAATGCTATTCTCGATCGGCGCCGGCGTCGACCAGTTCAACTGGGAGGGGCTGGCCGATGGCGTCAAGCTGGTGCGTATGGTCGAGGAGGGGATCATCCGCATGATGGAAGAGTATGTGGCGCTCGGCGTACTTGCCTTGCACCGGCAGTTGCCCTCCTATAGGGCGCAACAGCAAGATCGCGTGTGGAAGCCGCTTCCGGCACATCAGGCCAGCCAGCGTCGGGTGGGCTTTCTCGGATTGGGCGTATTGGCTAACGCGGCCATCGAGCGCCTCAAGCCCTTTGGGTTCCCGATAGCCGGGTGGAGCCGGAGCTCGAAGAGTATTGACGGGGTCACGTGCTTTCACGGGGCCGAGGCTCTGCGCGGCTTTCTCGCCCAGACTGACATCCTGATATGCCTCTTGCCGTTGACGCAGGAGACCCGCGGTATCCTCAATGCGCAGCTATTCGCAGGGCTGCCCCATGGGTCGCAATTGCTGCATGTCGGCCGGGGCCCGCATCTCGACCAGGAGGCGCTGGTCGCCGCGCTGAACTCAGGTCAGCTCTCCGCGGCCATGCTTGATGTCACCGATCCGGAGCCGCTGCCACCCGACCATCCGCTCTGGTCACATCCGCGGGTGCTGATCACCCCCCATATCGCCTCCGTCACGCAGCCGCACAGCGCGGCGCGGACGGTGGTGGAAAACATCCGGCGTCACCGCGCCGGTGAGGAACCGATCGGACTGGTCGATCGCAGGCTCGGCTATTAGCAAGGAACGTTACTATGTCACTTCTCAAGACCATCGACCCCAATCCCGCCTTCGAACCCACTCATGCCAAGCCCGAAGCCGGGCGCCTGATTTCCGGCGACCCCGCCTTCAAGTCCTGACCACAGGATTCCGACAAGGGCGACAAGATACGCACGGGGGTCTGGGAGGCCACACCAGGCGTTACCCATTCGAGCAAGGGCACGATGTACGAGTTCTGCCACATCCTGTCCGGCGTGATCGAGATCGAGGAGAAGGGTGGCGAGACCCGCACATACCGCGCCGGCGACAGCTTCGTGATGAAGCCAGGGTTTGTGGGCGTCTGGCGCACCATCGAAACAGTTCGCAAGATTTTCGTCTGCGTGTACGAATAATCACGATCGAGCGCGCGGTGGCCTCAGCTTCGCGCGCGCTCAGCTCCGCCGCTCGATGGTTGGTGCGATTGCCGTCAAGCCGTGAAAATGCTCTCCAGCGGCACATGGGATTTTACGAGGGGAGACTTCAGAACGACGAAAGTGAAATACTTGTCGATGCCGAGATCCAGCTCGATCAGCCGTTCGATGATCGCCTGATACTCGCTGATACCGGCGGTGACGAATTTCACCAGGTAGTCATATCCGCCCGAAACCAGATGGCACTCAACCACGGCATCGATCTTCTCAACCGTCGAGAGAAAGCGGGAGAAATCGATGGGGCGGTGATTGCGGAGCGTTATTTCCGTGAAGACGGTCAAGGTCTGTCCCAGCTTTGCCACGTCGATCTGCGCGCTGTAGCCGGTAATGAAGCCTTCCGATTGCAGTTTCTTGACCCGCATCAGGCAGGGGCTGGGTGACAGGTTGACCAGTTCGGCGAGTTCGACATTGGAAATCCGCCCGTTCTTTTGCAGTTCGGCCAAAATTCTGATGTCGATCCTCTCGAGCTTCATAGCAGTACCCACTCCAATATCCGTGCTCCGACGCTCCTCAGCGGGGCTCTGCGCAACCGGCTGCGGTGCTGCCGTAGGCGGGCGCGCCGCGTTTGCCGCACTCACCGACCGACAGGACGCCGCGCAGCATCCTCCCAGTTGTTCACGCATTCGGCACAGCCGTCCAGTGAATCGTCTCGCGGGGGAATGATGTCGTGTGTCGGTCCAAATGCTCCCCGGTCCTGCATCATACAACCTTGCCGCACTGCCACGCACTGCCACGCATTGCAATTCGTCGCGCCCGGCGCTGATCGCCATTGTACAGCCGCCATTGCTGCGGCGCGTCACGGCAACGTCGGGCGCTGCGAGGGCGGCCGGCAGCTCGGGCATGCCCGGTGCAACCGCCAGGATCGACGAGCGCACGGAGGCCTACGGAAACCTGATGTCGAGCTGATGACAGAAGGAGGAAGCCCATGCGCCGCCTGCCATGACCACCGTCGTGGTGGCGACCGCTTTTGTAACCACCTCGCTGACCCGTCCGGCGCTCAGCTCAATGCCCCGGGCAGCGCAGAACTGCACAGAGCCGCCCGCGGCCATGATGCCACACGCCGCAACTGGCACAGCGCGTGAGGGGTCGGCCGTTCCATCAGGTGAGAACATACCACCCTTCCATCTGCGGCCGGTGGCGCTGACCGCTCGCTCGCCTCCCGGGTGGAGAGCATATGCGTGGTGACCCCGGCGGTGCGTGCAAAGTCGCGCCATTTCGCCCAGGCGGCCAATTGGCTCTCATCGTCGGAAAGATAGAGCAGCCCGCAGCGCCGGAAGCTTGTGTCTTCGCTGGTTTCCTTTGCGACATTATCCAAGAGTTCGAGGCTCTTGGTGGCCATCGGTAGTTCGCGTGCGTCGCGATTCTGCTGACGGCACCAGCCCCAGTTCCGGCTCGACTGTTCGGCGGCGACGCGTCCCGTTTCGAGTAAAGCAACCCGAACGCCCCGGCGCGCCAAGTAATAGGCGGTGAATACGCCCACCACGCCGCCACCGATGACGACGACGTCCGCCTCTCGAGGCAGATCGGCGCTGGACTCGATATGTAGGAGGGGCGCGGGCATGGGAACTGCTTTGTTCCGGTCATTCTAGCGCACCTGCCCGGCAACGTGCGGCAGCCGATTGCTATCTGTCAGAATTATCTGCTGTTAATGCCTGTATGCGTGGCAGAATGTGCGGTCGTCGGGCTGGAGACCCGGAAGCCCCATCGCTTCCCAGCGCCATTCGGGCTGACTTGGTGCCTCTCGGCGGGGTCACAGGACGAACCGCTGTCTGGCCCGGCGGATTTAGCACTTCATGCTGCCCGGCGGCACACTTTCGGCGACTCTGTGGGGCTTGCGAGCGTGACACTGCTCATAACTTGAGGCGTCCACCTGAGGAGGAAAGGGCGCCTTGGAGACGAGCGATCGGTTGGCACCTCTCGTGGGAGCCCAAGCCGCCTGGAGAACAATGTCTTGGAGCCACCAGATGGACGATGCGACTCTGTTGCCTAGTGTGGGCCGAGGTGCCGGGTCGCAAATTGATCCCAATGCACTGGGGCGAGAGGATAGCACAATGACCGTGTCTATAGAGTCGGCTTCGACCCAGGATTTGGCGCTTTCCGTGCGCAATCTCACCGTCAGCTTGCCCGAGGGCATGGAACGGCAGCATGCAGTCGAGAACCTGTCCTTCGATCTCAAACGTGGCCAGATCCTGTGCATCATAGGAGAATCCGGCTCGGGCAAGTCGGTCACCGCCAATGCCATCATGGGCCTTCTGCCCAAGATGATCCGGGTCGCCGGCGGCGCTGTCGATCTTGAAGGCCGCAGCATAATGGGCCTGCCTCCCGGCGAACTCCGCAGTTTGCGCGGTCGCGTTGTCTCCATGATCTTTCAGGATCCACTATCGGCGCTTAATCCATTGATGACCGTGGGAGATCAGATCACGGAAGTCATGGCCGCCCATGGCATCGGAACGTCTGAATCCCGACGAAGCCGCGCCATGGAAATGCTGGCCGAAGTCGGACTGCCTGATCCGCCGCTGATGTACC
>Ga0268299_1003192_pt1 | contig 15941 bp, 15 predicted proteins | sample NOBtaG_FD_193484 | JGI IMG/M metagenome (GOLD analysis project Ga0268299, IMG submission 193484) | Activated sludge microbial communities from bioreactor in Nijmegen, Gelderland, Netherland - NOB reactor | ecosystem: Engineered > Bioreactor > Aerobic > Activated sludge | place: Netherlands...
CACCGAGTGGGCGCTTGGTGGGGGCGCACCCTTTGGGCCGGGGTACCCAAGGGCCGTGCGCGGTGTTGCGCCGCTTGCCCGGGCGGCCAGCCCGGGCTGCGCACCGCGCCTTGCGCACGGCCCTTGGCCACCCCGGCGCGGGCACGCTGGGTTCGTTCACAGCTTCTGAGGCTGGCCGCCGCCGACCGAGTCAACGAAAGCCGGCGGTGGCACGAGCCGCCTCGTGCACGAGTGCCGGCCCGCGGTAGATGAGCCCGGTGTAGATCTGCACGAGGTCGGCTCCGGCGTCGAGCTTGGCGAGCGCGTCGTCGCCGCTCATCACGCCGCCGACGCCGACGATCACGATGCCCTGGCCGAGCCGCGCGCGCAGCGCACGAACGACGCGGTTGCTCGGCTCGAAGAGCGGCGCGCCGCTCAGGCCACCGGCCTCGCCGGCGAGCGGGTGGCTCTTGACCGCGTCGCGCGAGACCGTCGTGTTGGTGGCGATCACACCCTCGATGCGGTGCCGGCGCAGCGTGTCGGCGACGGCGTCGACCTGCTCTTCGTCGAGGTCGGGTGCGATCTTCACAAACAGCGGCACCGGCCGGCCGAGCCGTGCCGAGAGTTCGGCGCGGCGCCCTCGCAGCGCGGTCAGCAGCGAGTCGAGCGCACGGTCGCCCTGCAGTGCGCGCAGGTTCTTCGTGTTCGGGCTCGAGATGTTCACCGTCACATAGTCGGCGTGCGGGGCGACGGCCGACAACGCAGCGAGGTAGTCGTCGGCGGCGCTGTCGATCGGTGTCGCCGCGTTCTTGCCGATGTTCAGGCCGACGATGCCGCCGGCGGCGCGAAAGCGCCGTGCCCTGACGACGTTGGCGACGAAGGCGTCGAGCCCCTGGTTGTTGAATCCGAGCCGGTTGATCAGCGCGCGGGCCTCCGGCAGTCGGAACAGCCGTGGCCTCGGGTTGCCCTCCTGTGGCCTTGGGGTCACCGTGCCGACCTCGATGAAGCCGAAGCCCATCGCGCCCAGCCCGTCGATGCAGCGGCCGTTCTTGTCGAGCCCGGCAGCGAGCCCGATGCGGTTGGGGAAGGTCAGCCCCGCCAGCGTCAACGGGCTGGCGATGCGGGGCCGCCGCCACAGCGCCTGCAGCGGCGTGTTCTGCAGACGCTCGATGGCGTCGAGCGTCAGGTCGTGTGCACGCTCGGCGTCCAGACCGAACAGGAAAGGGCGCACCAGCGGGTAGGGGACGAGCGACATCGCGCCGATTGTCGCCGCCGGTCCGCGGGCAGTCGGGCTGCCGATAATCGCTGGCATGACGCAGGACGAACTGAAGGCGCTGGTCGGCCGCGCCGCGATGGACGAGGTGCCCGCCGGCGCCGTCGTCGGTGTCGGCACCGGGTCGACGGTGAACCACTTCATCGAAGCGCTGGCGGAGCGGCGCTCGACGATCACCGGCGCGGTGTCGAGCTCGGAGCAGAGCACGGCGAGGCTGCGCGCACATGGCATCCGCGTGCTCGACGCGGCCGAGGTCGAGCGGCTGCCGGTCTACATTGACGGTGCCGACGAGATCGACCCGCAGGGTTGCATGATCAAAGGCGGCGGCGCCGCGCTGACGCGCGAGAAGATCGTCGCCGACCTCGCCGAGCGATTCGTCTGCATCGCCGACCAGTCGAAGTGGGTGGCGACGCTCGGCCGCTTTCCGTTGCCGGTGGAGGTGATCGGCATCGCCGCCGCCCAGGTGGCGCGGCGGTTCGCTGCGATCGGCGGCGATGCCAGGCTGCGCGCCGGGGTCACCACCGACAACGGCCACCCGGTGCTCGACGTGCACGGGCTCGAGATCGCCGACCCGTTGGCGCTGGAGACCGAGATCAACCAATGGCCCGGCGTGGTCACCGTCGGGCTCTTCGCCAGGCACCGCGCGCGGGTCTGTCTGCTGGGTACCACCGGGGGCGTGCGGCGAATCGATTTCGGCTGAGCTTGGCGTCCCTCATCCGTCGGCGGCAGCCCGCCGCGCGGCGCGAACGAGGAAACGCGCCGGGTCGACGGCATCGACCAGGTCGCGCTCGAGCGGCTGCGGCGTCGCGGTGATCTGCGCCGCCACCAGGCGGCCGAGAAGCGGCGCCAGCGTGAGCCCGCGCCCGCCGAGCGCGGCCAGCACATGCAGCCCGGGCATACGCGGCGCCCAGTGCGGTTGGTCGCGTCGGCTTGGCCACGGGTGCTCGGGTAGCGGTACCGCACCGGCGACCGGCAGCCGGTCGCCGCTTTGCTGCCGGCGGCCGGTGCGGCCCCACACGCTGCCGGTGCCGGTCGGGGCGACGATGCCGGTCAAGCGGCGCAGCCGCTCGAAGTTCGTGTGATGGTCCTCGTCGCGGAGCGACAGATCGTCGCCGGCGCGACGCGTCGCGCCGCACAGCAGCGATCCGTCGGGCAGCGGGATGGCGTAGCCGTCGCCGGCAATCGGCAGCCGCAGTTGCGGTGGGCCCGGCGGCAGCAGGCTGAGCTGGCCGACGACGCTGGTCTCGGGCCAGCCCGGCCCTCCGAGCGCCTGCAGCAGGGGCTGTGTGCCTTCGGCTGCCGCCACCACGAGCGTGGGTGCCTCGGCCAGCAGCCGCCCATGATCGTCGAAGCAGGTCCAACGATCGCCACGCCGCTCGATCTTGTGCACTTCGACGCCCGGCCGCAGCGTGATGCGGGGATGCGTGAGCAAGCGCCGCACGAGCGCTGCCGGCGCCAGCCAGCCGCCATGGCGATGCCACCAGGCCGGCGACGAGATCGTCACCCCGGCCAACGCGGAAGCGGCTTTGGCGTCCAGCGCCTGCACCCAGTCCGCCGGCAAGCCTTGCGCCTCGACCCAGCGCCGCATGCGTGCCAGGTCGCCGTCGCGAACCAGGTGCAGCAGGCCGTCGAGACCGGCTGGCAACTGGCCGTGCTGGTGCTTGCCGCGCAACAGCCGATGGGTCACCGCCGCGCCGGCGCGCAGCAGCCGCGCATGGGGGCCGTCGTCGGCATGGACGATGGCGTGGAAGAGCCCGGCCGGGTTGCCCGATGCGCCGGTGGCGGCGTCGGGCGCCTGCTCGAGCACCTCGACGTCGACACCGAGTGCGGCAAGTGCGGCGGCCACGCTGGCGCCGGCGACTCCCGCGCCGATGACGACGGCGCGCCCGGGTCTGGTTGTCTCCACTGCGCCGGATGCGACCCTTGGCACGAAGCGCGGTGCGAACCGGGCGCATGTCATCGAGCGCTTGCCGCCGAAGCCCGGTGCCTGGGAGACCTCGAAGCCGGCCGCGACAAGGCTGCGCGTGACCTCGCCGGCCACGCACCAGGTGGCCGCGGTGGCACCGGGTGCCGCCAAGCGTGCCAGCGCCTTGAACAGCTGCGGCCGCCACATCTGCGGGTTCTGGCTCGGCGCGAAGCCGTCGAGGTAGAACGCATCGGCACGACAGGCCAGTGCCGGCAGAAGGTCGGCGATGTCGCCGAACGCGAGCAGGAGCCGCACGCGGCCCTCGTCGTCGAGGTCGATGGTGTGCAGTCCCGGCACGGCTGGCGGCCAGGAGTCGATCAAACCCTGGGCGAGCTTGGGGTGCGGCGAGGCGGCGTGCGCGCGTCGCAGGTCTTCGAGCCGGGCAGGGTGGGCCTCGATGGCCAGGTAGTGAAGGTGGCCGCAGCGGCGCGGATCGCCGCGCCAGGCGTCCCACGTGGCGATGAAGTTGTTGCCGAGACCGAACCCGGTCTCGACGATGACGAAGTGGTCGCGACCGGCCCAGCGCCCCGGGAGATCGTTGCCGGCCAGAAAGACATGGTTCGCCTGCGCGAGGGCACCGGCGCGGGCGTGGTACACGTCGCCGTAGGTGGTCGAGATCGGCGTGCCGTCGTCGCCCCAGGCGATCGCCGCCGGCACCAGCGGCCGGGTCTTCACGCCGCGCCGCCGCGCGCCGCCAGCCAGCGCAGCAGCGCCTCACGCACCGGCGTCAGCCCGCGGTAGTCGAGCACCGCCGGGCTCATCGTCGACACCGCGGCGTGCAGCCGCGCCGCGCGCTCGGGCGAGTCGATTGCCTGTGCCAAAGGCTGCAGGTCGACCGCGATCGTGAACAGGCTGCAGCGGGCCTCCGGCACGGGCAGGAAAGTCTGGCGCTCGGTGCGCCACCAGGCGGACGGGAGTTCACCGCGATCACCGAGCACCCAGCGCTCGCGCGGCGCACGTGCCGGGTGGGCGTGCAGCCGGGAATGGTCGGTGACGTTCCAGACGAAGCGCTCCCAGCGTTCACCACCCGACACCAGTGCCACCAGCGCCTGGGCGCCGCGGCGAAGCAGCTCGCCATCGGCCACCGGCGCGTGCACCTCGGCAAAGTGGTGGCCGACCTTGGTCTCCGGCGCCCAGAACGACGGCAACACCACCGCGAGCCAAGGCACGGTGGCGTCGGCAGCGTCGACGATCGCGAAGTCTTCGGCAAAGGCCAGGCACAGCAGCGCCGGCAGCCGCCAGCGGGGCTCCTGCGCCTGGACACAGCGGAACACCTCGTCGCCGTTGCCAAACGACCCGGCGGCAGCCTGTTCGACGTCAGTGCCGGCGACCCGTACGCCGAGCCGCCTGGCGTGGGCGGTGGTGCCGTCCCATGCCCAAGCCTGCGGGTGTTCGTTGGCCGCGTGAGCACACAGCGCGTGGAGCGCGGGCAGCGGGTCGAAGCCACCGCGCACGCACAGCGCCTGCGCTGCGAAGGTGGACAGCACCGCGAGCTTTTCGCGCTGCTTCCGCGAGCCGGGCTCGAGCGGTGTGAGATGCGGCAGGCCCGGCGCCACGCGGCGCAGGCCGGGCTGCATGCGGAACGGCGCGGTGACGGCGGCTTCGAAGTCGAAGCTCATCGCCGCCCCGGCGCTCGTCAGACCCGCTTGCGGTATTCGTGCGTGCGGGTGTCGATCTCGATGCGGTCGCCGTCCTCGACGAACAGCGGCACCGCGACCTCGAACCCGGTGCCCACCAGGCGGGCCGGCTTCAGCACCTTGCCCGAGGTGTCGCCCTTGACGGCGGGCTCGGTGTTGATCGCCCGCACGACGGTGGTCGGCATCTCGACCGAAATCGCCTTGCCGTCGTAGAAGGTGACTTCGACCGGCATCGCGTCCTCGAGGTACTGGATCGCGTCGCCCATGTTCTCGGCCTCGACCTCGTACTGGTTGTAGTCGGCGTCCATGAAGACGTACATCGGGTCGGCGAAGTAGGAGTAGGTGCACTCCTTCTTGTCGAGGATGATCTGGTCCATCTTGTCGTCGGCCTTGAAGACCACCTCGGCGCCTGCGTTGTTCAGCAGGTTCTTCATCTTCATGCGCACGGTGGCCGCACCGCGGCCACCGCGGCTGTATTCGGTCTTGAGCACGACCATCGGGTCCTTGCCCTGCATGATGACGTTGCCGGCACGGATTTCCTGAGCGAGTTTCATGGCTGCGGTTCCAGGTCTTTCGGGGGCGCAACGTCCTGCCCGTGCCCGGCCGCGCAAGGGGGCCGTATCGGGTGCGTTCGGGCGCTACGCAAAGCCCGCAATTCTAGCAGCGCGGGTGCGGCAGAAGGTCATCAACTGGCTCGTCAGGTCCGGGGTCGACACGAGCTCGCGCCGCCACTGCCGGCAGCGCTGTCCCCAGGGCGCTTCGTCGGGCCAGTTTAGCGGGCCGGCCGCAAGACTGTTCCATTGCCGCATCGCCAGGCGTACCGGCTCGGCCACCGGCGCCGGCACCCCACCGAGCAGCCGGTCGAGCAGCGCGTCGAGCTTGGTGGCGTGCACGCCATCGAGCTGCGGGTAGATCTGCCACAGGAAAGGTGATCCAGCCCAGATCGCGCGCACCAGCGAGTCCTCGCCGCGGACGAGGTTGAAGTCGCAGCTCCACAGCAGATGGTCGTACTCGGTCTGCGTCAGCCAAGGCAGCTCGACGACGCGCAGCCCCGCGGGAAGCACGCTGGCGCGCAGCGCCTCGCACAACGGCCCCGGGGCGGCCAGCAGCAGCGTCGGCCGTGCAGACCAGGCCCGCAGCCAGGGCGCGAGCGGCGGCGGCGAGTACCCGAACAGGCTGGCCAACCGTTCGCCCGGATGCCATGCGATGCCTTGGGCGGCCAGCCAGGCGGTGCGGTCGAACGCGGCGCGCCGATCGAGCAGCCCGGGCTCGCGCAGCAGGCCGCCGGTGGCGGGTGTGAAGCCGGGGTAGAAGAACCACTTGCCGAGCCCGCATGCCGCCGCCACCGGGGAAGGCAAGCCGTGCGAGCGTTCGACGTAGGGTTCGGCGCTCAGATACTCGAGGTTCACCCACACCGGCACCGGCTGGCGGTAGGCCATGCGCGACACCAGCGCCGCCGGCAGCTCGCAGCCGAACGCCTCGACGACGACATCGCCGAGGGCGGGTGCTTCGGGCAGCGCCGCGTCATCGGGCCAGCCGACAACGGTGACGCCGTGGGAACCCGCTGGCGCCATCCAGCGCAGCGCGCTGGCGTCGTCGACCCACAGCCGCACCGTCTCGCCACGCGACGCGAGGTCGGCCGCCAGCCGCCAGCAGACGCCGAGGTCGCCGTGGTTGTCGATCACGCGGCAGAAGATCTCCCAGTGCAGCGCGCGCATCGGCCGATTGTCAGCCGGGCACAATCCGCCGCCAGATGGACACCAGCGCCGCCGAGCCTGCCCCGCCACCGCCGAACGACCGCGAGCGGCTTCTCGCCGAGGTCGCCGCGCTGCCGGGGCTGCCGGGTGTCTACCGCTACTTCGACGCGCATGGCGCCGTGCTCTACGTCGGCAAGGCCCGCAACCTGAAGAAGCGCGTCTCGAGCTACTTCCACAAGGACCATGGCGGCACCCGCATCGGCACCATGGTGTCGCGCATTGCGCGGCTGGAGACCACGGTCGTGCGCAGCGAGGCCGAGGCGCTGCTGCTCGAGAACAACCTCATCAAGGCGCTGAACCCGCGCTTCAACATCCTCTTCTGCGACGACAAGAGCTACCCCTACCTGAAGATCACCGGCACCCGCGCCGCCGCCGCCAGCGGCCCGGCGGCCTTCCCGCGGCTGGCGTATTACCGCGGTGCGGTGGACAAGAAGCACCGCTACTTCGGCCCCTACCCGAGCGCGTGGGCGGTCAAGCAGAGCATCCAGCTGCTGCAGAAGGTGTTCCTGCTTCGCACCTGCGAGGACACGGTGTTCAACCACCGCTCGCGCCCCTGCCTGCTGCACCAGATCCGGCGCTGCTCGGCGCCCTGCGTCGGGCTGATCTCGTCCGACGACTATGCACGTGACGTGCACGACGCCGAACGTTTCCTGCTCGGCGAGCAGCAGCAGGTGATCGACGACCTGCAGTCGCAGATGATGCAGCGTGCGGAGTCGCTGCAGTTCGAGCAGGCGGCCGAGCTGCGCGACCGCATCGGCGCGCTGTCGCGGGTGCTGCACCAGCAGGCGGTGGAGGCGAGCAGCCTGTCGGCGTCGGACAAGGACGCCGACATCCTCGCGGTCAAGGTCGCCGGCGGCCGTGCCTGCGTGAACCTGGCGATGGTGCGAGGCAGCCGCCACCTCGGCGACCGTGCCCACTTCCCGACCCATGTCGACGAGGGCACCGCGATCGGCGCCGAGGAGGAGGCCGAGGAACTCGCTGCCGCCGACCCCGAGACCGCGGTGCTCGAGGCCTTCGTCGCGCAGCACTACCTCGGCCAGCCGGTGCCACCGCTGCTCGTCATGAGCCACGCGGTGAGCCCGGCACTGGTTGCCGCTCTGGCCGAGTCCGCCGGCGTGCGCGTGCGCGCACAGCATCAGCCGCGCGAGCAGCGCCGCATCTGGCTCGAGATGGCCACCCAGGGTGCCGAACTGGCGCTGGCGCGGCTGCTGGCCGAGGAAGGCTCGCAGCGCGAGCGCACACGGGCGCTGGTCGACGCGCTCGACCTCGACGTCGCCGACCCCGATTCGCTCCGCATCGAGTGTTTCGACGTCAGCCACACCGCCGGCGAGGCGGCTCAGGCATCCTGCGTGGTCTACGAACGCCACCAGATGCAGAGCGACCAGTACCGCCGCTACAACATCGACGGCATCACCCCCGGCGACGACTACGCGGCGATGCGCCAGGTGCTGAACCGGCGCTATGCGAAGCTGGCCGAGGCGGCGGGGCGCGACGGGTCCGCCGGTGCCGCCGCCGTGGCGCGCCCCGGCCGCCTGCGGCTGCCCGACCTCGTGCTGGTGGACGGCGGCCGCGGGCAGGTATCGATGGCACGGGACGTGTTCGAGGAACTCGGGCTCGACATCGGCACCATCGTCGGCGTCGAGAAGGGCGAGGGGCGAAAGGTCGGGCTCGAGGAACTGGTGTTCGCCGACGGCCGACCGAAGGTCTGGCTCGGCCACGACTCGGCAGCGCTGATGCTGGTGGCGCAAATCCGCGACGAGGCGCACCGCTTCGCGATCACCGGCATGCGGGCGCGGCGCGCCAGCGTTCGCACCGGGGCCAGCAAGCTCGAGGACATTCCGGGCGTCGGGCCGCGCAAGCGGGCCCGGCTGTTGCAGCGTTTCGGCGGGCTGCGCGGCGTCTCGAGCGCCGGGGTCGAGGACCTCGCCAGCGTCGAAGGCATCTCGCGTGACCTGGCGGAGGAGATCTACCGTGCCCTGCATTGACCGGCGCCTGCTCGGCGCCACCGTGTTCGTCGTCGGCAGTTGCCTCGGCGGCTGCGCGCTGCGCCTGCCCGGAATGGGACCGGCGCCATCACCACCGGCCCCGGCACCGCTGCCGGCGCCCACCGGGCCGGCGCCGGCACCACCGGCCCCGGTGGTCACCCCTGCGGCACCGACCCCACCCGCGCCAGCGACAGCGCCCCCGGCCGCAGCGTTGCCCCCGGCCGGTGCCGCCGGCGCCGCGCTGTCGCGGCCGCGGCCGCGGCCGTCGCTCGGCCCGCCGGCGCAGGCGCGCAACTGGGACGAGTTCAAACAACAGGCGGCACGCCGCCTGATGGCGGCCAACCCGGACATCACCTACGACGGCCCGGTGCCCGAGCCGCTGCTCGCGATCCCGGTGCTCGAGGTCGAGCTCAACGGAGACGGCAGCGTGCGCCGCGTCAGCGTGCTGCGCCATCCGCGACAGGCGCGCGACACGACGCAGATCGCGATCGACGCGGTGCACCGCGCGGCGCCTTACGGCAACATGTCGCGGCTGCCGCTGCCGTGGAAGTGGGCCGAGGTCTTCCTGTTCGACGACCAGCGCCGCTTCAAGCCGCGCGAGCTCGACAAATAGCCGCCACGCGCGGCGGGTACGATCGGCTCATGTTCCTCACGGTGCCGACGCTGCTGACCTGGGCCCGGATCGTGGCCATCCCGCTGATCGTCGGCGTCTACTACCTGCCTTTCGACGGCGCGACGCGCAACCTCGCCGCCACCGTGATGTTCGTGTTCTTCGCACTCACCGACTGGCTCGACGGCTGGCTGGCGCGCAAGCTCAACCAGACCTCGGCCTTCGGTGCCTTCCTCGACCCGGTGGCCGACAAGTTCCTGATCTGCGCCGCGCTCGTGATCCTGCTGCAGCTCGACCGCGTCAACGCCTTCGTGGCGCTGATCATCATCGGCCGCGAGATCGCGATCTCGGCACTTCGCGAGTGGATGGCGCACATCGGCGCGTCGCGCAGCGTTGCGGTGCACATGCTGGGCAAGCTGAAGACCACCTCGCAGATGGTCGCGATCCCGTTCCTGCTGTACGACGGCGCGTTGTTCGGCGTCGTCGACACCCGCATCTGGGGTACCGCTCTGATGTACGTGGCCGCGCTGCTGACCGTGTGGTCGATGGCCTACTACCTGCGCAAGGCGATCCCCGAGATCCGCGCCAAGGTGCGTTGAGCGCACTCGAGCGATCGGCGCCTTGGGTGTTCGTGCTCATCTGGAGCACGGGCTTCGTCGTCGCGCGTCTCGGCATGCCGCACGCACCGCCGTTCACCTTTCTCGCCTGGCGTTACACGCTGTCGGTGGCGGCCTTCGTCGCCTGGATCGCCGTCGTGCGCGTGCCGTGGCCGAAGGGGCGCACGCAGTGGCTGCACCTGGCGGTGACCGGGCTGCTGATGCATGCCGGCTACCTCGGTGGAGTCTGGGCGGCGGTGAAGTCCGGGCTCGGCGCCGGCACCGCCGCGCTGATCGTCGGACTGCAGCCGCTGCTGACGGCGGTGTGGATCAGTTCACGCGGCCCCGCGCATCACGTGACGGCGAGGCAGTGGCTCGGGCTGCTGCTGGGGCTGGGCGGCCTCGTGCTGGTCGTCGGCCATCGGCTGGGGCAAGGCGAGGTGCGCGCCGACAACCTCGCGATGGCGCTGGCCGCGCTGGCCGCGATCACCGCCGGCACCCTGTACCAGAAGCACCACGTCGTCGCCGTCGACGTGCGCACCGGCAACACGGTGCAGCTGCTCGCCGCAGCGGTGGCCACCTGGCCGCTGGCCTGGATGGAAGGCGAGGCCATGCGCTGGCACCCGGACCTGGCGATCGCGATGACGTGGTCGGTGCTCGTGTTGACGCTGGGGGGCAGTTCGCTGCTAATGTGGCTGATCCAGCGCGGCGCGGCCACTGGCGTGGCGAGCTTGATGTATCTCGTGCCGCCTTGCACGGCGGTGCTGGCGCTGGTGATGTTCGACGAGCCGATCGGCCCCGCCGTGGTCGCCGGCATGGCGCTCGCGGCGGTGGGGGTGTCGATGGTGGTCCGCGCCGAGCGCTCATCGCGCTGATCCCGCAGCCGCGCGCGGACGCGAGGCGTGCGCAGCCCACCGGTTTGTCAAGCGTGGAACTCCGGGATGCAGCCCGGCAACAGCGGCCTTCGCAACCAGGGGAAGGACATAGAATTCCTTCTCACCTTGACACTGCCAGGGCCCGCGGCTGTAATGGTTTTTGGCCTCCGCCAGAGCGGCCCTCGCGAACACCGACCCACCATCGCCCGACGAATCCTCGAGAGGGGGAAAGCACGTGAACAAGACCGAACTGATCGAACACATCGCCAAGCAGGCCGACATCTCCAAGGCGGCGGCCACGCGCGCGTTGGAGGCGCTGATCGGCGGTGTGAAAACGACGCTGAAAAAGAATGGCAGCGTCGCGATCGCGGGGTTCGGAACGTTCACGGTCACCAAGCGCGCGGCACGCACGGGCCGCAACCCGCGCACCGGTGCGGCGATCAAGATCAAGGCGGCCAAGGTGCCGAAGTTCCGCCCCGGCAAGGCGCTGAAGGACGCGGTCTAGCCCCGGCTCCGGCGTTGTGCCGAGGCGCGAGCCGCTCAGCGCGGCGGCGCGCCGCAGACGAGCGGGGTGCTTAGCTCAGTTGGTAGAGCGGCGCCCTTACAAGGCGTAGGTCGGCGGTTCGAACCCGTCAGCACCCACCACCCCCGCGCGACCACCGCGCCGGCCGCGACGGCGACGCATACAATCCGCGCCGCCCGCCGAGCTCACCTTCGGCGGGCCGTCCCGGCAAGGCGAACGCAGTACGTTCGCCTTGTTCGTTTCTCGTGCCGGTGGCGCGCCGCAAGCCGGCCGCGCGAGGTTGAGCCGCTATGTTCGAGTTCGTCCGATCTCACACCCGCCTGATGCTCGGGCTAATGGTGCTGCTGATCTTTCCGTCGTTCGTCTTCTTCGGCATCCAGGGCTACTCTCGCTTCACCGACGGCTCGGCGGCCACGGTCGCCAAGGTCGACGGCGTGTCGATCACGCGTGCCGAATGGGATGCGGCCCACCAGCGCCAAGTGTCGCGCCTGCAGCGGCAGGCACCCAACATCGACATCAAGCTCTTCGAGACGCCGGAGATGAAGCGCCAGACGCTCGACGGGCTGGTGCAGGAGCGGCTGCTGCTCACGGTGGCCGAGCGACAGCACCTGTCCCCGACGCAGGAACGCCTGGCCCGGCTGTTCAGGACCGACCCGCAGTTCGCATCGCTTCGCGACCCCGACGGCTTCGTCAACAAGGACGTGTTGGCCTCGCAGGGCCTGACGTCGGAGATGTTCCTGCGCCAGTTGCGGCTCGAGTTCGCGATGCAGCAGGTGCTGGCGGGCATTCGCGGCTCCGCGATCGGCCCGGCGGCGGCGGCCTCCGCATCGCTCGACGCGCTGCTGCAGCGGCGCGAGGTGCAGTTCGAGCGCTTCGATCCCGCAGCCTTCGCGGCCCGCGTGCAGCCGACCGAGGCCGACCTCGAGGCTTTCCACAAGGAGCACGCGGCAAAGTTCACCGCGCCCGAGCAGGCGGAGATCGAGTACGTCGTGCTCGACCTCGAGACGCTGGCCAGGGACATGACCGTTCCCGAGGCTGAGCTGCGCAACTACTACGAGCAGAACATCGCCCGCTACACGGTGGCCGAGGAACGCCGTGCGAGCCACATCCTGATCAAGGCCGACAAGGACAAGCCGGCCGCCGAGCGCAGCCAGGCCAAGGCGCGTGCGCAGTCGCTGCTCGACGAGGTGCGCAAGAACCCGGCCGCGTTCACCGAGCTGGCGCGCAAGAACTCCGAGGACACCGGTTCCGCGGCGCAAGGAGGCGACCTCGACTTCTTCGGGCGCGGCGCGATGGTGAAGCCCTTCGAGGACGCGGTGTTCGCGATGAAGCCGGGCGAAGTCAGTCCGGTGATCGAGACCGACTTCGGCTACCACGTGATCCAGCTGACCGCGGTGCGAGGTGGCGACAAGAAGCCCTTCGGCGCCGTGCGCGCCGAGATCGAGACCGAGGTGCGCAAGGCGATGGCGCAGAAGACCTACGCCGAGAAGGCCGAGCAGTTCACGAACACCGTGTTCGAGCAGCCCGACAGCCTGCAGCCGGTGCTCGACAAGCTCAAGCTCACCAAGCGCACCGCCACCGTGACGCGCACGCCGGCGGAGGGCGCGACCGGCGCACTCGCATCGCCCAAGCTGCTGGCGGCTGTTTTCACCAACGACGTCATTCGCAACAAGCGCAACAGCGAGGCGGTGGAGGTGGCGCCGAACCAGATGGCCGCGGCCCGCATCGTCAAGCACAGCCCGTCGCGCACGCTCGCGCTGGCCGAAGTCAAGGACCAGGTTCGTCAGCAAGTGGTGGCGCAGCAGGCTGCGGTGCTGGCGCGCAAGGAAGGTGCGGCGCGGCTGGCCGCGGTGCGCGCGGATACCGCGCTGGCTCTGCCGACGACCGCGACGCTGTCGCGCAGTCAGAGCCAGGGGCTGCCCCGGCAGGTCATCGACGCGGTGTTCGGCGCCGACGCCGCCAAGCTGCCGCAGGCGGTGGGGGTGGACCTCGGCGAGCAGGGTTACCTGGTGGCGCGAGTGAGCAAGGTCCTGCCGCGGGATCCACTGCCCGGCGGCGACGGGCCGTTGCGAATGCAGTACGCCGCCGCATGGGCCAACGTCGAGGCCGACGCGTATCTTGCGTCGCTGCGCAAGCGTCACAAGGTCGAAGTGAAGGAGTCGGCGGTCGCGCAGGCGATGCGAGCGGCATCGGCGGCCACGCCCTGAGCCGACGAGCCGGGTGGCCGCAGGCCCGGCGATATACTGCTCGCCGTCCGATGGTGGCTGTAGCTCAGTTGGTAGAGTCCCAGATTGTGATTCTGGTCGTCGTGGGTTCGAGTCCCATCAGCCACCCCACAAACCCCGGTTCGCGCGTTTAAGGCCTTGATTTCCTTGGGAATCAAGGCCTTGTCGCTTGGAGGCTAAACCTTCAGTGCAACACGGTCTGTCACACAACCCTGTGGAGCAGACCATGAAAGCTATCTCTGAAGGCCTCTATGAACGCGGCAAGCACGGCAACCTATACGTGCGTCGTCGCATCCCCGCCGCCATCCGCGCGGCCTATCCCGCTCACCAGGAGCACATCACCCGCAGCCTGGGGACCTCGAACCAACGCGGGGTCAAGGAACTGGCGCGGGCCGCGAACTCGCGTATCGATGCCGAGTTCCGGCAGAAGCGCCAGGAGCTGGAGCTGAGCCGGGCCTCCCAGTCCGCCAAGCGCATTGCCAAGCTCGACGACGAGCAACTGCAAACGGTCGGCAAGTTCTGGGCGCGTCAGATGATGTTGAACGACGACGGCCGTCGTCAGGCGGGACTCGACGACGCCGAGTTTGACGAACTCGGCGAGCAGCTCGCCAGGCAACGCGCCGAACTCGGGCGCATGTTGGCGCAGGGCAAGAGCCTGAACATCTTCCCGGCGCTGCATGGCTTCCTCTTTCTCTGCGGGCTCGACTTCAATCCCGACGAGGACGAAGCCAAACGCGCCAGCTACGCCTTCTTGCGCACTGTCGTCGAAACGCTCGACCACCAACTCACCCGGCAGCGTGGTGACATCGTCGATACGGACAAGGTCGCGCCCGCCGCTGCGCATCCGCTGCGCACTATCGCGCCGGAGCGGGTGGCGGTGGACCCGGACATTCCGACCTGGGACAAGGTTTTTGCCACGTGGCGCGACTACGTTGACAACCGCCCGACGCCCACGACTCTCGCCTCGCAAGCCGCGTGGCGCGACCTGCGGCGCTTTGCCGCGACACAGGGCGTGGAGATGCCGGGCGACGTGACGCCCGAATTGATGACTGCGTTCGTTGAGGACATGCGACCTCGACTCGAAGTGCCCACCCTCAACGAGCGCCTGACCAAAATCCGGGGCATCTACAAGATTGCGGTCGGCAAGCACGTCCTGCGTGCGAACCCGGCCACCGGAACGCTGGGTGTCAAGGAGAGCGGCGCGAAGAAGCGCAAGAAGCGACGGCTGCCCTGCGCCGCCACCTGCTGCTCGGGCTGGTGACGGCCGCTCCGCTGGCCGTTACCTGGCTCGTTTTCGACTTCCTGTTCTCGCAACTGTCGAGACTGGGTGCGCCTGCCGTTGCAGGGCTCGCGCGTTCGGTGCGTCCCTGGTCCGAACCGCTGGCGCAGTGGCTGCGTGAAGGCTGGATGACCTCGTTGGCGGCCTTGCTCGTGCTCGTGCTCCTGGCGGTGCTCGGCTGGTTCGCGGGCCGTGTCATTGGCCGCCGGTCGTTGGCCCTGTTCGAGGCGCTTGTCCGACGCATTCCGATCGCGGCCGCCATCTACGGCGGCACGAAGCGCTTCCTCAGCGTCGTGGAACAGAAGCCCGGCGAGGTTCAGCGTGTCGTGCTGATCCCGCTTCCCCACGCCCAGGCGCGCGCGGTCGGCTTCGTGACCCGCGTGCTCGACGATGCCGATGGCGGCGGGAAGATCGCCGCCGTCTATGTGCCCACCTCGCCGAATCCCACCTCCGGCTACATCGAGCTTGTGCCGCTCGAACTGTGCACGCCCACCGACTGGACGATGGACGAAGCCATGAGTTTCGTGATGACCGGTGGCGCCACCGCGCCTTCGGCGCTGCGCTTCGGCGTCGGGCATCTGCCGACGGAGCCGCACGGTCGCTGAACGCGCACCGCGTCGGTGGCGCTCGGTGCCAACCGGCGCGACTCACACGTCCGGCGATGTGACTGAGATGTCTGCGAACCGCACCGCGTGGGTGCGGCTAGCACCCCGGGGAGTGCGCGCGCCAATCATCAGAGATCGCCGATGAATAGCGCTAGAACATTCGGATTTACCAAGACTTGCTCGATCCCTACAGTCCACTCTGCACTCAACGCAGAGGGGGGTCGAAGACCATGAACAAGCCCATGCAACGCTGGATCCTCGCCACCACCGCCGGCCTGACCCTGAGCGTCGGCGCCATCGCGTCGACGCAGTCAGCGCGGTGTCGCCCTCGTCGCTTCGAGTGAACTGACAGGTCCGCGTGCCGCCACGTTGCGCGCAACCAACCGCTACTTCATCAGAGGAGCCCCACCATGAGCCACCTGCGAGCCTGCTGCACCTGATCGGGTTCGGCAGCCAGAACGATTGACCTGCGAAAGGAGTTTGACGATGACGACCCTTCACTATCGGTTGATGTCCCAGGAAGTGGTGTAGGTCCACAGGTGCGCGGCAAGGCGCGGAGGGTTGAGCCCGCAGGGCGAAACCCGTAGCGGCTTGCCGCGCGGCGGCGGCTGTCCCGGCATCGGGATGGCCA